>Ga0207046_10138_pt1 | contig 20814 bp, 19 predicted proteins | sample Alteio_BWMinCont_66_FD_153303 | JGI IMG/M metagenome (GOLD analysis project Ga0207046, IMG submission 153303) | Enriched cells from forest soil in Barre Woods Harvard Forest LTER site, Petersham, Massachusetts, United States -... | ecosystem: Environmental > Terrestrial > Soil > Temperate forest >...
TTGTAAAGGCAAGTGAATTAATACTGGAAGGAAAAACAAGCACTATAAAAATGGAAGATTATTTGTTTAGTGATGATGAAACAAAGTTAATGCTGAAAAACAATTTAGATACTATATATCGCCATTCGGGTACTGCTACAAACTATGTGTTTGATTTAAAAACCCACAAGCTAAAAACCCTATCAGATAAAGGAAAACAGATGTTTGCCATCATTGCTCCTGTAGGAAATAAAGTGGCGTTTGTACGAGAAAATAATTTGTTTATAAAAGATTTAGATAACAATACCGAAACACAAATTACAAGTGACGGAGAGAAGAATAAAATTAAAAATGGATGGGCAGACTGGGTGTATGAAGAGGAATTTAGTAAAGCTGAAGCTTTTTTTTGGAATGCTAACGGAACAAAAATTGCCTTTATTCGTTTTGATGAGACTAACGTTAAAGAGTTTGAAATGCCTATTTATAAAGGCTTATATCCTGAGCAATATAAATTTAAGTATCCAAAAGCGGGCGAAGACAACTCAATAGTAAGTATTTTTATTTATGATTTAGCCTCTAAAAAAACAACCAAAGTTGATATTGGCACAGAAACAAACATTTATATCCCTCGTATAACATGGACTAAAGATGCCAATACACTTTCTGTTCAACGCATGAACCGTTTGCAAAATAAAATAGAATTGCTTTTTGCTGATGCCAATACGGGAGCAACTAAAGTTATCTTATCTGAACAAAACGACACCTATATAGATATTACAGACGATTTAACATTTTTAGAAAAAAACAAAGGGTTTATTTGGAGTAGTGAAAAAGATGGTTTTAATCAGTTGTATTATTATGATTTAACAGGCAAACTAATTAATCAAATAACCAAAGGAGATTGGGATGTGATAGATTTTAAAGGTTTTAATGAAGCAACAAAAACAGCTTATTATACATCAAGCGAAAGCTCGGCAACCGAAAAAGATTTATATGCTGTATCTTTAGATGGAAAAAAGAAAGTGAAACTATCTCCTTTAAAAGGTACAACAGATGCTGATTTCAGTAAAAGTTTTAAATACTATGTAAGTAATTATAGTAATGCAAACACTCCTATTGTTTATGAATTACATAGTGCAGATGGCAAGCTTATAAAAGTTTTAGAAGACAACAAAACTTTAAAAGAAAAATTAACACAATACGATTTAACCAAAAAAGAGTTTTTCACATTTAAAACATCAGAAGGTGTTGAGCTTAATGGCTGGATGATGAAACCAACTGGTTTTGATGCTTCAAAAAAATATCCAGTGTTTCAGTATGCTTATGGCGGTCCTGGTTCTAATAAATGTAACAACAAATATGAAGCATCAGATTATGTTTGGCATCAATTGCTTTGTCAGCAAGGCTATATAGTTGTTTGTGTGGACAACAGAGGTACCCAATTTAGAGGTAAAAAATTTAAAGATGCTACGTACATGCAGTTGGGCAAGTTAGAAACCATTGACCAAATTGAAGTAGCTAAGTATATGGGTAGCCAAACATACGTAGATAAAAACCGTATAGGTTTTATGGGCTGGAGTTTTGGTGGTTACTTATCATCCTTACTAATTACAAAAGGAGCTGATTATTTTAAGGCCAACATAGCTGTTGCGCCCGTTACCAATTGGAGATACTATGACAATATTTATACCGAGCGTTTTTTACGTACCCCACAAGAAAACGCAAAAGGTTATGATGAAAACTCGCCTGTAAATTTCACTAAAAATATAAAAGGAAAGTATCTTTTAATTCATGGTACTGCTGATGATAATGTGCATTTTCAAAACAGCATGGAAATGGAAAAGGCTTTGATAGATAATAACATTCCATTTGATTTTATGGCTTATCCAAATAAAAGCCATAGTATACTTGGTGGCAACACCCGATTGCATTTATATACTAAAATGTTGGAGTTTATAAAAAGGAATTTATAGCGTAATTTTTAGTATCTTCACGTAATTAATTATCATGACAACTGATTTACTACAAGAAGATGTAACAAAGCTTGTTGTTTCGCTTATTGCAGGCTCAATTATTGGTGCCGAACGCGAATACAACAATAAAAATGCAGGTTTTAGAACTGTAATTTTAGTAACTATTGGGGCTACTTTATTTACCATTTTATCTGGTTTACTAACTCAAGGAAAGGACTTTCACGTAGCCGGTAACGTAGTAGTTGGTATAGGCTTTTTAGGTGCCGGAGCTATATTTAAAGAAGGAAATACCGTAAAAGGTATAACAACCGCTGCTACGGTGTGGATATCGGCAGCTATTGGGATGGCAATTGGCATAGGCGAATATGCGATTGCTTTTGCGTCTGTTTTTATTGTAATGCTTGTTTTGCTTGGATTTATTTGGCTGCAAGGTTTTATAGATCAATTTAACAGAGAAAAAACATATAAAATAACCGTATCGTGTCATAAGTATAATATGGATGAAATAACCCATTTTTTTAAAGAAAGTCATTTAAAAGGCATTTGCGTTTATCGTCATAAGATAAACGAAACTATAACCTATACACATGTTGTTAAAGGGCCCGAAAAAAATCATCACAAGCTTATATCCTTACTTCAAAGTAACATACATGTTATAGAGTTTGAGGTATAAAATATACCCCGAATGAGGTATAAAAAAACCGCCCGTATGGCTTATCTTTGTATGGTGATGGATGGTTTAACAAAAACATTAGCGCAATTACTTAAAGGAGAAACAGCTACTATTAGCAGTTTCTCGGATGATACACTTGCATTAAAGTTAATTGAAATGGGCTGCATTCCAGGTGAAAAAATAACCCTTCAGCACATAGCTCCTCTTGGTTGCCCCTTTGCATTTGAAATAAACGGCACATTGGTTAGCATACGTAAATCTGAGGCTCAGTTTGTACTTATCAGTAAATAACAACGTGCTGAACACTGATTTGTTTTCGACCTTACAGCAAAATTTCTCATCAAAAGAACAAATTAAAATTGCCCTAATTGGTAACCCTAATTGCGGTAAATCTACCTTATTTAATGCCCTTACCGGACTTCACCAAAAAACAGGAAATTATCCAGGCGTTACAGTAGATAAAAAAACAGGTGTGTGCAAAGCGCAAAATCCTGTTACCAAACAAATGCAGTGGTTTCGATTAATTGATTTGCCCGGTACATACAGTTTGTTTCCAAAATCGTTAGATGAGCAAGTTTCGTTTAGTGTTTTGATGGATAGTAAAAATGTTGATTATCCTGATATTATTTTAATTGTAGTTGATGCATCAAACCTAAAGCGTCATTTATTATTGGCTACTCAGTTAATAGATTTAGGTCGCCCCTGCATTCTTGTTTTAAATATGATAGATGCCGCCACAGCCAATGGCATTGAAATTGATATAAACAAATTAGCTGAACTGGTACAAGTACCTGTAGTTAGTTGCAATGCGCGCCAACAACAAGGAGTTGAAGATGTTAAAAATACTTTTTTTGCTTTTGCACAAAACATAAAACCACAACAGGGCTTAATAAATATACAAGCCATTGTAAATAAAGATTATGCCGAAAGTGTACACAGGTTTGTCAATCAAACAAGTGTTTATGCATCTTTACTAAAACAACGAAGCAACATTGAAAAAGATGAAAAATTAAATGCTTACAATAAAAAATTCTTTACTGGTTTTGAAAGCAGGGATATGCTTTTTCGTTTTGAAAAGATTAAAAAAATATCACTAGAGTGTGTTAATTATACTTCGGTAAGAAAAGATTTAAAAGCAACTGATAAACTTGACCGTTTTACTACACACCCCTTTTGGGGATTTGTAATTTTTATTATTGTTTTGTTTTTAATCTTTCAAAGTATTTTTTACCTGGCTGAATTTCCCATGCAATGGATTGAAACAGGTTTTTCTTTTCTAACACAAAAAACAAGAGAAATTTTACCCGACAACTTTTTCACCAGCTTACTTACCAATGGTATACTTGCAGGCCTAAGTGGCATTGTAGTATTTGTACCGCAAATTGCTTTACTATTTGGCTTTATTAGTTTGTTAGAAGATAGCGGTTATATGGCACGCGTGAGTTTTATAATGGATAAACTGATGCGCAAAGTGGGTTTAAATGGGCGTTCGGTTATCCCCTTAATTAGTGGGATGGCTTGTGCTGTGCCAGCTATTATGAGTACACGTACCATATCAAACAGAAAAGAAAGGTTAGTTACTATTTTAATAACACCTTTAATGAGTTGTTCGGCACGTTTGCCTGTTTATACATTACTTATTGGTATTATGGTACCATCTAACTACCGATTTGGTTTTTTTGATGTAAAAGGCTTACTACTAACCGCGCTTTATCTTCTTGGAATTATTGTTGCTATTGGGGTTGCAGCTGTTTTAAAATATGTTTTAAAAACAAAAGAAAGAAGTTTTTTTATGATGGAGTTGCCCGTGTATCGTATTCCGCAATTAAAAACGGTGCTGTTAACTATGTTCGATAAAGTAAAGGTTTTTCTATTTGATGCCGGAAAAGTAATTATGATTATATCGGTTATACTTTGGTTTTTAACTTCGTATGGCCCTAAAAATGAATTTGCGGCTATAGATAAAAATTATACCGAAGCATTTACCAAAGCTAATACCGATAGCATAAAGCAAGAGCTTACCACCGCAATGGAAACACAAAAACTACAAGCATCTTATGCCGGGCATTTAGGTAAAATTATTGAACCTGCTATTAGGCCACTTGGGTTCGATTGGAAAATTGGTATCTCACTTATTACCTCTATTGCCGCACGCGAAGTTTTTGTGGGGACAATGGCAACACTTTATCAAAGCAGAGATAAAGAAGATAATTTATCTATCCGCCAGAAAATGATGCAGGAAAGAGATCCAATGACAGGTAAATTAGTTTACAACTTTGCTGTATGCCTTAGTTTGCTTATGTTTTATGCTTTTGCTATGCAATGTATGAGTACACTTGCCGTTGTTAAGCGTGAAACAAATTCCTATAAATGGCCCATTATACAATTTGTGTATATGAGTGTACTAGCTTATATAGCAAGCCTTTTGGTTTATCAAATTTTAAAGTGATATATACTATTAGTTAACAAATAGTTGCTTGCGTATTTGTGAGCATTGGTTATCTTTGATTTCAAATAAATTTATCATGAAAAAAATTTTACTTGTTGCGCTATTTTTTTGCCTTACGCAACTAAATGCGCAAATAATAACTACCATTGCAGGAAGTAGTACACAGGGTTATACCGGAGATGGTGGGGATGCTACAAAGGCCTCCTTGAATTATCCTAATCAGGTGGTTTTTGGCAATCAATCGTTAAACACTTTTTTTTATATTTCAGATGGAGCAAATAATTGTATTCGTTTAGTAACATCAAGTTCGGGCGGACTGATTAGCACCTTTGCGGGTACAGGAACGATGGGTTATAGTGGAGATGGCGGGCCGGCAACTGCTGCCAAACTTAACGGCCCTGCAGGTATAGCTACCGATGTTAATGGCAATTTATATATTGTAGATCAAGGCAACCACTGTATTAGAATGGTAAACTCTGCCGGCATTATCAGCACCTTTGCTGGAAATGGCACAATGGGTTTTAGTGGTGATGGCGGACAAGCAACTATTGCCACCTTAAATTATCCAACTGGTGTTACAGTAGCTAATGGAAATATTTACATTTCTGACGGGGGAAATAACCGTATACGTATGGTAAGTCCTTCAGGCATTATTTCAACCGTTGCCGGAAATGGTACAGCTACTTTTGGTGGTGATGGTGGTTCTGCTTTATCTGCATCGCTTAATAATCCTGAAAAAGTATTCGTTGATAATTTTGGTGATATTTATATTGCAGATTGGGGTAACCATCGTATACGTATGATAAATAGTATGGGTACCATTACAACGGTAGCCGGAAACGGAACAGGCGGTTATGCAGGCGATGGTGGAGCAGCTACCGCGGCACAATTACAACATCCTTCACAAATTGCTTTTGATAGTAATAACAACATGTTTATTGCTGATGAATACAACAATCGTATAAGAATGGTTACTTCATCAACCGGTAATATTAGCACTTATTGTGGTAATGGTTCTCAAACATTTACCGGAGATGGTGGGTTACCAGGCAGTGCTACCGTATGGAGCCCAACCGGAGTAACTTTTGATAATTCAAACAATTTATACATTACAGATTATGGCAATAATAGAGTACGCTTTGTATGTAATTCTCCCGACACTCTGTATGGTTTAATAACTGAACCTAACACCAATCCGGTAAGTTCAGGGCAAGTTTACACCTATCAACAACTTGCTTTAAATGGAGCTGGAGTTATGGATACTACGGGCGTGGCAACAATTACAGCTAACGGAACATACAGACAAATTTTGCCGTATGGTTATTATAACTTTTTAGTGAAAGCAGTTGCCGCAACATCGTATACCAATGCAATAAGCACTTATTTTCCGAGCGCTTATATGGCCGATTCGGCAACTATAATTGGTCATCAAGGATGTACCGGTAACGGATATCCTTATAACATAACTATCAGAGAAATTCAGCCACAAACAGGTAGCGGAGTTATAAGCGGTACAGTTACTGCGGAACCCAGCTACGGGCATAGACTTGCCAGTGGCGGACATAATCAAGTAATGGGAGCACCTTTAAAAGGAATAGATGTAAAATTAGGCAGAAACCCTGGTGGCGGATGTGCTGCCAGAACTACTACAGATAATACAGGTAATTATACATTTACAAATGTAGATACCGGTAGTTATGTTGTATTGGTAGATATACCAAATTTTCAAATGGATACTATTTTAAAAGTTACTTTAACTGCGGTTAGCCCTACCAGTACAAATAATAATTATTGTGTAGATTCTGTAATTATAGGATCTTGCGCTAGATTGACTTGTGCCCAAATGCCTAATTATACAATAGCTCAAGACGTGCAGCCACAAACCTGGGATGTTTTTATTGTTTATCCATCTGATGCAGTAAATGCCAGATGGTATTGGGGTGATGGCACTTCAACCGTAGGGTTTAATCCGGTAAGTCATACATATGCTACCGCAGGCAGATATAATATTTGTGTAGCTTCTTATTCTTCATGCGGAGATTCTGCTATATATTGTCAGAATGATTCTATTTATCGTATGAATAATAATACAATGGTGCTGGTTAATGTTATACTTGGTATACAGGGAATTAATCAGTTATCAAATAGTAAGCAAGTGTCTGTTTATCCAAACCCAAATAATGGAAACTTTGTTATTGAAACAAACACATACACCAAACAGATTATGCAATTATTTGATGTAAACGGTAAATTAGTTTTAACGCAAACCATAACTGGAAAAACTAATATTGATGCCAGTAATTTAGCAGAAGGCGTTTACAACTTAAACATTACAAATAGTGATGGAGTTATAAATAAGAGATTGGTAATTGTTAGGTAAATGTGAATAAAAAGCACTAATAACAAGGAAAGTCGGCGTAATAGCCGACTTTTTTGTTTACCCAAAATGCTAATAAATGCTTACTTTTGTAGTTCAAAAACCACTAAAGAAAATGGAAACACTTGCTCTAAAAAAAACCATCGATATTTCAAAAACATTAAAAGCTTTAGGCATTAAGGAAACAAATTTAGGTTGCTCTACCGGCACTAACTTTTTTGCTTCGGGCGAAGATTTAGAATCTTATAGCCCTGCTGATGGAAAATTAATTGCTATCGTAAAAACAGCTACTCAAGCTGATTATGATAAGGTTATGAAAGCGGCTACTGAAGCTTTTACACATTGGCGTACTATTCCTGCACCAAAACGCGGAGAAATTGTTAGACAGTTTGGCGATAAGCTTCGTGCACATAAACACCATTTAGGAGAACTGGTTTCTTACGAAATGGGCAAATCTTTACAAGAAGGTTTAGGTGAAGTACAAGAAATGATCGATATCTGTGATTTAGCAGTTGGTTTATCTCGTCAGCTTAATGGATTAACCATGCACAGCGAACGCCCTTTACACCGTATGTATGAACAGTATCATCCATTGGGCGTAGTTGGTATTATTTCTGCCTTTAACTTTCCGGTTGCTGTATGGGCTTGGAACACAGCTTTAGCTTGGGTTTGCGGAGACGTTTGTATTTGGAAACCATCAGAAAAAACACCTATCTGTTCAATTGCTTGTCAGAACATTTGGGCGCAAGTAGCAAAAGAAAATAATTTACCTGAAGGAATTTGTTGCTTGGTAAACGGTGATTATAAAGTTGGTGAGTTTATGACTACCGATAAACGTGTGCCTTTGGTATCTGCTACAGGTTCTACCCGTATGGGCAAAATTATTGGTGTAAAAGTTGCCGAACGTTTTGGTAAATCGCTATTAGAATTAGGTGGTAACAATGCCATTATTATTTCTGAAACGGCTGATTTAAATATGTGCATTCCAGGCGCTGTATTTGGTGCAGTTGGTACCGCAGGGCAACGTTGTACATCTACACGTCGTTTAATTATACATGAAAGCATTTATAATGATGTAAAACAAAAATTAGTTAACGCATACAAACAATTACGCATTGGTAACCCATTAGATGAAAATAACCACGTTGGGCCATTAATTGATAAAGATGCTGTAAAAAATTATATGGTTGGCATTGAACGCGCTATTGCCGAAGGCGGAAAAATATTAGTTGCCGGTGGTGTGTTAGAAGGCAAAGGCTTTGAACACGGTACGTATGTAAAACCTTGCATTATTGAAGCTGAAAATAGCTTTAGCATAGTGCAACACGAAACATTTGCACCTATACTTTATATTATGAAGTATAAAACTATTGATGAAGCCATTTCAATGCAAAATGATGTTCCGCAAGGTTTATCAAGTGCTATTATGACCAGAAGTTTACATGAGGCTGAAAAGTTTTTAGCTGTATCAGGTTCTGATTGTGGAATTGCTAACGTAAACATTGGCACATCGGGTGCTGAAATTGGTGGTGCTTTTGGTGGTGAAAAAGAAACAGGTGGTGGCAGAGAAAGCGGATCGGATGCATGGAAAATATACATGCGTAGACAAACTAACACAATTAACTACGGTACAACTTTACCTTTAGCACAAGGCATTAAATTTGAATTATAGAAAGTTATATTTCTTATAATAATTTAAGGAAGACTGCTAAAACCTAGCAGTCTTCTTCTTTGCAGTTTACACTCTCAGTTTCTAAAGTAACGTGCTGAATGTTTAAATGTTCAAGCTCGTGCTTTAATGTATGCTTAATTTCAGCAATTTGTTTTTGGTTTAAATTTTCGTCTAAAATAAGATGGGCTGTCATGGCATTTTTTGTAGTGCTCATAGCCCAAACATGAATGTGATGAATTTCTTTTACACCTTTAACTTTTAATGTTTCAGTTTTAATTTTTTCTATATCTATATCCGCAGGAACTGCGTCTAATGATAAACGCAAACTTTCGGTAAGTAAACCCCAAGAACTATAAAGCACTATCAGCATAATAACTAAACTGATTAGGGGGTCAATCCATTTTATATCGGTATAAAAAATAATTATACCGGCAATAACAACACCAACCGACACCAACATATCGGCAAACAAATGCAAGTAGGCTCCTTTTACATTTAGGTCAGTATTTTTATCTCGAAAAAAGAAAAAAGCCGAAATTCCATTAACAAAGATACCTATGGCAGCTACTATACTAATTACTTTACCTTGTGTTTCTTCAGGTTGCATAAATCGTTGAATGGCCTCCCAACCAATACTACCAACTGCTATAAGTAAAATAACCGCATTAACCAGCGAAGCAAGAATGGTTCCTTTATGAAAACCATAGGTGTACCTTTCGGTAGCTTTTCTTTTAGCTATTTTAAACGCAAATAAGGACAAAATAAGGGTGGCTACATCGCTTAAATTATGTCCGGCATCCGATAGTAAAGCTAAAGAATTAGTGTAAATGCCAGTTGCAAACTCCACTACAACAAAAGCAGCATTTAAAACAATGCCAATTACGAACGCTTTGTTTATATTACTTACTGGGTGATTATGATGTGAATGGTCGTGTGCCATAATACAATTATAAAGTTAGTTTATTCTTTATTGAATTATTACTTAAAACTCTCTTCGGTAAAAGAAATAACTGCAGGATCTTTCCAATTAATAGCACCCACTTTAGAATAAACAACCTTGCCTTTTACATTAATTAAATATGTAACCGGAATAGCATATATATCAATATTAGCAAAGGGTTTTGGCAATTGTAAAAAAGTATAATTATACTTTTTTCGTTGTGCAAAGTATGTGATTTTTTCCATTGGCTCATCGCTAATGGCAATTACCTGTACATCTTTAAGGTTATTTTTCATGGCTTCATCAAGCTGCTTCATTTCACGTAAACAATCTTTACACCAAGTACCGAAAAATGTAAGAATTATTTTTCTACCCTTAAAAGACGAAATGCTTACAGACTTACCTAAAGTATCGTTACAAACCATATTTACAATATCTTGCTTAGGAGCAATACGGTATTTTTTATATTGGTAAAGCAGTACTAAAATCAAACCCAATGCAACCAACCCGAAAATCAAATACTTTTTAATCATAACTTTTTGTTGAAAAGAATTTTAATTAACCCTAAATCATTTCAAAAGTAGCAAATACTTTAGCGGTATGGTAAGAAGGGTGCTAAAAATCATATTTAAAATTGTTATTGGTTTTTTAATTTTATCTATTGTTACCACCCTAATTTACCGTTTTGTGCCAGTACCCGTTACGCCACTTATGCTTATACGTTGTGTTGAGCAAAAGCAGGATGGGAAGAATATGAAACTATCGAAAGACTGGAAACCCTTGGAAGAGATCTCTTCTCTCCTGCAATTAGCGGTTGTTTGTACCGAAGACCAAAACTTTTTACTGCACTATGGTTTTGATTTTAAAGCGTTGAAAAAAGCTATGCTGAATAATGAAAAGAGTAAAAAAATTAGAGGAGGCAGCACCATATCACAACAAACTGCAAAAAATGTTTTTTTGTGGAATGGTAGAACCTATATTCGCAAAGGTTTTGAAGCTTATTTTACCTTACTAATAGAAACTGCTTGGAGTAAAGAACGTATAATGGAGGTATATTTAAATGTTATTGAATTTGGCGATGGCATTTATGGAGCAGAAGCAGCATCTCAGCATTATTTTAAAAAACCAGCAGCAAAAATTAACAGGGAGGAAGCTGCTATATTAGCTTGCTTATTGCCTAACCCGCGTGTGTATGGAAAAAATGTAGGTGGCAATTATATTCAAAGTCGAAAGCAATGGACTTTGCAGCAAATGCGTTTTTGGGGTGGTAAGTTAGATTTTGATAAAGAAGACTAATATTTATAGTTGATGCCTTACACCCTATTTTTATTTGAAGACGGAAAACAAATAGAAGCGAAACCTGTTTCGAATGATGGGAATAATGCTATAACTAAAATTGGAAAGATTTACTGTAGGTTATCTAAACAAAAATATATTGAAAACGTAAATAAACTGCTTGCACACATTAAGCGAGGAGACATTTATGAAATTAATTATTGTATAGAGTTTTTTTGCGGGGATACCGTTATAAACCCGCAACAAGTATTTAAAAAACTAAATGGGTTAACAGAGGCACCTTTTGCCCAGTTGCTAAAAGCAGAAGATGATTATATTATTTGTGCTAGTCCTGAACGGTTTATTCAAAAAAAGGGCAATGTGCTTATTAGTCAACCAATGAAGGGCACAGCCCGTAGAAGCAATAATACTATGGAAGACTTAAAAATTAAAAGCGCTTTGCAACATAGCCTTAAAGAGAAAACCGAAAATGTGATGGCGCTTGATGTTGCCAGAAATGATTTATCGCAAGTGGCAGAAAAAGGAAGTGTAGTTGTAAACGAGTTGTTTGGTGTACATACATTTAAAAATGTACATCAAATGCTTAGTACGGTTAATTGTACATTAAAACAGAATATAAATCTTGGCGATATAATTAAGGCAACCTTCCCTCCTGCATCTATGACAGGTGCACCAAAACTAAAAGCCATTGAACTTATAAAAAAATACGAGCTTTCTCCACGTGGTATATATTCAGGTTCATTGGGTTTTATAGATGAAAATGGTGATTTTGATTTTTGCGTTGTGATACGAACTATTATTTATAACGAAAAGCTAAAGCAACTATCTTTTCATGTGGGGAGTGCCATTACCGCGCAATGTAATCCTGAAGAGGAATGGAACGAATGTTTGCTAAAAGCTGAAACGCTTTTTAAAGCACTTGGTGTTAATGCAGATGATGTTATTTTTACAACTTGAAAAACCACAACGTAGAATGAAAACTATTTTTCAATCGGCATATAGTAAGTATTTCATTTTTGGCTTGCTTATAAATATTGTTGCAGCTTGGTTTAGTGTAGGTTACCACCATCCGGATGAACATTTTCAAATACTTGAGTTTTGCAATTATAAGTTAGGAAACAGTCCGGTAACAGATTTGCCTTGGGAATTTGCTGCAAAAATAAGGTCTGGGTTACAACCCTTTATTGCTTATTGTTTTATTACGGTTTTTAATTCCGTTGGAATTAATAGTCCGTTTATAATCACCTTTTTATTTAGATTATTAATTGGATTGTTTGGATGGTTTGTAGTTTGCAAATTGGTAATGCAGTTATTGCCCGATTTTTCGACAGACAGAGGTAAAAAAATATTTGTGCTGCTTAGCTTTTTTTTATGGTTTGTTCCTTATTTAAATGTTCGATTTTCTTCAGAAAATACAGGGGCAATAAGCTTTTTGTTGGTCATTTATCTTCTATTAAAACCGTATGGTAGCAATATTAAAAAAGCAATTTCATTTTTTATGATTGGTTTTTTGCTAGCACTCTCTTTCTTTTTTAGGTTTCAAATGGCATTTGCCATTGTAGGTTTAATGGTTTGGTTATTGTTTATTAAAAAAATAAACTGGCAAAGTTGGTTGTTTATAATTTTCTCCGGTTTATGCGGAGCATTAATCTGTATTTATTTAGATAAGTGGTTGTATGGCACTTGGACGTTTACTCCTTATAATTATTATGTGGCTAATATTGTGCAAGACAAGGCAGCTGCTTTTGGCACAGACCCTTGGTGGCACTATGTTTTATTGTTTATTAACATGGCTATACCGCCACTCAGTTTAGTGTTATTGTGTTTTTTTAGTGTAGGCATCTATTCAAAACCAAAAAGTGTTTTTGTATTTGTTTTAATTCCTTTTTTAATTGGGCATTTATTAATCGGGCATAAGGAGATGCGTTTTTTGTTCCCTATGTGGTTTGCCTTTGTTTATTTAGTAGCTATGGGCATTGATTTTTGCATCTTAAAATATAAAAACAATAAATTATTTACATTTAGTTTTAGATGTTTGGTTATATTAAATCTAGGTGCTCTTTTATACAGAACAGTAGGCCCTGCACAAGAAGCCATATCCTGCTTTAGCTTTGCACATAAGGAGTTTAAGCAGCCAACAACGATAATTTGTATTGAAGAGCCTTTGTTTAGTTTGGCCGCTTTAAAGGCCAACTTTTATAAACCGAAAAATATTAAAGAAACAGTTTTAAAAGATGAAAATGAGTTAAGTACTTTTTTAAGTACAAACAATCAAGATTCGGTTATTGTTTTTAAAAAAGCAGCCTCTTTAAATAATATACCTGCCAACTACACTTGTAAAAGGATTTACTGTATGTTTCCGGAATGGGTTTTAAAATTCAACATTAATAATTGGGAAGATAGGGCCAATATATGGAGCATTCATGTACTTTATAGAAAAAAGTAACTCTTTTAAGCTTCTACAACAAGTCCATCGTAGGCAAGTTCTATCCAATCAGGCAATTCACTCATTACTTTTTTATGCAAACCCAATTGATGCGATATGTGTGTAAAATAAGCTCGCTTAGGCTTTAATTCAAACATTAAATCAATGGCCTGCTTAAATGTATAATGAGAAATGTGTTCTTCCCTTCTGAGTGCGTTTATAATAATAATTTCAGAGCCTTTTATTTTTTCCTTTTCTTCTTCGGAAATAAAATTGGCATCGGTTATATAAGTAATGTTACCAATTCTAAATCCTTTTACCGGCATTTTATGATGCATCACTTCTATTGGAATAAATGTAGTGCCATCAATGATAAAGTTATCGACAGCAATTGTATGTAAATTTATTTTTGGGATACCGGGATATTTTTCATCCGAAAAAATATATGAAAACTCTTTTTTAATCGCATTTTGTACACGCTCCGTAGCGTAAACATCCATTGGTTTATTCAATAAAAAATTAAAAGCGCGCACATCGTCTAAGCCCGCAATATGGTCTTTATGCTCGTGTGTAAAAATTACGGCGTTAAGTTTTTTTACTTTTTCTCTAAGCATTTGCTGCCTAAAATCAGGTCCGGTATCAATAACAAATGTATTATGGTTGTGTTCTATAAGTACCGAAGTACGCAGGCGTTTATCTTTAGTATCAGTTGATTGACAGACGTTACACTCGCAGCCAATTAGCGGTACGCCTTGTGAAGTTCCTGTTCCTAAAAATGTAAGTTTTACCGCCACGTTTTTATTGCTGCGTAAAGATAATAAACCTACTTAACAGAAAGGACTTGCGACAGGTATAAATAAAAAAGGCTGTTTAACCAACAGCCTTTTTACTTTAAACCACTATAGTTAATTTAGTGTTTACCGTGATGCTCAGTATGATGCTTTGCAGCTTCATGTGAATGATGTTCAGCATGTTCGTGATGACCATGAGCAGCATGTGCGTGATGCGCAGCTTTTTCGTGGTTACCTGCTACATGAGCAGCATGAGCGTGTTTGTGATGTGCAGCAGCTTTCTCATGGTGAGCAGCAGCTTTTTCGTGATGATCGTGTTTCATGATTTATTTGTTTTAGTTAATTATGAAATAAAATTATTCTATTTACGTTATAAATACATGTCCTAAATGTTAATTTTTTTCATGAACCGTTAAATTAACACTTCTTAAGTTAAATTTTTATCGACGAAAATTAAATAAGTCAGCCAACTAACAAAGAACTGTTTAAAAACAGTTGATAAGTGAAATTTAGACCTTTAACCATAAAGTACCTTAGCAAAAAAAACATAATGCACACATTATTGCAAATAACATCATCGGCAACCACACAAGCGGTACAAACAGTTACAACCGCCGTAGCAGATACAACTCATCAAGTAGCAGTTGCAGCACCCACAGCACTTCCTCCGGATAGTTTTAACTTACTATCAATGGCGACAAAAGGTGGGCCTATGATGATTCCGATGGGATTTTTATTTGTATTAAGTATATATGTTTTAATAGAAAGGTTAATTATTATAGGCAAGGCTTCTAAAAAGAACGATGGTTTGTTAACAGGTTTACAAAGCTTAATAAAGCAAGGTAATTTACAATCGGCAAAAGCTATGTGCCAAGGGCAAAATACACCTGAGGCTTTTATGTTAGAAAAAGGAATCAGTCGTATTGGGCAACCGGTAGCTGAAATTCGTGAGGCTATGACCGAAGGAGCTTCGGTACAATTAGGGAATTTGGAGAAAAAACTAAATATTTTAAATATTACAGGTCGTATAGCGCCTATGTTTGGTTTTATAGGAACGATTATTGGGGTTGTAAAAATATTTTATGATATAGCCTTAGCCGGTACTGTTGAAATTAGTGTTATATCAACCGGGTTATATGAAAAAATGATCAGCTCTGCTACCGGTTTAGTGGTTGGTGTACTTGCATTTGTCGGTTATCATTGGTTAAACACTCGCCTTGATAAACTAGCTCACCGCATGGAAGAAACTAAAATGAAGTTTTTAGATATTTTAAATGAGCCTTCGTAAATAATTAAATTCTAAAAAAATAAACATGAGTTTACGTCGCAAACATAGAGAAGCCGAGGTTTCTACCGATTCGTTGAATGATATTATGTTCTTTCTATTGCTTTTCTTTTTGATACTGTCAACTATGGTTAGCCCTAACTCAATAAAGGTAAACCTGGCAAGTTCAAAACCAAGACAAGACATTAGTAAAAACAATAAACCTGTACATCTTGCCGTTACAGCAGATAGAAAGTACTATGTGGATAATCATGAAGTAACCTTATCTAATATAGAAAGCGTAATTGCAGAAAAAATTAAAGGAAAAATAGAACCTGTATTGGTTATGCATTTAGATAAAGATTTATCGATACAAGATGAGGTAGATATTTTACAGATATGTGATAGATTAAAATGCAAACCTGTATTAGCCACTAAGCCAACTAACGCTAAGTAAATGATAGCTGCGCAACAACATAATAATAAAAAAGATAAAGCAACTGCCGCTTTGTTAACGCTATTGATTGTTGGTTTGATTTTTCTTTTTTTATTTCTGTATAAAATTATTACGCCAAACCCTCCGTTTCCGATAGCCGAAGATGGCGGAGAAGAAATTAATTTTGGTATATATAATGAAGGAACAGGTAATGTAGAAGGCCCCGCTATTGGCGATGCTACCAGTGTGGTGGTAGATAAAAGCTCTACGGCCAAAACAGAAGAGAGTGATACTAAAGAAGAAGATTTTAAAACCGGGGAGGCTGTTTTAGATAAGAAAGAAAATAATCCTAAAATAAAAAACAACAAAACAGTTATAACACCTACTAAAACTAAGGAAGAAATACAAAAAGAAGAGGAAGAAGCTGCCGCTAAAAATTTATTAAACGCATACACAAAAAATAAAAACAAGGCACAAGGTGGTGGAGATGGAAATTCGGGGCAAGCAGGTAACGAAGGTTCACCTGATGGAAACCCCGACACACATGGTAAAGGGGGGACTGGTCATAATCCTGATGGTTTAGGGCATGGTAATGGGCCTGGAGGTTCAGGTTTTAGTTTAAAAGGTAGAAAAATTTTAGTGCCACCACCAAAAGTTAGCGATGGTAAAGAAGAAGGCATTGTAGTAGTTTATATTACTGTTGATAAACAAGGTAATGTAATTGATGCAGACCCTACAGGCAAAGGAACTACAACATCAAGTGGTGTATTAAAATCAAAAGCTCGTCAGGCAGCCTTGCAAGCTAAGTTTAGTCCGGATGATAAGTTTGAAACTCAAAGAGGTTCTATAGTTTTTAAATTTCAATTTTAATTGAACATAAATTGAAATGAAAGCCATTCGACGAATGGCTTTTTTTGTTTTCCCTATTTCAAAAGCATGACATTTATCATTTAAATATTATGAAAATATGAATTTTATCATAATTTTTAATCATTTGATTAAATTATTTGTTTTAATCAAAATAATAGTTTTACATTTGCCGCATAATTATGAAAAAGCAATCAAAAATAAAGCCTGTTGCTGATCCATCTACCGAAGAAAAAATAAAGAACGCGGCGCGGATTATTTTCCACAAAAAAGGTTATGCCGCCACACGTACAAGAGATATTGCAGAAGAAGCCAGAATAAACCTTGCCTTACTTAATTATTATTTCCGCAGCAAAGAAAAGCTTTTTGATATTATTATGTTAGAAAGTTTACATGACTTTCGTCAGCATATTATAGTGGCTTTAAACGATGAAAAAACTTCGTTAGAAAGTAAAATTGAAACTCTTGTAAGCAATTATATTGATTTACTAATCAATCAGCCTGATATTCCTTTATTTATACTAAGCGAAATACGCAATAATCCACAAGCATTAATTTCGAAATTGAACCAAAAGGAAATTATCACAAAATCTTATTTCATTAAACAATTTCAGCAAGCAGTGCAAGAGGGCAAAATAGCTCCTATTAATCCACTTCATTATATTATGAATCTGATAGGCATGATTGTATTTCCGTTTGTAGGGCGTCCTATACTTAGTCATGTAGGTCAGTTAAAACAGGATGATTTTAATAATTTAATGGGACAACGAAAAATACTGATACCTAAATGGCTTAAAGCAATATCAAAAGTAAAATGAAGACAATAATTACACATTTAGTTTGTCTGCTTGGTTTTATTTTATCAGCCAAGGCTCAAACAGAAGTAAATTTTACTAAACTTGATTCTTTGTATGCGTATGCAGATAAGAATAGTTCGGTAGCAAAAACTAATTATCAGCAAATTTTATTGGCTAAGTACCAAAAAATTGCCGCACTTGCCAATGTGGTTAATTTGCGTAACCCTATAACATTTAGTTTAACCGATAATACAACCTTACCTGTAAGTTTTATTCCGGCCAATTTATTGGGAGGCGGCCCTGCGGGTACTTTTAAACAAATAACTTTAGGACAGCAATATGTAAGTAATTTTAATATTATGCCTCAAATTGATTTAATAAACCCAGGGGCTTGGGCACAAATTAAAACAGCTAACATTAACGAAGAGCTTACAACAACTACTAATTTATTAAACAAAAAATCGTTGCATGAATCGATAGCAGCATGTTACTATAATATTTGCTCGTTTAAAGAACAAGTAGAAATAACCACTAAAAATTTAGCGGCAACAGATACTTTGGTACAAATAGTAAGTAACAAGTTTGCACAAGGCTTGGTAAGGCAACAAGATGTAAATGACGCTACGGTTAGTAAACTTACTTTACAGGATAAATTGAATCAGTTAAAAATTTCGTTAGAACAACAATACAATAGTTTAAAAATTTTATGTGAAATGCCTATAGGCACAAAAATTGGCATTGAAGATGAAATGAATTATAATCAGCAATTTACACCTGATATGGACGCTGGTTCTCAACTACAAGTAAAGGCTAACATATTGCAAATGGAATACGCAAAAGCTGATTTAAGAACAAACAGATTATCAAATCTACCCGTTTTATCACTTTTATATTCTAACTCCTATTATCAAAATAGCGTTAATCAGTTTTTTGACGGCAATCCAAACAATAAATGGCTTAACTCAGCTTATTTTGGTGCAAAGGTTACTTTTAATCTGCCTGACGTAAATCATCTTCAATGCTAAAATTAATTATAATACAGCTTTAATTAATATGAATCATAGCAAGCTTCAAAACGATATTTCTAATAATCAGTTGCATTTAGATTATGAAAAAGCTTACTCACAATTTTTAGCTAATCAGCAAATATCTAAATTAAAAGAAGATAATTATAGAATGGCATTTAACCAGTATAGTCAGTATATTTTGCCCTTTGATAAATTGATGATTGCGTTTAATGATATGCTGGTAAGCCGTTTTAACTATAGCAGCTCTTTGGCAAACCTTATGTACACAAAATCTAAAATTGATATTAATAACACCATAAAATGAAACATTATATTAAACTATTAACTGTTATTACAGGATTAGTGATGCTAAACTCCTGCGGTAAAAAATCTACCGAAACAAAGCCTATTAGAAAAAGCATAACAGAAACTGTTTTTGCATCGGGGCTACTTGTACCTGAAAATCAATATAATGTTACGGCACAAAATGAAGGTTATATTATAGCTTTAAACTTTATTGAAGGCGATACCGTAAAGGAAGGAACGGTTTTAGCTGTAATTGACAATAAGCAGAATGAATATAATGCACAAAGTGCTAATGCGTTGCTATCTATAGCAGGTACAAATGTATCACCAAACGCACCTGCACTTAAGCAAGTTGAAGCAAATATAGAGTTAGCAAAACTTAAATTAAAAGAAGATGGCTTGCAAGCTGACAGGTATAAAAAATTGTATGATGATAAAAGTGTTTCTAAACTAGAATATGAAAATGCCACACTTGCTTATGAAAACTCAAAAGCAAACCTAACCGCTTTGCAAGAGAATTACAATTTGCTAAAACAGCAAGCAGATCAGCAATTAATTATTCAAAAATCACAAACCGGCATTAATAGTTTTTTTCAGGGCAACAATGAGATTAGGGCTATTGTAGGTGGTAAAGTATATCAAAAACAAAAACAATTGGGCGATTATGTACGCAAAGGTGATGTGATTGCTGTTATAGGTAAACAAGATGATATTTATGCTAAGCTTAACATTGATGAAACAAATATTTCTAAAATAAAATTAGGCCAAAAAGCTATTATTCAATTAAACACCAATAAGGATAAAAATTATAATGGAGTAGTAAGCGAAATTTACCCTGCATTTGACGACCAAGCACAATCATTTTATTGCAAGGTAAAATTTACTGATAAAATGGATTTCAGAATTTCAGGCACACAGTTGCAAGCCAATGTGGTTATCAATGAAATGCAAAATTTATTGGTTATCCCTAAAACCTATTTAGATTACGGGAATAAAGTAAATGTAAAAGACAAAGGACAAGTTACTATTGAAACAGGCTTCGTATCTACCGAATGGGTTGAAGTTAAAGGGGGCATAGACGAGAATACAACCATTACTTTAGACCAACACTAATGAAAGGCGTAAATACAGAAATAGCACTTACGCACATTTTAACCCGAAAAAGGCAAACTATTGTTGCCTCGCTTGGGGTTTCTATCGGCATAGCCATTTACATTTGTTTAAACACCTTAATTATTGGCACCAATCATTTACTTATAATAAAGTTCAATTACAAAAAAACGATTCAGTCTATATTTTTACGGATGGTTATGCTGACCAGTTTGGAGGCAAAAAAGGTAAAAAGTTTAAGTATAAGCAATTAGAAGAAATACTTTTAACTAGTTGTAATTTCCCTTTAGAGGAGCAGAAACAAATTTTGGATACTAAATTTAAAGAGTGGAAGGGTAATTTAGAACAAGTTGATGATGTGTTGCTTATTGGAATTAAGATTTAGTTTTATTTTTAAATCTGTTATTCAAATTTTAAATCTTGACTAATAATTTTTCCATCAGCTAATTCTA
>Ga0207046_10126_pt2 | contig 20776 bp, 18 predicted proteins | sample Alteio_BWMinCont_66_FD_153303 | JGI IMG/M metagenome (GOLD analysis project Ga0207046, IMG submission 153303) | Enriched cells from forest soil in Barre Woods Harvard Forest LTER site, Petersham, Massachusetts, United States -... | ecosystem: Environmental > Terrestrial > Soil > Temperate forest >...
CTGCCCCATGCAAGTCCGTTTAAAGTATCTCTAAAAGCTACACCATCAACCGGCCCGGCAGTTGAACGAAAAATGGGAACTTCTGCTTTTTGCCAGCTTACTATTGATGCTACTGAGTGGCACGATGCTAACTATGCCAAACAAAAAGGTTTGTATGCAGCTATTTTTAAAACAAATGAAGAAATGGATGCTGCTATTTTAAGTTTAGCAAAAAAACTAGCCGAAAGTAGTCCCGAAGCAATGAAAATGTTAAAAAAAGTAATGTGGGAGGGTACCGAAAACTGGGATACATTACTATTAGAGCGTGCCCTAATGTCTGGAACGCTAGTTCTTAGTGATTTTACCAAAAATTTCATCTCTTCTTTCAAGAAAAAATAAGCATTTTGACTATATTTTTTTATCTTTGGGCTACTAAAAATTAAACCTAATCAAAAAATGAAAAAAATCTTACTTACATTATCGCTACTTGTTGCCGGTATAGGCGCAACATTTAGTCAGTCAGCCATTTGGGAAGCCCATAATATTAATGTAGATACATCTAGAGGTATCCGTTGGATGGATGCAGTTGATACAAACACTGTATGGGGCCTTATTTATGATGGTGCGGTGCCAGCAAGATCAAGTAACATCTTCGTAAAAACAGGCAATGGTAATGTTTTTACACATGGTACTTTTATGGCTGATACAAATACGTACAATTCTTCAAATATTTCTGCTGTTGATTCTATGATTGCTTATGTGGCTATATTTGATAAAGCTGCTGACGGAACAAGTGGTAAAATTGTAAAAACAGTAAATGGTGGAGTAAGCTGGACAAATGCATCAGACTCTTTAACTATGTTTGCCGGAGCAGCTAACTTTCCTGACTTTGTACATTTTTGGGACGCCAATAATGGCTTGGCTTTAGGTGATCCTAACGGTAGTGTAGCGGGTGGTGCAGCTCCTGCTGAATTTGAGATTTGGCGCACCCATAATGGTGGCACCAATTGGACTCGTGTACCTGATGCAAACATTCCTAATCCTGTTGCAGGTGAGTTTGGTCTTACAAATGGTTTTTTTGCTTTAGGTGCTAAAATGTGGTACGTTACTAATAAAGCGCATGTTTATAGATCTTCAGATAGCGGAAAAACTTGGTTAGTATCTACTGCCGTTCCAGGTTTAGCCGGGCAGGTTGATGGTGTAGCTTTTAGAGATACTTTAAACGGACTTGCATGGGGCAGAGCATCAACTGCTGCTACTGCTGCATTTAATATTGCAAAAACAGTTAACGGTGGTGCTACATGGACTGCTGTTACAACTACTACAACTACCCAATTAGGAACAAGTGATATTTGTGTTGTACCAGGTAAAAACACCTACATGTCTGTAGGAGTTAATAAAGGAAATAACGCTTGGATTACATCTATATCTCCGGACGATGGAACTACCTGGAATGTATTAGAATCTAAACCTAACACAACCATTGCAAATCAATACGCATTAATGTTACAAGTACAAATGCTTGATTCATTGCATGGTTGGGCAGGATGTTTTTCTGATACATCTAATAAACCAATCGGTAGAAATGGCATGGATAAATACAGAGGTCCAAAAATTGCTTTAGCATGTCCTCTTAGCATTGCAGCTAGTAAAACAACTATTTGCTCAGGCGATTCTTCTATGCTTACTGCAAGCGGGGCAAACACTTATACATGGACTACTATTGGTGCAACTACTTCAACTGTAACTGTAAAACCAACAGCAGCAACAGTTTATACTGTTACAGGTACTATATCAGGTTGTGTAAATACACAAACAGTTAACATAGCTGTAAACGCTACTCCAACATTAACTATTACAGACCCATATGGTGCATCGTTAACTACTGGTACAGTTTGTACAGGTGGTTCAGAATATCTAATGGCTGCCGGTGCAGTTACTTATACATGGTCTCCTGCGGGCACTTTAAGTGCTACATCTGGTACAACAACTTTTGCTACCCCTACTATTACAACTACTTACTCATTAACAGGTAAAACGGGTACTTGTGTTAAAGTTACTCCGTTTACAATAACTGTACTCGCTACACCTAGTCCGGTTTTAGTGGTTAACTCGCCAAGTGTTTGTACAGGGGGTACTGTTACGCTTAATGCAAGCGGTCTTAGCACCTATTCTTGGACTCCATCGACAAGTTTAAGTGCAGCAACAGGTAGTAGTGTTATGGCAAGCCCAGGAGTTACTACAATATACGTAGTTACCGGTTATGATGGATCTACTTGCAAAACATCTTCTTCTCTTACGGTTACTGTAAGCCCTTGCGCGGGCATTGCTACTATTTCAAATAATTCTGATATATCAGTTTATCCTAACCCTAGCACAGGTTTGGTAAATATTTCTATTCCGTCGGTTAATGCAGCTACAACGCTTTATGTAACCGATATGATTGGTAAAGAAGTGTTTAAATCTTCGGTAAAAGATGTTAATGTTAGCGTAGACCTTACCAACTTACAAAAAGGTTTATACATGCTTACTATCTCTAACGGACAAAGCAAGCATATACAAAAACTTATTATTCAATAATAAGTAAACCTATTTTATAATGAGAGCCCTGCTGAAAAGCGGGGCTCTTGTTTTATAGCCTACTCCCATTTTATTTTTCTATTTTTAAAGCCAGAATAAATGACTGTTAAAGCAAAATATCGCCAGTATTGTAAAACTGCTAAAGATGTAAGTTTGTTTCAGCAAGATTGGTGGCTGGATGCTGTGTGCGGCACACAAAACTGGGATGCTATAATACATGAAAACAACGGAAATATTATTGGGGCATGGGCATATCCTATAAAAAAGAAATATAATTTACAGCTTATTGCCATGCCAATGCTTACACCCGGCATGGGACCTATTATTACTTACTTTCCGGGACAAAAACCTGCTACACAACTTAGTCATGAGCAACAGGTGTTAGACGAATTAATAACCCAACTGCCAAAATTTGATTTGTTTGAATTGTACTTTCTTCCTCATTATAAAAATCATCTTTCTTTTTATTGGAAAGGCTTTACCCAAAGCACCCGCTACACTTATTTAATAAAAGATTTATCGAATTTAGATAAGGTGTTTGAAGATTTTAATTCCAGTATACGTACACAAATACGTAAAGCAGAAAAAGAAATTACAGTTACTGAAAGTGATGATATAGAGTTGTTTTATAAAATTAACGCACTTAGTTTTAAACGACAAAACAAGAAAGTTCCGTACTCACTTACCTACGTTAAACAAGTTGACGAAGCTTGTAAGAAAAATAACTGCCGTAAAATTTTATTGGCGAAAGATGCCGATAATAACATACACTCAGCGGTTTATATTGTATGGGATACCCAAGGTGCTTATTACTTAATGGGCGGTGCCGACGAAAATTTTAAAAACAGCGGGGCTTACAGTTTATTACTTTGGCAAGCAATAAAAGCATCTTCAAGTCTAACAAAGCAATTTAATTTTTGCGGAAGCATGTTACCAACCGTAGAACGTTTTTTCCGTTCGTTTGGCGGCGAGCAAACCCCTTACCTACATTTAAAGAAAGTAAATTCAAAAGCGCTGAAATTGTTTCTTGCTTTAAAAGAGAAATGAGTTTTAAGCTCATAAAATTGTACCTTTACATCCATTCTCTCAGTGAAATCTCTATTCTACCTAAATAAATATTTTTACAAGTACCGTTATCGCCTATTATTAGGTGTGGTGTTTATAGTTATATCAAATGTGTTATTGGTAAGCCAGGGTATAATTATAAAAAATGCCACTGATGCCTTTGCCGAAAAAACCTTAGCACAAAACGCCGAAGCTAAAAACACTTATATAGTGTATGCCTTACAACTATTGGGTTTAACCTTATTTAGTGGTTTGTTTATGTTTTTAAAACGACAAAGTATAATTGTGGTATCTCGCCTTATAGAGTTTGATTTAAAAAACGAAATATATAACCACTACCAGCAATTAGACCTTAACTTTTATAAGCGTAACAGCACCGGCGATTTAATGAATCGTATAAGCGAAGATGTTGGCAGAGTGCGCATGTATGTTGGCCCGGCGGTTATGTATATAATAGATACTATAGTTACTATAACCACCGTAGTTATATTTATGTGGCACGAAAGCCCACAGTTAACCTTAATAGTGCTTGCCCCCTTGCCCATTCTATCTATCCTAATTTTTAAAGTGAGCGATGCAATTGGCAAGCGCAGTGTAAAAGCGCAAGAAGCATTATCAAACATAACCACTGTTGCACAAGAAACTTTTTCAGGCATACGTGTAGTTAAAGCCTACAACAGATTGAATCATTTTTACGATAGTTTTTTTAATAAAGCTGATGAGTATAAACAAAAAAACCTGGCACTTGCTAAAACAGAAGCGGCTTTTCAGCCCTTTATAGCTTTTATGGTTGGCTTAAGTATGCTGTCTATTATTTATTTTGGAGGTAAAATGTATGCTGCGGGGCAAATTACTTCAGTAGGAAATTTTCCGCAATTTGTTTTTTATGTAAGTAAACTTACTTGGCCTTTTGCTATGTTGGGTTGGGTTTTATCACTAGTACAAAGGGCAGCAGCTTCGCAAAAACGCATTAATGAGTTTTTAAAAACCAAGCCTGAAATTAGTAACCCAACCGAAAAAGAATTTGAACTACACGATAAAATAGAGTTTAAAAACGTATCGTACACTTACCCTGATACAGGAATTAATGCTTTAAAAAATGTATCGTTTACTATAAACAAAGGCAAAACCATTGGCATTATTGGCAAAAGTGGTAGTGGAAAATCAACCATAGCACAACTGCTTATGCGTTTTATGGATGTAAACTTAGGTAGCATTTTAGTTAATGAAAATGATATTAAGACCGTAAACCTACAACAACTAAGAGCACATACAGGTTATGTGCAGCAAGATGTTTTTTTGTTTTCTGATACTATAAAAAATAATATTTCATTTTCAGGAACTTATTCGGATGATGCGGTACAACAGGCTGCCAAGCAAGCTGTTGTTTACGATAATATAGAAGGTTTTTCGGAAAAATTTGAAACTGTCGTAGGTGAACGCGGCATAACTCTTTCGGGCGGACAAAAACAGCGTATTTCAATTGCCCGTGCCATTATTAAAAATCCTTCTATTTTTATATTTGATGATTGCCTTAGTGCTGTTGATAGCGATACCGAACAACAAATACTTGGCAACTTTAAAAAAGTTACGCAACAAAAAACAGGCATTATCATTTCCCACCGTGTATCATCTATACAAAATGCAGACGAGATTATTGTGCTTGGTGGTGGTGCTATTATCGAGAGTGGCACGCATGCCGAACTTCTTTTACTAAAAGGAGAGTATTTTAATTTGTACCAGAAACAAAAATTAGCTGAGAATTAGTTTTCTATTGCCTTACAATTTCAAATTCTACACGTCGGTTTTTTGCTTTACCATCGTCTGTTTCGTTATCGGCAACAGGTTGAGAGCTTCCATAACCTTGATAATACATTTTGTTTTGCACGCCATGCGTAATTAAATACTCAAAAACAGCACGAGCACGTAGTTCGGACAGTTTTTGGTTTTTTGATTTAGAGCCTGAATTATCTGAATGTCCGTTAATTTTAATGACAAAATTTTGATGCCTGAAAAGATACTGTGATAGTTTATTTAACTCAGAAAATGATTCAGGTAAAAGATACGATTTACCCAACTCGAAAGAAACCTTCAAAGTAATTTTTTCTCCGGTTTGTAAGTTGTTTTTTACCTGTAACACCGAATCACTTTCATATTTTAAACTATCAACATAAACAGTTCTCACTTCATCTTTTGGTTTTATCCATTTAAGTGATACATCATCAATAAAATAATAAGCCTCTTTAAAACCCGGACTTTTTAAATTTATTTTTAGCATATCTTTTTTTAGGTCTGGAGAGAAATTCCCAATGGTTATATACTTTTCTCCACCCGAAGCCTTGTAATTGACTGTTACTTTAAACCAACAAAGTTCTCCGTTTAAGCCACTTTTTGCATTAACAGTATCTACTACACATTCTTTTTCAGGAAAATTAACCGCCTTCATTCCACCTTTTGAAATGTAAACTCCAAAAGATTTTAGCATAGCATTACTCCAAAAAGCTAAACGCAAGTAACATTCAAACTGATATATATTGCCGCGTTTTAAGGTTTCAGATAACTTAACCTCAATAAACTCTTTGTATTTTTTTTGATAGCGTAAGCCTGCACAGCAATCGCCTTCATGAGCGCCTTTACAAACACCAATATCATTTTTTAAAGGCTCTTGATAATAATCAACCGACGAAACGGGTTTCCAAGGAATAGCATTTTTCAGGTTGTTTCCTTTTTTACGATAGTTTTCAAAACCTCCGTTAGGCACTAAATTTTTATTAATAATAGTTTGTGCAGAAAGGGTTGCCCAACTAATTATTAAAAAAACAATTGCCCAAAGTTTACTCATAGCTTAAGTATGTAAAAATATAAAAACAATTGTATTTATATTTAAAATAGAAGTAACAACTTATTTAACGGGGTCGTAACCACTACCGCCCCAAGGGCCACAACGTGCCATGCGTTTCATGCCCATCCAACTACCTTTAAATACGCCATATTTAGTAATGGCTTCTATGGTATATTGTGAGCAGGTTGGGGTATAACGACAAGAAGGCATTAAATGAGGAGATATAGCTCTTTGGTAGAACTTCACAAATAAAATAGCAACTTGTTTAGGAAGATTTTTTAGCAAGGAAAATTATTGAGCAGCCTTTTTTTGTTTGAAAGGATTACAGTTAACAATCAATTTAAAAATAGACATGTAAACCGGCTCCTTCTCTTGTTTATCAGTCACATCTTGATTATCTATAGCTTGCACGCCATATGTGGGCAAAGGATTTTCTATTTTAAATGAAGATGTGTAAGTTGTTTTGATCAGAAATGAAAGCAAAAACACAACGATAATGATACTCGTTGAAAAAAGTATTTTTTTGTTAGAGATACTCTTTCTCATTCCTATATCAAATGTAGTGCTTTTTTCATTAAAAGCAATATTTTTGCACAATAAACCCTTCTATGCCAAAAATATTATTGATTGACGACGAAAAAAGTATCCGTCGTTCCTTACGCGAAATTTTAGAATTTGAAAAATACCAGGTAGAAGAAGCCGAAGACGGATTAATTGGGCTCGCAAAAATTACAGCAGAAACTTTTGATGTAGTTTTATGTGATGTTAAAATGCCAAAGCTGGATGGACTAGAATTATTGCAAAAATTAAGTAGCGAAGGCAACGAAACCCCTTTAGTAATGATGAGTGGGCACGGTAACATCGAAACTGCAGTTGAAGCAGTTAAGAAAGGAGCTTATGATTTTTTAACAAAACCTGTAGACCTAAACCGCCTATTAGTTACCCTACGTAATGCCCTAGATAAACAACATTTGGTTAGCGAAACCAAAACATTGCGTAAAAAAGTAGCCAAGGGGTCTGAAATAATTGGCAACTCAAAAGCTATTGAAGAAGTAAAAAACCTGATTGAAAAAGTAGCCCCTACCGATGCCCGCGTTTTAATTACTGGGCCAAATGGATCGGGTAAAGAATTAGTAGCAAAACAATTACACGATAAAAGTAACCGCGCCAAATTTTCGTTTATTGAAGTAAACTGCGCTGCTATACCATCTGAGTTAATTGAGAGTGAGTTATTCGGGCACGAAAAAGGCTCATTTACATCGGCCGTAGCTACACGCAAAGGCAAATTTGAATTGGCCGAGGGCGGTACTTTGTTTTTAGATGAGATTGGTGACATGAGTCTTTCTGCACAGGCAAAAGTGTTACGCGCCTTGCAAGAAAATAAAATTACCCGTGTAGGTGGCGATAAATCTATACCAGTAAATGTGCGTGTTATTGCAGCCACCAATAAAAACTTGCAAAAAGAAATTGAGAGCGGAAATTTCAGGGAAGATTTGTTTCATCGCCTGAGTGTTATTCCAATTCAGGTGCCTTCACTTGCTGAAAGAAAAGAAGATATTCCTGTATTAGCTGAATATTTTTTAAACATGATTTGTACCGAGCAAGGCAACGCAGTTAAAGATTTATCGGATGCTGCCATTAAAGCCTTACAACAATTACCATGGACAGGTAACATACGTGAGTTTAGAAATGTAATGGAACGTTTAATTATTTTATGCGATAAAACAATTACCGATAAAGACGTAAAAAAATATACTTCTTTCAATTAATTGATGCGTGCGCTTTTTCTCATACCTTTTTTCGTATTTATTTTTTCTGCTTGTACCGAAGAAGTAAAAAAAGATGCAAAAATAGAAGAGAAAAAAGATACACTTGTTTATCTTAACCATGCCGATACAGCACGATACGTTGGCATAAACACCTGTAGGCTTTGCCACCAAAGCATTTATAATACGTTTATAGAAACCGGTATGGGTAAATCTTTTGCGGGGGCAACTAAGCAAAAATCAGCAGGAGATTATAAGCACTCGGTTATTTATGATAAATTTTCTGATTTTTATTACAAATCTTTTTGGGGTAAAAACGATTCGCTTTACTTTTTAGAATTTCGTTTACAAGGAAAAGACACTATTTACAAAAGGTTAGAGAGGGTAGATTATATTATAGGGTCGGGCCATCATACAAACTCGCACATGCAAAATATAAATGGGTACTTTAACCAAATGCCCATGACTTTTTACACGCAGAAAAAAGAATGGCATTTGCCGCCGGGCTTTGAAAATGGTGTAAACACCCGCTTTACGCGTAAAATTGGCTTAGAGTGCATGAGTTGTCATAATGCCTTACCTGATTTTGTAATGGGCTCAGAAAACAAGTACAGTCATGTTGATGAGGGCATAAATTGCGAACGTTGTCACGGACCGGGTAGTGTGCATGTTCAGCAACGCAGCACAGGCAGTAAAATTGACACTACAAATTATATTGATTACAGCATTGTAAACCCATCTAAGCTTTCCATTGATTTGCAATTTGATGTTTGTCAGCGTTGTCATTTACAAGGAAATGCTGTGCTTAAAGAAGGTAAATCGTTTTATGATTTTAAACCCGGTAAAAAATTGAGTGATTATATATCGGTGTTTTTACCCAAGTATGCCAATGCTGATGATGAGTTTATTATGGCATCGCATGCCGATAGGTTAAAGATGAGTCAGTGCTTTATAAAATCATTTAACCCTGCCCAAGTAAAAAATAAATTAAAGCCATATAAAGATGCCTTGACATGTGTTACCTGTCATAACCCACACATAAGTGTTAAAGTAACGGGCAACGAGGTTTTTAATAATGCCTGCAAAAATTGCCATCAGCCAAACGGAAAATCAGATTTAGAATGTACCGATAAAAATGTAATAGCAGCCAAAAATGCAAAAGCCGGGCATGCTTCTTCAAATCTGCTTAATTGTGTGGGTTGCCATATGCCAAAATCGGGCTCTATTGATATACCTCATGTAACCGTGCACGATCATTTTATTAGGAAGCCCATTACCAAAAAAGAAAAAGATAAAATAAAAACCTTTTTAGGTTTGTTTGCCATTAATGATAAAGCACCTGACTCGCTTACCAAAGCAAAGGCAAACATTAATCAATTTGAAAAGTTTGACCAACAACAACATTATTTAGATACCGCTTTAAAATACGTATCTGTAAAAGATAAAAACAACATCAGTAAAAATTTTGATGCCTTGGTACAACTTTATTTTTTGAAGAATAATTATGCAATGATTTCATCCTTAGTAAATCAAATAGGGAAAGACGAATTACTAAACAATCGTTTAAACAAAAAGAGTTACGATAACCAACATGCCTGGACTTGCTACCGCATTGGTGAAAGTTATAATTATCAAGGCAAAGCAAATGAGGCATTGCTATTTTTTGAGCAGGCTAATAAATTAGCTCCTTTTGTAGTTGAGTTTAAAGATAAGCTGGCAACCGCTTATGCCAGTATAGGAAACAACAATTTAGCGCATCAGTATTTTAATGAAACGTTGAAAGAAAACCCAAAGTATGTGCCTGCAATTGCCAACCTTGGTTTTTTATATTTAACCGAAAATAATGCACAAATGGCTGAGCAGTTATATAAACAAGCTTTGGCTTTAGACCCTGATAATGAAAACACCCTAATGAACCTTGCAGGCTTGTATAATTATAAAGGAAATATTTTTGAAGCAAAAAATACGTTGAAGCAAATACTAAAAAAACATCCTAATAATAAAAATGCAGCACAAATATTGGCTGCCATGCCTAAGTAATTATTTTACACCTTCAATAATATCGGCAAATTGTTTGGCCAATTCTTTACGAGAGTATTTTTTATAGATGGTAGATTGAAGCTGAGTAGTACTGTTTTGTTTCCATAAATTATATACTTCAGTTATGTACGATGCTATTTTTGCATCATCCATAAACTCAAACACCTGCCCTGCCTTGCAATCATTTATAATTTGTGCTGCATCTCCATCAATAGGGCCTAAACACAAAATAGGTTTTTGGGAAGCCAAGTACTCAAATATTTTTCCGGTTAAAATGCCTTTGTTTTGTGCATTATCTGGTATAGCTAACAATAACAAATCAGCATTGCACATGTAGTTAATGGCATCATGGTGTGCCACATAAAGCGTAAAACTTACCGACTTTTTAACTTGGTTTTGCAACTGTTGTTTTATAAATACATCTACATTGCCTATAAAATGAATTTTAAAATCTTGGTCAAGTTGCAAATTATTTATTGCTTTTATAAAGCCTTGTATATTATAATTACTGTTAATAGTCCCTGTATGTACAATGGTAAATTCTTTATTAGCTATTGCTTTTGTATTTGCAAAATCATCTTCATCAAAACCGTTAGGTATAATAGATATTTTGCTTTCCGTTATTTTAGTTGATTTCTTTAAAAATAATCTTTTCAAATCTGCACTTACAGTAATAGCACCATCGGACTGCTCAAGCACTTGTTTTTCTAATCCTAAATCTTTTTGTTTAGAAGCGTTAGTGTGAGATAGCTTTTCGTAGTAATAAATATCAGTCCAAGGGTCGCGTAAATCGGCAAGCCATTTTATGTTTTTAAACTTTTGTTTTAAGGCGAAGCCTATTAATTGAGTAGAATGCGGCGGACTGGTAGTTATAATTACATCAATTTTCTCTCTACTAATAATTTCCTCACAGTTCTTGAAAGCATATTTGTTCCAGCCCACCCGCGCATCGGGTATAAAAAAATTAGACCGCACGTAAAGAGCCAATCGTCCAACAAAACTCATTTTATCTTTATCGGGTATACCGGCATAAGGCACTTTTTCCTTCTTAAATAAAGAAGAGAATATTTTTAAAACCTCAAACGATTTTGTTTTGGTTACTTTAATAGAAGCATCTATTTCATTTTGAAGAGAGGCATCAGTAGTTGGATACGATGCGTGTTGTTCGTCGACAGTAACCACATAACATTGGTAACCTAACTTACTAAGATACTTACTAAGTTTTACCCAGCGTTGCACACCTGGTCCGCCTGCGGGTGGCCAATAATAAGTTATAATTAACAGCTTCTTCACACGGCAAATGTAAGCTCAAAATAGCTGTTTGTCTAATTTTTTACTATTTCGTGTAATTAAATTTTGAAGCTATTTGCTCATTCAAAAAATACCCCTACTTTTGACCGCATAGCAACAAAACCAATGGAAGTAAAAGACGTAGCAAGCACTGCTTTAGCACAAAATCCAGTTATAGGACGTATGTTAGAATATAACCACGAACAACTTGTTTTTTGTAACGATAACGAAACCGGTTTAAAAGCCATTGTTGCCGTACACAATACTATTCTTGGTCCGAGTTTAGGTGGTACACGCTTTTGGAATTATAATAATGAAACCGAAGCTTTAATTGATGTGTTGCGCCTTTCTCGCGGTATGACTTATAAATCTGCCGTTGCAGGTATAAATTTAGGCGGTGGAAAAGCCGTAATTATTGGCGACCCTAAAAAAATAAAATCAGAAGCTTTACTTCGTCGTTTTGGTAAATTCATTAACACACTTGGCGGAAAATATATTACTGCCGAAGATGTTGGTGTAAACACCCGCGACATGGAAATTATACATAACGAAACAGAATTTGTAGCAGGGTTGCCTGTTAGCATGGGCGGTGGTGGCGACCCATCTCCAGTTACAGCTTATGGCGTTTATGTTTCTATGAAAGCATCTGCTAAAGAAGCTTACGGAACTGATTCGCTTGCCGGTAAAAAAGTGTTGGTACAAGGTTTAGGTAACGTGGGCATGCACTTAGTTGAGCATTTAGCAAAAGAAAAAGCCATTCTTTCAGTATACGATATTAGCGAAGAGCGCGTAAAAATTGCCGTTGAAAAACATGGTGCAAAATCGATATCTCCAGATAAAATGTTTGATTTAGACATTGATATATACGCCCCTTGTGCTTTAGGAGCTACCGTTAACGATGATACTTTAGCTAAACTAAAATGTTCTATTATATGCGGTGCAGCTAACAACCAATTGGCTGATGAAAAAGTACATGGCGAAATTGTTACTAAAAAAGGCATTTTATACGCGCCTGATTTTGTAGTAAACTCTGGTGGAATAATAAACGTATATTATGAGTTAGATGGTTATGTGCGTGAACGTGCTATGGCACATGCCGAAAAAATTTACGACACAACCTGGAATATTATACAAACAGCAAAAACAGAAAAGATACCTACTTATATGGCTGCTAACCGCATTGCAGAACAACGCATAGAAGCCATTGGGAAGATTAAAGTAAGATTTTAAATACAGTACTAAAACAACAAACGTTCTTTATTATGTTTAACCGACGATTTTTACGCATAAAGGTAATGCAAGCCCTGTACGCTTATTTCAGAGATGAAAAAGCTGATATTAAAGTGGCCGAAAAAAACCTGTTTACCTCCATCGATAAATCGTATGAGTTGTTTTTATATATACTGGGTTTTTTAAATAATATCCAATATGCTGCTCGCATTTCGGTTGAAGAAGCACGTGTAAAAAGACTGCCTACTGCCGCAGATTTAAACCCAAACCTTAAGTTTGTAAACAACCTTTTTCTTACCGCTTTAAATGATAACAAGCATATTAATGCCGACTGGACAAACTATAAAGTAAGCTGGCAAAACGACCAAGACTTAGTGCGTAAAGTGTTTAACGAAATTAAAAATAGCGACTTTTTTAAAGAGTACATGAAAAGTGAACAGCACAGTTTTGCTGAAGACAAAAAATTTATTCAGACCATTTTAGAGTCTTTTTTATACGAGCATGAGCTTTTCAATTTTTGGTTCGATGAAAAAAACATTTATTGGAACGATGATTATTATTACGGCTTTTTCTTCCTAAACAAATGGTTGGAAACCGTTACCGAAACTAAAATGCCTGCTCCTCAATTATACAGAGATAAAGAAGGTGACGAAAATTTTATAGCAGACGTATTTGTTAAAACTATACTACACAGTGCTGAATTTGACACCATAATTGCTGAACACACCAAAAACTGGGAACTAGACCGTATAGCATCACTTGACGTACTGTTAATGAAAATGGCCCTTACCGAGATAATTTACCTGCCTAATGTGCCTATAAAAGTGTCTATGAACGAGTATATAGATATTACTAAGGAGTACAGCACCCCCCAAAGTGGAGGTTTTATAAACGGTATTTTAGATAAAATTGTGCTCGACTTAAAAAAGGACAATAAAATCCAGAAAACAGGTCGTGGCTTGTTAGAGGGTTAATTTCACTCCAAATCTGCCCTTTTATTTTATTCAAACATTCCTGGTTAATAAGTATCAAAAAAACACATTTTACGGGCTAAAATTAGCCCTACTTTGGCTCTATGGCTATGTATAAAGGGTTTAATGTTAGAGTATATGGTATTTTAGTAGAGGATGGTAAACTTTTAATAAGCGACGAGTATATTAAGGAGCACGAAATTACCAAGTTACCCGGCGGTGGTTTAGAATTTGGCGAAGGCCCTATAGAGTGCATAATCAGAGAGTTTAAAGAAGAAACCAACTTAACCGTTACCGTAAAAACCCATTTTTATACCACCGATTTTTTTGTAAAATCTGCCTTTAACACCAGTCAGGTTATTAGCATTTACTATATAGTGAAGCATAAAGGTAAAATTAACCTGCCTATATCAACCCAAAAATTCGATTTTAAAAAGCGTGTAAATGGTGCCCAGTCTTTCAGGTGGATTGATATAAATGAGGTTTCTGAAAATGATTTTACTTTTGCAATTGATAAAAAAGTGGCGACTTTAATTAACCAACAAAAAAGTTTATTTTTATAATATGATACAGAGAGTGCAAAGTTTATTTTTAGTAGTAGTTATTTTATGTGGCGTGTGTTTGTCTTTTTTTCCTTTTTGGATAGGTGAAGATTCTGTTACCAGACATTTGCGACATCCAACCAGTATTACCGCTGTAGTTAATTACGTATCTAGCTTGCTTGCTTTAGTTTGTTTGTTTCTTTATAAAAACAGAAAATTGCAAATAAAGCTTTGTTACTTGTTAGTTGCAATAAATATTCTTTTAGCACTTGTACTTTTAGTTTTTACAAAAAGTGTATTTAAAGATGATTTTGAACATGGCCATCGTCTTTGGTCTTGTTATATGCCAATAGTTGCTACAATAGCAGCTATAGCAGCAAGCATATTTATTAAAAAAGATGAAGAGTTAGTTCGTTCTGCTGATAGAATCAGATAAAAAATTAAAAACAAAACACCATGGTAACACGCCCGTTTAATTTTAAAAAGTGGATAGATGAAAATCGTAATCTATTAAAACCACCGGTAAACAATAAAGTAGTTTATAAAGATGCCGAGTTTACTATTATGGTTGTTGGCGGACCAAACTCGCGCAAAGATTATCACTACAACGAAAGCGAAGAGTTTTTTTATCAATTAGAAGGTGATGTAGTAGTACAAATACAAGAAGATGGCAAGGCCGTTAACGTACCTATAAAAGAAGGTGATATATTTTTATTACCACCAAAAGTGCCACATAACCCTAAACGTCCTACAAATACAATTGGCTTGGTTATTGAACGTCGTCGCAGAGAGACAGAAAAAGACGGGCTACTTTGGTTTTGCGAAAACTGTAACCATAAATTATACGAAGAGTATTTTATGTTAACCGATATAACTAAACAGTTTCAAGGTGTGTTTGAAAAATTTTATACCAACCAAGATTTACGTACCTGTAAAAAATGTGGCACCGTAATGCAGCCACCTCCTGTAATAAAATAGATTCTGTTAATGAACCGATTACTTGATTACCTGCGCAACAAACATGGACTATGGTTTAAGTTAGGTGTTGTTTTATGCAGTTTGCTTTTTATTGTTTGGCTTTTACCAAGCATTAACACCGTAAACATCTCTTATCAATTAAGTAAGCCCTGGGATAAAGAAGATTTAATTGCCCCCTTTGATTTTGCTATATACAAAAGTGATGCAGAAGTATCGTCTGAAAAAAACAACATTAAACAACAGGGCGAGTTATACTATTTGTACAACGATTCCGCTTTTACTAAAAATAAAAACTCCTTTTTTGAAAAGAATAAATTAAGCAAACAAGAACAAGTTATTTGTAAAGAAATTTTTGACGCGTTAAGCACCAAAAAAATTATTGAATTACCAGATACCGCTTTAAGCGAGCCCAACCCGCAAGTACTGGTAGAAAATAATAAAATAGTAGAAGCCGCTCATTTGCATGATTTTTATACCCTACCCCAAGCCGATAGTTTTTTAAATGATAGAATAAAAAGGAAGTTGGATGCATCAGCAGCAAATCATTTAATTGAACCTGCCGAAAACTGCTTAACACATACATTGATATTTAATAAAAAAACAACTTCGCAAAACATGCAACAACAGCTAAGTAATGTTGTTTCTATAAAAGATAAAAAACTTAAAGGGCAATCAATTATAAAACGAGGCGATGTAGTTAACACAGATAATGTTGCCATACTACAATCTTTACAAAAAGAAATAAATAAGCAGGACTATAAAGATCAAAATTCTATTATCTCTTTACTCGGCAAAGTAATTTATGTAGGGCTATGTTTAATGATGGTGTTTTTGTTTTTGGGTTTATTTCGCACCGGCATATTTTCGCGTAATACGCATATCAGCTTTGTTTTTATATTGATATGTTTTTTTGTTTTAGTGTGTTCTTTGGCTGTAAAAAATCCGCTTATCAGCATTTATGCTGTACCTTTTGCCATTGCACCTGTTATTATCCGTACTTTTTTTGATACCCGCACAGCCTTATTTGTACACTTAAACATAGTATTGCTTTGCGCTTTATTTGCTGCTGAGCAAAAGTTTAACTTCTTATTTATTGAATTATTATGCGGCATAGGTGCCATATTTAGTATCGCTAACTTAGTCAGACGTTCGCAGCTTTTACTTACCGCTATTGTAACTTTAGCTATTAGCATATTTAGTTTTTTTGCTTTAAATGCCTCTAATTTTGATGAAATAAAATTTACAGACTGTTATCCGTTTTTGTTTGCTTCTGCTGGATTACTAATTGCTTACCCGTTAATTTTTGTGTTTGAAAAAACATTTGGTTTCGTATCAGATTTTACCCTTCTTGAGTTAAATGACATTAGCAGTAATCCCTTACTTAAACAATTGGCAACCGATGCCCCAGGAACATTTCAGCATAGTTTGCAGGTAGCTAATATGGCCGAAGAAGCTATCAGTATGGTGGGCGGAAAAACTTTGTTGGTTCGTACAGGAGCCATGTATCATGATGTAGGGAAATTACATAACCCATATTTTTTTACCGAAAATCAATCTTCTAAAGTAAATCCTCACGAAGATTTATCGTATCATGAAAGTGCTAAAATTATTATTAGCCATGTTATACATGGTATAGAAATGGCTCATAAAAACAGGTTGCCCGAGCAAATAGTAGATTTTATACGCACCCACCACGGAACAACTTTAACAGGTTATTTTTATTACAAATCAGTTGAAGAAAACTTAAAACCGGATGAGAAAAAATTCCGTTATCCCGGCCCAATTCCATTTAGTAAAGAAACCGCTGTTTTAATGTTAGCAGATAGCGTAGAAGCATCATCCAGAAGTTTGAAGACATACGATGCCATTAGCATAGATGATTTGGTAGAGCGCATTTTTAAACATAAAATGGATGAAAATCAGCTTATAAATTCTGATTTAACCTTACGTGATTTAACCTTACTGAAAAAGATATTTAAAAAGAGATTAATGAACATGTACCATGTTCGTATAGAGTATCCAAAACAGTAGGCTATCTGCAATATTGATTAAGGGCTTGCACGGCCGGCTGATAGCCTTTTTGGTAAGCTGTTGCTAAATCATTACAACCATTCTCTTTTAAATTAATTTTTGCAACGCCACTTAAATACCAGGCAAAAGCATTAGTTGGATTTTTAGATAAGATAAGATTTACATCACTTAATGCCGCTTTGAAATTGTTTGTTTTCCCATAACAAATGGCTCGGTTTAAATAAAGCTGTTCATCTTCATAACTATATTTAACCGCATCCGTATAATTATTTATTGCTCCTGCAAAATCATTTGAATTTTCATTACATAAAGCTCTTAAAAAATATGCTTTACCAATATCAGGTTTTATGCTAATTGCTTTATCAAGCACCACTAAAGCATTTTTAAAATTTTTATTGTTTATAAGCAGAATCGCCTTTTGTAGATAAGCAGGGAAATAAGTTGGTGCAGATGCAATTGTTTTATCAAAATAAATAATGGCTTTATCATTTTGTTTTTGTATGGCTAAAGAAGTGGCTTTATTGTAAAGCACCTGATAGTTTGTAGCATCTAAACCTAATGCCACATCAAATAAAGAATCGGCTTTGGTGAAATTATTTTCAGCCAAATACTCAGAACCTAATATATTCATAAGTAAATCAGCCTTGGGTTGGTTTGATAACGAAGTTGCAAATAGAGCTTTATTACTCTTCCAAACTTGAACATTTTGTTTAGCCGAATATAAAATGAGCAAAAAATAAATAATTGGTATAAATTTTATCCAAGCATGCTTTTCCGCCAATAAAAAGCAAGTATAAACCAGCGCAAAATAAATAACTATAGAAGGAATATAACAGTATCTATCAGCCATATAAGCCTCGCCAATCGGAATAAATTGAAGAATTAACACAATGTTACTTGCAAATAAAAAAAGTAAAGCGACAATTAATTTATGCTGGCTTTTAATGGCATAAATAAATACACCAATAATTAAAACAACCATTATGACTGATAGTATTTCAAACAATCCATTAGTAACGGGATAACTATAAAATACTGACAGGTTAAATGGAAGCACGATATGAATTACATATTGTACAAATGCATAACTAGCTGCTAAAACTGAAGCAGATTGTTTATGTATGTAGCCATGATTTTGCTCGGCAGATATAGCTACCACACCAAAAACAAGTGACAGAATAAAAAATGGAATAAGTTTTTTTACTTTTTGTTTCAGCTCTTTAATATCAAAATAGAAATATAAAACCACTAATAGTGTTAGTGGCATAGTAACAGCCTGCGCTTTTGATAAAAGAGAGAAAACGAAGAATAAAATAGAAAGAATATAATTTATCAAAACCCTTCTTTCTATATATTTTACAAAAAACAAAACAGATAAAAGATAAAAACAAGTATATAAAACATTCTTACGCTCTGCAATCCAAATAACCGATTCAAACTGAATTGGGCTTGCCAGAAATAATAAAGCAGTAAGCGCACAAACAAGTTTATTGATATTGAATTTAGCCAGCAAAGTAAAAATAAATAGGGCATTTGCTGAATGCAATAAAACATTGGTTAGATGAAAATAAAACACATCTCCCCTACCCCATTTATAATCTAAAGCAAAGCTTAGCATAGTAAATGGATGATAATTGCCTAAATAAAATTTAGAGAAAAATAATTTAATGCTACCAAAAGAAAGTGATTTGATATCCGGATTATCTCTTACATAAGCAAAATCATCCCACGGAAAATAACCATAAAACAAAACAGGATAGTACAATAAGGCTGCCACAAGCAACAAAAGTAAAATCCACACTATATTTTTATTAAGGCTCAATTGTCAGTTAATTCACCTAATTTCTCAATTAATTTTGTATTCTTGGGCTTCTTTACTAAACGTAAATTAATTACCTTCGCAAATATAATTATGGGCTTTTTATTTCACATAGGCAGGTATTTTTTATTAATGAAACGTGCCTTTTCTAAGCCCGAAAAGCTTAAGGTTTACGTAAAACAATTTTTTTTCGAGGTAGATAACATTGGTGTAAGCTCATTAGGCATTATTACTATTATTAGTTTTTTTATGGGTGGTGTAATAACTATACAAGCCGCTTTTAGTCTTACTAGCCCACTTATACCGCTGTATGCGGTAGGTTTTACTACTAGGGAATCTATGATATTAGAATTTTCTCCTACCATTATCAGTTTAATTTTAGCCGGAAAAGTTGGAGGAAACATTGCTTCAGAAATTGGCTCTATGCGCATTAGCGAACAAATAGACGCACTTGAAATTATGGGCGTAAACTCTGCATCATTTTTAATTTTGCCTAAAGTGCTGGCCGGTATATTTATAAACCCGTTTTTAATTGCCATAAGTATGTTTTTAGGCATATTTGGCGGCTATGTAATGGGGGTTGCAACCGGAGCATGCACATCGTACGAATACATTTTTGGTATACAAGCCTTTTTTGTACCTTGGAAGTTAACCTACGCGTTTTTAAAAACCGCAGTATTTGGAGGCATTATAACCTCAGTAGCTGCCTATCATGGTTACTATACGCAAGGTGGGGCTTTAGAAGTAGGTAAATCAAGTACCAAAGCGGTTGTTTATAGTAGCATTCTTATTTTGGTGGCAAACTTTTTAATCACACAGATTTTCTTTGTTGAATAGTGATAGAAATTAAAAACATATCCAAATCGTTTGGCGACCATAAGGTTATTGATGATGTATCTTTTGTTTTACAACAAGGGAAAACCAATTTAGTTATTGGCGAAAGCGGCTCAGGTAAAACAACCATTTTAAAAATGATGGTTGGATTACATACAATTGATAGTGGGCAAATTATTTACGATAAAGTTGTTTTTAACGAGTTAAACGAAAAACAAAAACAAGATTTCAGAAAAGATATAGGGATGCTTTTTCAAGGAGGAGCTCTATTTGATAGCATGACCGTAGAAGAAAACATTGCTTTTCCTTTAAAAATGTTTACTCACTTTTCTGACAAAGAAATTAATGAGCGTGTAAACTTTTGCTTAGAAAAGGTACGTTTGCATGATAGAAATAATCTTTACCCTGCAGAGCTTAGTGGTGGGATGAAAAAACGCGCTTCATTAGCAAGGGCTATATCAAGTAATCCTAAATATTTATTTTGCGATGAGCCAAACTCGGGCTTAGACCCAAAAACATCTATAATTATTGATGAATTGATACATGAGCTTACTGTTGAGTTTAATATGACTACGGTTATTATTACACACGATATGAACTCGGTAATGCAAATTGGCGAAAACGTAATGTTTTTATACCAAGGTAAAAAGTGGTGGGAAGGTGATAAACAAACTATCCTTTCTGCTAACAATAAAGAGTTACTTGACTTTGTTTACGCTGCTAATTTTTTAAAGAAAACAAACCCCAACAAAAATCTTTAATTTAAGAGTAAAGCCTTTTTAACTATTTACAGTTTGAAAAGAATGTAT
>Ga0207046_10147_pt1 | contig 20228 bp, 19 predicted proteins | sample Alteio_BWMinCont_66_FD_153303 | JGI IMG/M metagenome (GOLD analysis project Ga0207046, IMG submission 153303) | Enriched cells from forest soil in Barre Woods Harvard Forest LTER site, Petersham, Massachusetts, United States -... | ecosystem: Environmental > Terrestrial > Soil > Temperate forest >...
TCCAGCTTGGTAAGAATGTCGTCAGGGAGATAGTTGACCAAATCAGCCAGCATCATAACTTCCTCGATAGTCGAATTTGTGGACAGCTCAGCGATGCGTTCGCGAACAGTATTCGGCTCGCGCGAGTCGAGAACAACATCGGAGGGACTGTCCCAGTGAGAGAGTGCGCGGTAGTAGAGTGCCTGGGGACTGCCACATGAAAAGAAAGTGGCGAGCTTATGGGCTTTATCACCCGGAGATCCATAGTGAAGAGCTTTGGGCAGCAGCGGACGGAGCATGCGAAATGCAGTGTTCATGCGGTCCGGAGGGACTGCTTCGAGCATAAACGCTGCCAAGATTCGGATGGGTCCAGGTAAAGGACTCATAAAATTCCAGACGTGCTTGACCAAGGCATGACGATTGTAGCCCCCAAAGAGTTCGTCCCCGCCGTCCCCCGAAAGGCTCACCGTGACATCGCGGCGGGCCAGCTTCGATACAAGGTAGGTTGGAATCTGCGAGGAATCAGAGAATGGCTCGTCGTACATCAGAGGGAGCATGGGAACCACATCTAGAGCTTCTTTCGGGTTGAGATAGAGCTCGGTGTGATCAGTCCCGAGGTGCTCCGCGACTCTTTTGGCTTCGATGGCTTCGTTGTAGCCCTCTTCATGAAAACCAATTGTGAAGGTCTTGATAGGTCGCGGACTCTGGGCTTGCATCAATGCGACAACGGTGCTGGAATCTACGCCGCCGGAAAGGAATGCGCCAAGGGGAACGTCGGATATCATGCGAACGCGCACGGCCCGAAGAAGCAGCTGATGCAGCTGTTCGACTGCCTCTACATCACTGATTGTCAGTGGCGATTGCTGTCCTCTCCGAGCGACTTCCTTCGCGCACCAATAGCGCAGGATTTGCGGGGCGGCGGTCGCGGAGTCGAGTTTCAAGATGCAACCCGGTTGCAGCTTATGCAGCCCTTTGTAAATGCAGTGGGGTGAGGGCACATAGTTGTGCCGCAGATAGAGAGCGAGCGCGTCGCGGTCGATTTCTCCGTCGAAGTCAGGATGCTGCCAAATGGCTTTCAGTTCAGATGCGAAGAGGAAGGCGTTGCCTGCACGGCCGTAGTAGACTGGCTTGATTCCAAGGCGGTCGCGAACAAGATGAAGCGTTCTTTCTTGACGATCCCAAAGCGCAAAAGCAAACATGCCGACGAAGCGCTGAACAGCAGCTTCGACATCCCAGCGTTCGAAGGCCTCAAGCATGACTTCCGTATCCGAACGGCCCCTCCACTCGCGGGGGCCGAGCTCATCCCGTATTTCTTCAAAATTGTAGACCTCGCCGTTGAAGACGATCACGTAACGGCCTGAAGCGGAATACATCGGTTGATGACCTTCTGCCGAGAGGTCAAGAATCGACAGTCTGCGAAATGCTAGACCGATTCCCGCTCCAAGGTCATGGAAGCTACCGGAATCGTCGGGGCCGCGATGGGCAAGGACTGCTCCCATCCGATTTAGGACTTCGAGCGGGTCCTCAGAAATACCTTTTGTGTGCCAATAGCCGGCTATACCGCACATAGAAACTAGAAGTGCACTCCCGAATTGTCTTTGAGAGAAACCTGTGAACGATTCCGGGGCATCTGCCGCAACACTCTTCTCATTGTTTGAGTACAATGAGGTGCCTCGGAGTAAGATATGGTGAAATCAGGGAACTTGGATGCTGCAACGGTCGAAGGCTTCGGCAAAGAATGGAGCAAATTCGCCAAGGAGACCTTAAGCGCAGCTGAGCGACAGCAGCTCTTCGCAAAATATTTTCCGCTCAGCGATTGGAGTAAGAAACCTAAGAGAGCATTGGACATGGGGTGCGGCAGCGACAGGTGGGATGTGCTCGTTTCCCCTCTCGTAGGCGAACCTGTCGCCACAGACGCAAGCTCCGAAGCGCTCGACGTCGCAAGGCGAAATGTGCCAGAACCCAAGGTATCGTTCATGGAATGCAGCCCGGAAACTCTACCGTTCCCAAGTGAGCAATTTGATTTCATCTTCTCGCTCGGTGTCTTGCACCATCTGCCAGACGCATAGGCGGAAATTGGGAGTCTTGTTTCGAAGCTTGCGCCTGACGGACGGCTGTTTCTTTACTTTTGCTATGCATTTGCCAACCGGCCAGCGTGTTTTCGCAGCATTCGGAAGCTGAGCGACTTAATCAGTACCTGCGTCGGGAGGCTTCCCTTTTCCCTGCGGTACGTAATGTCAAAGATCATCGCACTCCTTGTGTATTGCTAGGCCGGACAGCCTGGTATCTTCCTGTTCCGGAATCATTGTCGCTCAAGTTCGAGGCGGAACGTAGCATCTACGTCATCCGGAGCAATGCCCTGGATCGTTTCGGGACCAAATAGGAAAAGCGATTCACGAAGTAGCAAATCGTCGTGATGCTAGAGGCCACTCACCTTGGAGACATAAGGTTCCCGGACAGTACTCCTTATTGGGTGCGCTCAGCCAGCAAGCCTCTGTGAATGAGATTGCACCCCAACTAGCCTGCTTCGGTGGATCACCTTGTGGACATCTGAGACACCCTTTTGAGGGATCTTCATATCGACGCGCGACCATTGGCACAGAGAATTCAGATTCGATTCCCATCCGAGCTGACATTCCCAGCTCTCACTTGTGTATGGTGGGCCATCTGCCAAATGTGCGGGCATCGACGGGGAGTCTCGCTTGTCTGAATCACTTCTTCTGTCACGGTTCAGTAGATTGAGGTGAGGACTGCAATCCGAAGTGTTCTCTTTTTCCCATTTCTCCCGAACAGTCAATCGCACTTCTCAAACCGTCTACCGCTCCCCTCCACAAACACTTGGTTCGCTCCCATTTGTTGTCTCTGGCCACGAGAATCAGCCCGAATTCCAGCAAAAGCCTATATGCCACAACTGCATAGTAAAGTGGCTGGTTGCGAGATCGTCGGATCGCAAGGATCAGATTTCTGGCATTGTAGTATGTTCTCCACGCTGGCTTGTTCACCGTCCTACCAAACCAAGCCTTTTTATATTCATAGTTATCGGGATAGATGGCATCGCAAACGATGACCTGCCGGTATCCGTGGCTCGAGAGTCTCCATCCATATTCGAGATCCTCCCATGCCATCCACATGGAAGTCCATGGCACGATGCCACGCCTCACAGGCTCCAATGAGTAGAGCGCCCCATTACTGCTGCTCCAGAACACATCGATCAGCGGCTCGGATGGCCGCGATGGAACGAGCTTGGCAGGCAGCGGCAATTCGCGAGTCCCCGTCAGATTGTAGGCGCCAGCGTGGGTGAGATAGCCCAGAGGGTAGGCAGCACCAAGTTTCACCTGCGGCTCAGCCGCCCTTAGCAATGCAGATAAAACGTCAGCATCAAAATGTCCATCATTATTGAGCGCGTAAGCGTAGTCCGCCCCTGCGACCGCAGCGATGCGCAGGCGTTCGCACAGGTTCGCACCAGAACCAAGGTTCCATTCATAAGATCTATAGATTACGTCGCCCCAACCTCTATCCGCGATCAGTTTCGGTATCACTCCCGTCCCCTCGGAGTCAACCACCAGGACACGGTCGATAAGTCTCTGGTTGCATTCACGCACCTGACTTAGGATCCTCGCCACATCTTTATCATTTCGGTACGACGCGATCACCAGCCACGTGATCATCAAAAACGCTCCTCAGCCAAGACGGCTGGACACGCAGCAACTTTGCCGGTAAACCACTGAGATCGAGATCGCGAGAGCAGCAAATGATTTAAACCAGCCTATTCGGCCGGAATAGACCCCATCGCCTCCGGCGAAGGCTCTTTATGCTTAACATTTCCGCGATGGTTTCTCAGCAAAGAAGGAAGTACTCTCCACAACAGCGTGTAGGCCTGAAGGATCTGTTGCATCTCCAGCACCGATTTGTGTGCGACGGCGAGAACCAGTCGGGAGAAAGGCTCAACCAGAAGAGTGCCCAGCATGACTCCGGTCGCAGCCGCCCACCCGAACTGTTTGTAGCAGTAAAGAATTCGGCTGCAGAGAGAGTAATATAACCGCCTGCCCTTTACCTGCTCAGAGCAGCCGCCGCCCTTATGATAAGCCTGAGCCGTTGTAAGGTAATAAGACTGCCACCCTGCTTGATGCGCGCGATAGGAAAAATCCAATTCTTCAAAATAAACGAAAAATCGCTCGTCAAATCCATGCATTGATTCAAATAACTTATGACGCACCAGGAAGAACGCCCCCATGACCTGGTCAACTTGCCTGCATTTGAGATGATCGAGCTGACCAAGAAAGTGCCCCTTGAACTGTTTTGGGAATAGTCGATCCAGACCAAGCATGCGAGAGAAAAAACTGCCAGGTGTTGGAAACCGGGCGCAACTTCGACTTACATTTCTCTCTTCGTCGAGAAGTTGAATCCCGCACATGCCCACGCCTGCGTTTCTCGGCTCTTCCATAAATTGAATCGGAATCTGAAGGGAATCGTCGAGTACCCGCATGTCAGGATTCAGAAAAAGCAGATAGTCGGCCGAACTGGCCCAAGCACCCTGGTTGCACGCAACAGCGAACCCTCGATTCTCGGCATTCCGCAGAAGCGACAGCGGCAGATCCGGAAAGTGCAGATTGTCCACCGAACTGTCCGATGAGGCATTGTCGACTACAACCACTCGTTTGAGATCAAAGCCATCCCGGTTCGTTGCGCGAATGCAATCGAGGCAAAGTCCTAAGTGCCGCCCTACGTTCCAGTTTACGATGACAATGTCCAAAGAGGGTTTCATGCGCGCACCGAAGGACATCGTGTAAGTACTGCGATGTGATGCGGTTTGGCGAGTTCAAGAAGCTCCACCGTTAGACCAACCGCCTCAAACAGTTCCCGGCTATTGCGCTCGTCGAAGACATGATGATGCAAACAACGGTTTTCAAAGTTTCGCAAAGACCGTTGCCTGAAATTTTCAGCGGTGCCAGCCGCCGGATCGCGAGATAGGTCGTGCAATTCTAGAATCTCTTCAAGATGCGTTAAATCTCTCTCGTCTCTCCGGAGTTCGTAATCTCTGAGCATGTGCTCAATTGAAGTCGGTCTGCGCTGGTGATCAAATGTCCGTCGATAGTCTGGAAGAAGAACGATGATTACCCCACCCGGTTTAACAACTCTTATCCATTCTTTCAAAGCTCTCACTGGATTCGATATATGCTCCAGATTGTGTGATGACAGGATGAAATCATATTGCTGATTGCCGATCCCGGCTAAATCTGTCCCTTCCCGAATGAAATTAAAACCGTTGGGCTTTCGAGGGTGATAGGAAAATGTGTGGCCCTCGGCTCTCTTGCCTTCCCAAATTGTTTCACCAGAGAAGACGCAATTGTCCAGGCACGCCAAATAACGATAAAGGGGCAGTTCCCCAGTATCTCGAAAAGCGGCACTCGGGCCACCTATTTCCAGACCGATTTTCTCCTCTACCTGAACTCGAAATTCCTTTTGTGACGCGACGTAACGACCAAGAACCCGCCTTGCAACCTGAATCGCAGAGTGCGTAGCCAAACCTAATACCTGCCCGTGTATATTGACCATGTTCTGCGGCCACTTCCCCGGTCGAATGAGCACTATCTCGTTCTGCGATTCATTCTGATGATTCACTTCCTGGAAATCAACAGAACTTCCTCTCCAGCTGCAGAGTCCACAAATGATCCGGCCCACTGCGCTAGGCATCTCAACTCCTCCCACAGCCTATGGGGCCAGAGGGGAAAACGAGTTGCGTCCACCTTGGCTGCGCGCCGTAGGATCCTGCTCGCCAAAAGCAAGCCGCTCCCTCGCACTGTCGAACGACAGATGCCGAGGTTGAGGCCGGCCAAGCGGCACATCCCCGCCAGAGAAGAAGGAGTGAAGATATGAAGGTGCCTCGGCGGCTCTAAGCCACGCCAATCCGCTTGATAGATGCGATGTCCCCAGCTGCCTGCGTTCGGAGTAAGCAGCACCACTAGCCCGCCCGGCTTCAGGAGTCTTCGGCACTCTTGCAATGTTTTGAGGGGGTCGGGGAGATGCTCAATAAAATGACTCGCCGTGATTGCATCAAACGTCTCATCCGGGAACTTTTGATCTGCCAGCGTCCCAAGGTGCACCGTGATGCCTCTCTCCCTCGCCTGTCCCACCGCCACAGGATCGAAATCGACTCCCTCGACTTGCCACCCTAGTTCCTTCATAGACTTAAGCTTTGCACCGTTGCCGCAGCCCAGTTCCAGGAGCCGACCATGGGGTGTAGACTTGAGGTAGAAAACACTAAAGTCAAAATTTGCACGGCGTATCGGATCCAGATAAGCCAGAAGTGTAAATAATTGGTCCCATCGAGTTTGGCCGTCTTGATGGTAATGATATTTCGTTCGTACGTAGCCCGTCCGTATCCGAGATTGGAGACGCCGGGCCCAATTATCTTCAGAAGGAACCTCAGACTCGTGGGTGTAATACGCGCGGTAAGCCTTGCTGATGTCTTCTTCCACCGGCGTCGGATCCAGCCAAACGATTTCACACTTCGGATTGGGACATCGCCTTAAATTCCACCTCCCGGGTGCGCCGAAGAGCCGATCGGTCAAGTTCTCGTAGAGAAGTTCTCCTTTCCTTCTGCATAGGTAGCAGTTCGGACAAGGGCGCGTCCGAATCGAGTCGGCACTCTCCTCTGTGCGCGGCAATGCACAAGTCGCACTCATGAGTTCTGGGAACTCGCTTTCTTCTTCCATCACTGTTCCAAGCTTTTCTCCCGACATTGCGCCACGCGAGTTCTGTTCGATGGAAAAGAGAGTTCCTTCCCGTTGTGCCCTTGCCAACGGCATCAACAGTCCCTTCCGGACTCAACAATCAAGTCCGCGCCAGCAGATCCGGTTTGCAAAGAACTGAGGACCCAAACACGCAAAATTCGCTCTGTCTCCGAAAGGCGTTAGCCACAAATTCCATTTCACCCGTTTGTCCCGCAATCTCCAGACGCCAACGGTAAGATTGACAGCGGATTGCAGCGCAAATCTCTCTTCGGGCTCGTTCTATCTGGATGCGCTACAAATCTCCGACGAAACTTCTTCGTTTCTGCGCTTATGGATAGGACCTCAGAGGGTGTTCCTCTCGACGGAAATGGAAACGAAGGATGGAGGAGCTCAAAGGAATCGATCCGAACACCGTCTTCATTTTTTCCTGGTTCGGCGGCGAAGTCGTCTATACGAACCCGCCTCTGCCACAAGCTGCCTACTGAAGATACAATCCCGAACCGAAAGGGCTTGGTACCGGGCTAAGTCTGAGCTTACACATAAACGGATCACTCTTGGAGCTTTCGCATTGCACTTGCGTTCGTTTGTATTTTTAGTCCCCCCATGGATCCAGCTGCGGCTGCACGAATCTTTCCATTTCCCCCGTCCTCGCCAATCTTCTCCAATTCTTCCAAACGAGTGGTGGCCCGTTCAATCGCCCCAGAAAGCGAGCTGCGGAACTCTTCGGTCAACATATTTAGGTCTAGTGGTAAGGGATTCTCATTGGACATGCGGATCAAAGAAATGTACCCCCACCGATTCGTGGAGTCGCCGATCAGCTCCAGTTTCAGTTCCCAAGGTGGTTCCGCTATCTCTCCCCCGAACCAGGAATAGAGCCATGTCCCATCCGGCGAATAGCACATGGGCTCAAGGATAGAAGAGGAAAACCCATTCTTCCCCGACTTCCGAAAACAGACCGCGTCAAATCCGATCGGCTCAAGGGTGTCCCGTAGAATCTGGCACATCAAGCCGAGGTTATGACACTCCCTCAGCCTTTCCGCGGCCTGCCGAATGGACACATGATTGGCCAGGATTTGGCGGCGTCGGGTCACGCGTCGCAGCACCGAGAGCAGCTCTGCAAATTCCTGATAGCGCAATTGCTGCAATCCAACAAAAATTCCAATCCCCGTCACGGCGAGAACCAGAGCGATGGCTCCTCGCTGTTGAAGCAAGACCAGACTCAAGAACCCGAATCCGGCGGTTACTGCGTAGAGACTGAGTACGGCATCTCGCTGCGACAACCCGCGCTTGAGCAATTTGTGGTGAATATGATGCTTGTCACCCTCAAAAAGGGGTTTGCCCGTGAGAAAACGGCGTACCACGGCAAGGGCAACATCGAGAATGGGTAAGCCCAGCGATACAAGAGGAATCGCTACTGCGACAATTGTCGGCGCTTTCTGCGATCCGGCAAGGGCCAGCGCCGCTAACATGAATCCAATGAACAAACTTCCGGAATCGCCTAGAAAAATGGTCGCGGGATGAAAATTGAATCGCAAGAAACCCAGCGTCGCGCCCGCCAGCACGATCGTAAGGAATGTTACGAACGGGTCTGGCACAACGAGGGACATCACAAAAACAACCACGGTCGTGAAGAGCCCTGATCCCGCAGCCAATCCGTCCAGTCCGTCGATGAGATTGAACGCATTCGTAATCAAAAGCACCCACAGTATGGTCAGCGGGAGGCAATAAACCCAGCTGAGCATTTGTCCGCCATGAATCAATCCCAGCTTGTGGATTCCATAGCCGCCCGCATAGAGCCAACTCGCGGCCACAGCTTGAATTGCGAATTTCCAGTACGGCCTCACGGAGTACAGATCGTCGAATAATCCCAAAAGAAAAACCATTAGGGCTGGTCCCAGAAGGCCCACCATCGCCTTTGCGTGCAGTGGCGACGCGATTCCCAGCAGACGGTAAACCACCATGGCCAAAATCACCACGCTCATAAATGAAAAATAGATGGCCACCCCGCCGAGTCTCGGCACCGGAATGGTGTGTACGTGTCTGTCGGACTTCGGAACGTCGATCCACCCCTTCGCGGTTGCCAAATTCCGCACATACCAGGTGGACACAACCGATAGAAACAGACAGCCCACAAACGCTAGGAGATAAACCATGAGCTCCGGTGCTCCTCCTGATTCACAATGGAAATGGCATGAAACCGCCGATTCAGTCCGGTCCTATCTCTAAAATGCCGGTGTCCCCATGCGTACTGTGCAATGGAATGCGAGAGGCTCTTTATTTCCGACGGCTAGGCGATCGATCGGATCCTCAGAGCCCCAATAGGCCCAGTTTTTCACAGAACCGATTTGTATACCGGGAGAGTGCTTTCTGTCATCCACTCGGCGGAAAACTCTTCCCGAGCTCTCACGGAAGCGGCCCGTTTTTGATATTCGGGGCATTTACCGTTGCAGCGAGAGAATTCGTGGACAGTTTCGATTTACCATTCAACTGAAAAGTTAGCAGCTGCTTTCTGGTTGATGTCAGTACGTTCCCTGTCGCTATACCATCCCCATTTTTGGAAGTACCGCAAGGCTGATACGATATGGTGCATCATGAGACGAACACTACGATATGAACCTCTTTCATAACCATGGTAGACCGCGACTTCAGGAAAGTAAATGGTCTTGAAACGCTGATAAATCCTTCGGCAAAGGTCCACATCCTCCAGGTACAGGAAATAGCGTTCATCGAATACGCCCACTTGCGAAAGCGCGGCGCAGTTAATCATCATGAAACAGCCCGAGAGCACGGGAACGGACAGAATCGAGTCATAGTCTTGGTTACGGAATTCGTACCGGGTCAAGCGATCTGCCGCCAAAGGTTTGAGGACTCGCGGAAGGAAGCGCCGGAGAAAGAGGTCTGACGGAGTGGGGAGGAGCTTGCAAAGATGCTGAATCGATCCATCCGGATTTAGCACCTTCGGCATGAGCAGGCCAATGTCCGGCCTTGGGCGCGCGAAGCTAAGTAATTTCTCAAGAACCCCACACTTAAAATAAACGTCCGGATTTAGCACCACGTGGTAGCCCGTTTCTCCCTGCGAAGCCTTGATTGCTATGTTGTGCCCTGCTCCAAATCCAACGTTCCGCCTGTTAAAAAGGTAGATGACCCGTTTATCGCTACAGAGCTCCCGCACCCTGTCATCCGGCGAGTTGTCCACTACGTACAACCGAACGTTTAGTTCCGTACTCAGGAAGCTTGTAATCGCCTCCCGAATCTGTTTTGCCGGATTACGATAAACGACGACCGATCCAATGATGTCGTACATTCGTCCGCTACTCTCCAATCCCCAAGTTTGCCGGCCTCAGCGTTTGGCGAGGCCAGTACCCGCCATAGATGACAGAGTTGAGGATTGCTCTTATCTTTATTCTCCGTCTAGCCCACAATCAGGCACGTCGGATCAGGTTTGTGCACTGAGACCACGGCCTCCAACCCTTTGGTAGAAGGACTGTTTCCTTACCCCAAAGCCTCGAAGAATCGCCCATGTCCTTCGGCTCACTTCATCCCAGGAAAACTGCCGAGCACCTGCAAAACCCTTCCGGCGCGTTTCGAACGTCGAACGGATCCACAAAAAGAGCAATATCCACAAAAACCTCTGGAACCGGGCCAGCCGCCGAATCCCCTCTGCGAGAGCCCGAAACCTTCGTAAAGGGAGGGGAACGCTAAGCGTGATGCTTCGCAATAAGCGGCAGCAAGTCTAGCGTGCCGGAGCTGACACCTCTTCCATTCTAATTCCTCATCTGGCAATACCGGACTGCACGGATAAAACAGACGAAAGCGACTGCCTTATGTATCGTTCATGGTCGTAGATTTCGGCCAGAAATGATTGGGCAGAACGAACCAGTCTTCCCGCGAGCGCTCTATCTCCGAGAAGCGTTGCCACGCCACGAACAAAGTCATCAGCCGAATCAGCCACAAGGAGATGTGTACCGTCAATTAAGCCGGTGCCCTCCATCCCAATCGAAGTGCTAACCACGGGGACGCCGGCGTGCAGCGCATGGATGGTTTTCAGCTTGATTCCGGCTCCCCGAAGCACAGGATTTACAAACACAGCGGCACGCTGGTACAAATCACTTAGCTCTTGCGGGTTAGCACAGAGAGATATATTTGAATATTTCTGGACCATTTTGTTAAGAGCGGGAAGCGAAGCGCTGTCGGTACGGCCGGCTACCGTCAACGAATATCCTTGGATGTTAGACAGACTGGGGTGGATATGGTCGATGTACCATCCCAAACCTTCGAGATTATAAGGTATTGTCAGGCTTCCAATGAATAACGCTTCTTTGCCGCTTCCTGAGTATGGACACATCCTATTGACCCCCAGATCAGGTGGCAGAAAAATTGCTTTGAGAGAATCCTCCGGACGGTTCCGTACATGAAGGGTTCTCTCCCAATCTGATACGAACCACAGCAAATCACACTTCGATCTGATCCACGGAGAAAACCTATCAAACTTGAGGGCTTCAGCGTAATAGAAGCACCGTTCCTTCCAGCTGTTGGCACACTTGCTCAGCTCTCTAAAATATCGCGCTTCACCATCCGCTATGAGGATGCGTACCTTGGCATTAAGGAGCAGGTTTTCCAGAATGGGCGCCACATAGTCAGACTTCAGCACCACCGCCTGGTATGCTTCCGTGAGAGGAATATGCTGAAGCGCCTTCCGACTACGGACCTGAAAAGGGGCTAACGACAGCGCGGCGGAAATGCCTCTGTTCCGTTCCATGATCCACATGTGCTCCACAATTCCTTGTATCGCGTCGACATCCTCTTGCTGGGGACGGCTTCTAACCGTGGCAATAAGATCCAACGCGAAACCGAGTTGCTTCAGGCTCAAAATAAGATTCCACGTGTAGACCGCCGAGCCATGATGTGGAGGGTATGGATATTCACTCGCAACGACTAGGATTCGGTCCATTCCTTACCTCATTGAGTGCAACACCGAACACGATGGGAATGGCAAAGTTGCCCGTACCCGGAGCGTAAGTCACAATGGCGATAGTAGAAGCCAAAATGGCTATGAACAAAACCCTCTGTCTTTCCGCAACTAAACGCTTAAGCAGGCTGCCTATGAATACAACAAAGAAAAAGACAAATGGGATTCCAAAGCGCATCAATTGATCAAAAAAGAAACTTTTTGTACTCACCATATCGCTAGATACCAAATAGTCCGATACCTCATCGAAATTCAATGGGAAAGGGAAAATAGACTGTAATGTGGACATCGCACCGGGAAGGTACTTTGCCACGGCGGGAAGAAACCCGGTCAAGCCGACGCCCAATGGATCGTGGATGACCGTCATCAACGCGCAAATAATCATCGAGAATCGGGTAGGAACCGTTCCAGAAGATGAGAAGGACTCATCTGGGAATAAGTTCGGAATCAGCCAAATCAGAACGAAACCCAACGGAAGTAAAACAAAAAGTAATATTATAATATGATACCATTTCGAATGCCACTTCATAATGCACAAAAGGATTACACAAATAAAAAGAGTCAATATTCCGCCTTTGGACCCGGACGCAATCAAGAGACCCAGAGTCAAAAGGAACAGAAGAGTTTTCCCTACGCGCGATCGCGCCACGTGAACTGAGAGCAGTCCTATAATGATCGCTGTAAGCGAAAATTGGCTCGCCTCGCTCGCAAACCCTCTTGGCCTCAAATCCGGCATAGAATTGAAATGCAGCACCCCGTTCTCTACTAATGCGGGCAGCCCCAATGGATTTGCATAGCCGAACAAAAAGCCGAAAATCACCAAAGTGAAGGCAACATAAATTGCCGAACGCACGACCGGACTTTTATCGTAATCCAGCTTGACAGCAAAGACGATTGCCGCAAGGGAGATAAAAATCGTAGTACCTTTCCAGAGTAAATTCTCACCATGACTCCGGACTCCGAACAACAATAATCCGTACACAGCGGTGAATAACACATACGCGAAACAGATCACAACACCACGACTGACCCTCATGTTTCGGGAGAGCAGCCACTGTGCTCCCTCTACGAGGGCAATCGCAAAAAGAGGAAAAATACAAGGACCTGCGCCGAGGCTGCGCAACGGAGTTCCTTGGAGTACGAAATCTTGGATGGGGCATGATGCGATGAAGAGAAAAAGACATACTTGAACAAACCTCGTCTTTTCAGCGCTGCATAAAGAGATGAAAAGAAAGACACATACCTGGATAAACGAACCCTCATCCTTTTCAGCGATCGCGTTCGTGCCGTTCACTATGATTCAAGCCACTCCCGTGAGAGAGTGCCAGACCCCTCTTGTCTTGACCAACATTTATTGCTTGTTGCGAAGCATCACTTCGCCATCTATCTGGATCCAGCAAGATAAGAGAAAAGATCTTATGTTCAAGCCCCCCGGCAGTGTCAGTAAAGCGTCCGCCGTGGAATACCACGCTATCTGCGTTCCCCAGTCGGGATTTGACAGCCATCTCACTGGTCCCGCGGAACCGGATCGAATCAGTCGGCTTGGCCTTCTCCAGTTCACTTCTCTCTCCATGTCGTTGTCACTGGCAATTTGCTTACATCATCAGTTTTTGGCCATTGCTCGGACCTTTAGAGGAGCAGCAGTCAAGCACTTCCCCAACCTGGGTTCCTGCTCCTGGCAGTGGACTGGAGCGGGCTCACGGAACTCCAGTCGGCTCCAGCGCCTGCTTCGCTCGCCCCAAATTGGACATAAAAAGGGAAATGCCCTCCCAGAACGCTTTCTGAGCCGCCCAAAATAACTTTGGACGACGCGAAAGAAATAGGTATTTTCCCAGAATGTAAATATAAAACACAAGGCAGTAGAAGAAAGTCCGCCATCGCGAGTAGTGCTTCAGCAGGTAATAAACGTGATTTCGAGTAATATATCGAATGGTGAACTCCGATGTGCCGCCGGCGAGACTGCTAACCTTGTGCCTTAGTCGGGCCGAGGGCAAATAAAAGAGTTTCACTCCAGCCCTGTGAGCACGAAGGCAAAAATCGGTGTCGTCAAAATAGAGAAAATAGCTTGAGTCCATTAATCCGACGCGATCGAAGACTTCACCCCTGATCAGCATGCAGCAAGTCGGGCTGTATCCGACAGCCTTTGCGAGATCGAATTGCCCGTCATCTTTGCGGCCGAGACCGAAGTGGCTCCCTGCCCCGCGCAAAGCATTGAAGTACCCCCCGGCACACCAAATCCTTTCTGGGTTGTCAAAAAACAGTATCTTGGGAACGACCATGTCGCACTTGTGCTCTTGCAAACCATCCGCCAGTTTCGAGATGAGATTCGGCTCGAACACCGTATCGTTGTTGATGAGCAGCACAAAACCGCATCCGTCCTTCAGCGCCGCACGGATTCCGATATTGTTTCCCTCCGCCACGCCGGCGTTGACCTCATTCGGAATTGGCACGATCCGACCGTCCCAATACTCAGCGAGCCGTCTCAGCGTGTCGTCCGACGAAGCATTGTCGACGATGTAAAGAATGAAATCCGCGTAAGTCTGCTTCAGAATCGACTTCATGAAATCGTCGATGACGACGCCGCTGTTGTACGTGACCGTGACGACGCCGACCACTTTGTCGCTGCTAACCATGAAAGAGCCCTCGTTCCCGCATCTCCTCCAGGGACGACTCATATCCGACAGGCACCGCCTCCTGCACTTCCGCCCAGGTCAGGAATCGCTTTAGCCCTTCGCAAAAGGTGAATTGGGGAGCATACCCAACTCCTTCACGAATTCTCCCGAGATCGGCAAAGTTGTGGCGGATGTCGCCTTGCCGGAATGCTCCGGTGACGGATATCTTGGACTTACTTCCATAAAACCGGACAATATCCTCCGCCACCTTCAGCACGGTCGTCCTCTGGCCCGTTCCAACGTTAAGTGATTCCACTGAACTCGCCTCTGTCCTGAGACAGCGCCATGTCGCTTCCACAACATCTTCCACATACACGAAATCCCGGCTCTCTTGTCCGTCCTCGAAGATCTGAATGGGCGAGTTGGATCGCGCCAAATTGGAGAATATTGCAAGAATGCCGGTGTAGGGGTTGTGCAGCGATTGACCCGGCCCATAAACGTTTTGATATCGAAGCGCATACGCTGAAAATCCCCGCGTCGGGGCGAACATGAGAACCATCTGCTCTTGAACCTGCTTTGTCAGTCCGTAGAAAGAGAGTGGGTTGAGTGGAGAATCCTCCGTAGTCGCTACTGGAATGCAAGCGGCACTGCACAACGGACAGCGCGGCTCATACTTGCGTGCCTGTAAGTCCTCTAGCGCGCGCGGACCTGGGTAAACGGCCCCGTGCCCCTCGCACCGGTATTTTCCTTCGCCGTAGATCGCGCGTGAGGAGGCGACCACGACCTTGCTCACCTGAGCCGTTGGCCGATTCACTAGGGAATCGAGAATGGCCGCCGTTCCCCCGATATTCACGTCCTGATATCGGAGAATTTCATACATCGACTGCCCTGTGCCAGTTTCCGCGGCTAGGTGGACGACTACATCTTGTTTGTCCAACGCCCGGGCGACCAACTCTCGATCTCTGACGTCACCGCGGAATAACCGCACGTGACCATGCAGATCTGACGCCAAGTCCTGTGCCCTGGCGTGTACTTGGGAACCGAAGTTGTCCAGCACGGCGACCGAGCACCCCTCGCCCAACAAGCGTCGGACCAGGTGTGTGCCAATGAAACCGGCGCCGCCAGTCACAAGAACTTTCACGCCTATACGCTGCCTCTCATCTCACGGCCATAATATTCGATTGCATCTCCCAGCTTTACCTCATTGATTGTGCGGCTTGAATACCAAACCTTGGCCAGTGGGAATGGAGAGTACCTCTGCATTTCGCGTCTTCGCGAAGTCGTTAAATGCTTTGTTCTGAAGCCTGTGCTGTTCGGAATAGCAGTAATCATCTAGAATCAGCACTCTGCCAAAGCTGAATTTGTCCCAGGAGAATTCTGCGTCTGCAATTTCTGCCTCGGCGCAATTCATATCGATAGAGAGACAAGCTATGCAGTTCGAGTCAACTTCCCATAGAGTCTTCGGGACAGTTCCTCGGATGATTCGAGCATTCGAAAACTGTGCAAATGTCCTCTTGAGCTCCTCGAAGCATTCCTAATAGTCAAACGCAAGAGGGGCAGACGCGTGCTTCATATCGTCGGGAATTCCGCAGTATGTGTCGAGAAGATAGAACTTCTTGTTCATCGATGAAAAATTCACGTATTCCATTACGACGCGAGCCATTCCACCACGATTCACACCGCATTCAACGAACTCACCAGGAAGCGATTTCGTCTGCTGGGCTACCCCAGCAGGCCACGGAGACCCTCCTTCGAAGATCCGCTGAACTCCAGGACCCAGTAGACTCGCCCATCTCATAAGAAGCCGCGGCGAACCTGCTGGAATAAAGGAAATCAGTGATGCGTGCCGCTACGAGACCATCCTTCTGCATATCGGGAACCTTGCACCATTCGGAGAGCATTTCTTACAGAACGCGGCACGATTTTCTGCAACACTTTCCGAGTTATCATGCTCCTGCCTTTTTCAGTTTCCGGTTCGCTGCCGAGCTCTTTCACGACGAGTCTCTTCTGGAGTCACCAGAGCATGATTTCGATTCCCCAGACTTCACCGCTATAATTTCGATAGCGTCTCCCATCTTTAGAAAATCGATGCACTTCGCAGTCCAGTGACAAACGATTTTAAGAACGGGGTTATTAATTGCCAATCCCGCAGTTGATACTCGCCCGTTCTGGCGATTAAGCCAAATCTGAAGGCTTCCCAATATCCCCGCATAGTCCGAGTTGTAGGTAACTTTCTGAATGCAAAAATTGTGCTTCCTCAGAAGCCTGGACAAAGTCTCGACGGAATGCGTGAACGGGTGCACGGGTGCCCCCAGATACCACCAGTATTCGCCAAACACTTTGGCATTCAGGCTGGCGACGTTTGGCACGCCGATTAGAACTTTGCCTCTCGGTCGCAGAATTCGATAAATCTCATCCAAGGTTACACCTGGACATGAGATGTGCTCGAAGGAGTGATTTGCACGCACGTAATCGAAAGAATCCGGGGGGAAACCCGCCTGTTGAAGCGTGCCTGCAAGAATGTTCAGCCCTGCCTTCGTACGGCCGAGTTCGGCGGCTGCGGAATTGATTTCCACACCATAAGCATCCCATCCCTTATCGCGCATCTCGCGCAGGAACCATCCGGTCCCGCATCCTAAATCAAGTATCCTGCCGGGCGATTCGAATTGGGGGTCCCGGGTACCGATCCGGAAGCATAACAAGCTCTTGACAATTTCCTTCCATCGAGAACGGGAAAAGCTATCTTGGTACGCGTAGTAATCTCCCGCGTACAGGGCGCTCAACTCTGCATCCGAGTACATGGGATTAAGGAACATCAATGAGCATCCTCGGCACCGAACGATCCTGTATATCCCGGAGATTCCATAATGCCTGTCCTTTGCAAAGTAGGCCGGTTCAAATTTCTCACTCTCACATAGGGGACACTGCTGCAGTTCAAAGCTCATGACCTATCGGTTTGGATAGCCGCTCGGGGGGGCAGTATTTACAAGCCTGTTTTTCCCAATCGTACCGCTTGAGCACTATCGCAGGGGTACCAGCTACAACTGAAAAGTCCGGAATGTCTGCGGTAACGACAGAATTCGCTCCAATCACAACCTGGACTCCGATTCTTCCGTTCGGAATCTTGTTCAAACGGGGAGCGTGCCGGAATCTTTTCAGTTTCTCCTACATAACTCTTACCGATGCTCTCAGCCCTCAGGTGCAAAATGGCGCGTACGCAGTCTTTCTCGCTCGGAGCCTACCAAGCCGTACCGCCAGAGAAGAAGTAACGTCGCCATCACTGCGACGCCAACCGCCGCATAACCCACAGCCGGAACAGAAGAACCTAAAAAACGAAAGCTAAGATCAACTGCTAGCAACGGCAGTATACACACCAGTGGCCGGAGTAGTCCGTCTCGCACATAGTCCGCAATTCGAAACTTGACTTCCATAGTTCGCCGCATGTTATAGAATAGATTGCCTGCGAAGCCGACCAGTACGCCAAGCAGCGTCCCGATGGCCACGCCAATGGCCCCGAAAAGGAAGCCACCGATCACGCTCGTGATCAGGTTCGATCCTCCCTCAAGGAGAGGTGTTATTGTCACAAGACGCTGCTGTCCAGTCCCAATGAGAATCATCGCGTACGGCACCGCAGTGAGCCGGATCACATTCGCAACTGTCAGCACCTGAAGAATTCGTGCGCCCTGCTCTGCGTAGCTCGGTCCGACCCACACAGTCAAAATGCCCTTCGCTGCAAGAATAAGGGGCAGTCCCATCAGAAGAAGGATGAAGCTGCCGTATCGGGTAGCAGTGATCATTACTTGGCCCAAGCGGATCGAGTTTTCGCGCGCCTGCATCACGGCCGTCGAAGGGATCAGGACGTTGAACAGAGCGTATTGAACACCAATCAAGAAGACAGTCAAAGTCGCGGCAACGGAGTAATAGGCTACCTTTTCAAATTCGAAATGTGCCACCAGAGACACGTCAAGCCCAGTCACCAACAACGTCGCAAAAGACCAGATGCTAAGGCTAAAGGAGTAGTCAAAAAGTTCTCGGCCCGCTCGCCAAGAAACAAGGTTTGAAGAAAACTGCACTCTGGGCGCCATCTTACGGTAGAGCAAGTATTGCAGCCCATAAGACGCCAGATTGACCGCTGCCACGGCTGCGCCCATCTGGGTTATATTTCCGCCATGCCTGACGATGAGAACGACAAATAGAGCACTAAGCAGGCGGGAGCCTCCGATAATGGCCGCGGGAACCTCATAACGTTGGAGCCCCACAAAAATGCCATTGAGTAAAGAACAAGGCAAACCAACGGCCAGGGAACCGCCGACCAGTACCAGCGCCCACCGGGAGTTCCGCAGCAGCAATGGAGGCACTTGGTGAAAGACATGCGGTATCAAGAGCGCCAGTCCCACGATCCCCAGAATACCCAGAACGCCAGCCGCGGCAAGCACGGCCGCGGAAGTGCTCGCAATGCGATCGCGAAGTTCTGTATCTCCGCTTTCACCCGTATAAGCAACGAATCGGCCAATCGCCGTTTGAATCCCGAAATCGAGGTAACCGACGAATGCGCTGAGTTGCAGTACCAGGGACCACGCACCGTACTCATCAGAAGACATTAGTCTGGTCAGAAAAAGGGGTAAGACAACGGCAACGAAAGCGCCTGCAGTTCCACGGGCCACATTCGCCATGGCATTCTTCAACAAAACAAACTTTTCTTTGCGATCCATCTATGTGAAACAGATCCTGCCGTGAACCGGTGGAGTTTTTATTCAGGGCCAGCAGCCGCTCGTCAGAAGTAGATTTTCGCTTCGAGTGGTCAGAGCCATCATCCGATTGCGTTCACTTCCGCCGCTGAGCTCTGACTAATCCTCAAACGCCCGCGGCATAGTCTTCAGGTAAGCTCCTCCAAGATATCCTCTGCCACTTCGACAGCCACTGCTCGCTGGATCAGCTCCATCGATATGACCAATCGGAAGTTCCCCTTTCGCCGCAGCAGGATTCCATGCATCCCCGCCAGCGGCCCGGACCTCACCTGCACGCGCCGCCCAACAGCCAAATAAGGATGTGGCTCGGCCCTCAGTCCCAGTTTCAAAAATCCGCGAATCCTCGCGAACTCCTCTTCAGGCACCGACACTGGCTTCCCCGCAAAACCCACCAGGCATGCCACCCCCGGAACCTCGAGAACCCGGAGGCGGTTTTGCAAGGCCAGGTGGACAAAAACATATCCTGGAAAGAGCGGCATATTCAGACGAACCCGCCGGTCTTTCCATTTGCGCACTGACTCGTATTGCGGTAGGAAATTCTCCACGCCACGTTCCCTAAGTTGTTCTGCGACGCGCCGTTCGTGATTTGCACGCGTATATGCGGCATACCACCGAGCCTCGACGTAGGCTTCCAGATCATCACTAGCTAACGATTCGGCTCCCACCAGCCGGGTCGCGACGGGCAACTCTGTCGATGTGTTTAGCATTGCCTTCCTACAGCTTCGCCCCGTCACTTACAGGGCGATATGTGACCTAACCCTTTATATTCCATTGCACTGCAGACAACTCTAGTGATCCACCGGCCTGTGTGTTGGCGGTTGGAGATCGTCGAGCCGGTCTAAATTCTTATCTTTCCCCGCGCTTGGCCCGACGCCATTGCGCGAGAACCAATGCGCCCGCGCTTTCAGCGCCGCTACGACTTCGTTCGCGAGAATCTTGCGAGGATCGTCCGGGGCCGCGGCGCGCCATTGGTTCTCTCCCAACAGCCAGACCAGGGACATCGAAACCACCAAAAATGTTCCTAGGAACAGGATCAGCATCCGAGGAGGGAACGATTTCTTTTCCGGAACTCGCGCCCGGTCCAACACTTTGACGCTAGGCGTTTCCTTTACCTCTTCCACCTTCGCGAGTTCGTATTGCTCGGTCAGCAACTCGAATACGGTTTCCTGAACCTTCGCGCGGCGGT
>Ga0207046_10116_pt3 | contig 20221 bp, 12 predicted proteins | sample Alteio_BWMinCont_66_FD_153303 | JGI IMG/M metagenome (GOLD analysis project Ga0207046, IMG submission 153303) | Enriched cells from forest soil in Barre Woods Harvard Forest LTER site, Petersham, Massachusetts, United States -... | ecosystem: Environmental > Terrestrial > Soil > Temperate forest >...
AGCGACGTGGTTGTAGTCGGCGCCGGACCAAGCGGGCTCGCGGCGGCTGTCTATGGAGCCTCAGAAGGACTTAAAGTTCTGGTCCTTGAGAAAAATGCACCGGGAGGACAAGCCGGATCGAGTTCCAGGATCGAGAACTATCTCGGTTTCCCCATGGGAATTTCTGGTGAGGAACTCTCTAACCGCGCATTTGTTCAGGCGGAAAAGTTTGGAGCACATATCGCTATCGCTCAATCCGCCATGGGACTAAAGTCAAACCTGCCGCCATATACGGTCGAACTGGAAGACGGAGGCTCAGTGCGGGGTCAAACGGTCATCATCGCTGCTGGCAGCCGATATCGCAGACTCGATTTGCCGAACCTTTCCCAGTTAGAAGGAGTGGGAGTCTACTATGGCGCTACCCACGTCGAGGCCACCGTCTGCCGCGACGAAGAGGTGGCGGTCGTGGGCGGCGGGAATTCAGCAGGGCAGGCGGCAGTTTTCCTAGCCGCCACCGCCGAGCATGTTTATCTCGTGGTGCGAGGACCATGCCTCGCTAAAACCATGTCGCGATACTTGATTTCCCGAATCGAAGCGAACCCGCGCATTACTCTTATGGGTTGGACCACAATCGAAGCCCTTGAAGGCGACACTCACCTTAAGAGGGTTCGGCTGCACAACACCAAAACTGGAGCGAACGAAACCCGCGACATTCAGCATGTATTCATGATGACCGGCGCCGATCCCAACACGGAATGGCTTCGAGGTAGTCTCGCGCTCGACGCAAAGGGATTCATTAAGACCGGTGCAGAGGTTCAAGACGGCTGGCCTCTGCACCGGCCCCCTTACCTGCTTGAAACGAGCCTTCCCGGAGTTTTCGCGGTTGGCGACATCCGGGCTGAGAGCGTGAAACGTGTTGCCTCGGCAGTGGGCGAAGGATCCATGGTTGTTCAATTTGTGCACAAGGTGTTGGCTGAATAGATCTTCTTGATTCCGCCAAGCGGCTTTTTGCGCAGTCTGAAAGGCACTTTGCAGTGTCGTATCAGCCTATCGAAAATTACGGAATCATCGGCAACATGCGGACTGTTGCCCTGGTAAGCATGAACGATTCGATCGAGCGAAGTGCGGCATGCCGAAGTCTGTACCGATCCGAATTCATTCTGCTACAATTCATTTCTTGGGGCAGGGACAGCTGCTCTGGGTTGGGTTTGCCTGCAGAACAATTTGGACGGTGGTTTAGCTTGGTGTCCATGGTGTCCATTAACCTCGGAATTTGGTTCTATGGGGTTGAAATGGGCGACGCAGGCGAAACGATTGAACCTGAGGAAAGCTAATAGATACGCGGGTTTCCGATAAAGGTAAGAAAACAAAGTGGGGACGTAGTTCAGTTGGTTAGAACGCTGCCCTGTCACGGCAGAGGCCGCGGGTTCGAGTCCCGTCGTCCCCGCCATTCATCCCAAAGCGGTTAGGCGGATTTCATTGAAACCATCAAGGGCGCAAAAAGGACACGTTTCGCGCCCTTTTTGTGCCCCTTTTCAGCGACCCGCAGTTTCCTATCCAGCAACGAGTGCCCCTCCTGACTTATCGGAAGAAAAGACCAGCGACATTACCGCCGCCTGCGCTGCATGCTTCGCGGGCGTTACTGCCTGCGTGTAAACATCCAACGTAGAGCGGAACGATGAATGCCTCAGCAGCTCCTGCATCACCTTGAACTCAGTCCCCACGCTTCGCAACATGGTCGAGTAGGCGTGCCGGAACGTATGCCATCCAAATCGCTTCTGAATTCCGACTCGTTGCGCCGCGGGACGTATGTATTTGCGCAAGATCGCCTGGCCCCAGTAAGGTCTTCGGCCCCGATAGCGCTTACTTGCAAAAACCCAGTCCTCGAGCTTGATGTATGTACAACGTTTTCTCCACTGCATCAGAGCGTCCGCGAGAATCGGATGCATTGGCACGGGCTTTTGCGATGATTCGGTCTTGCACGGCCCTACCACTCCGTAGACGATGGAACGGATGACGCTCATCGTGCCTCTCTCGAAGTCGATATCGCCCCACTTTAAGCCGAATATCTCGCTCTGCCGCAATCCGGTTGATGCGGCAAGAAGGACTAGTGTTCGTTCTCGAAGTGCCAGACCGTCGATTAACGCCTTGATTTCGGCGGGCACCAGAATGGCGGGTGGTGTTCGGCGTTTCGCGCTCTGACGAACGAGGTGGATTGGGTTGCGGCCAAACAGTTCATATCGGCAGGCATGATTGAACAGAACGGACATCAGGTTTCGGATTTTGGCGCAGCTGCTTTTTGCTAATGGCAATCCGCGAAGCCAGGACTCGACTTGTATCGTTCTAACCTCGGCAAGCTGGTATTTCTGCCAATGCGGACGAACCCAGCGCGTCAAGTACGCTTGATAGATTTTCTTTGTGGCATGACTGCGCCAAGTGTTCTCCTTTGCGAGTTCGCGTTGCTGGAAATGATCACAGAGTTGAGAAACGGTCATTGCGCGGGAATTTGTTGGTCGTGCATCGGTGTTGATCTCCGAGACCAGCCCGACCACGACGCACCGCGCAGCATGTTCATCAGGGTATTGCTCGACTGTGCCGACAATCTTCTTGTGGTAAACCCGCTTGCCGTCACGGCTGGTTTCAGACCAGCGAAACTGCCAGACATCAGGGCCTTGTTTGCGACTGTTTCGTTGCATACATCCGCGTTGCATTTGTGTCCTCCTGTTCCGCCGTTGCGGAGCAGAATAATCTTCAGACATGGAGGCGAATGGCAGGGTAGGGGAGGGCAAAATGAGTCGAGTGAATTGCGTTGCGGCGGCAATGCTCCCTTTAGGACGTTACGTCCCAGAAGCCCGCTTCTGGGTAACTTCCGGTTGCCAAAAATAACCGGTCCAAATCTGTTTGAGCCCCGTTTCAGCGTAAGCGCCTTAATAATCAAACAGTTTGGCCGGTTATTTTCGGCATAACTGGTCCAATCTGTGCACGCGCCCCTAAATCTTTTCATCAGTTTGAGTTACGTCCGCGCGGGCATGATGATTGGCCAGTTATGCCGACCACACGCCCAGAATCGTGGCATCCGCTGCAACGTGCTGCGCAAGCTATAATTACGCGCACTCATGGCTCTAGCGGCCGGTACAAAACTCGGGCCGTATGAAATCCTGTCGCCGTTGGGCTCTGGAGGGATGGGGGAGGTTTACCGTGCCTCCCAGAGCAGCCTGGGACGTCAGGTTGCCATCAAAGTTTTGTCCCCGGAGCTTGCGTCCGATCCTGATCGCCTACGGCGTTTCGAACAGGAAGCACGCTCGGCGTCTGCCCTGAACCATCCCAACATCCTCTCCATCTATGATGTGGGTTGCGAAGGCGCAAATTCCTACATTGCCATGGAGTTTGTGGACGGCAAGACCCTGCGCGATCTGCTGGAGGCCGGGCCGATCCCCATCAAGAAATCCTTGCAGATCGTCGCGCAAATCGCCGATGGCCTGGCCAAAGCACATGCCGCTGGCATCGTGCATCGCGACGTCAAGCCGGAAAACGTCATGGTCACGCGCGACGGCTTCGTGAAAATACTCGACTTCGGATTGGCGAAGCTAACCCGCCCGGATCCGGAGGGGCGTGAAAGCACAATTGCCGACTTCGATTCCACTCAGGTGGGCATGGTGCTCGGAACGGTGGGATACATGTCCCCGGAGCAGGTGCGCGGGCTCACTGCGGATGCTCGCTCCGATATTTTCTCCTTGGGAGCGACTTGCTACGAAATGATTTCGGGAAAACGGGCCTTCCACGGAGCAACAGCTGCCGACACTATGAGCGCGATCCTCAAAGAGGAACCCGCGCAGCTGTCTACCAGTGTTCACAATCTGCCGCCGGCGTTGGGGCGCATTGTCCACCGGTGCCTTGAAAAAGAGCCTGGCGACAGGTTTCAGTCGGCTCGCGACTTGGCATTCAACCTGGAAATGCTTTCGCGTGATGAAAGCGGTCCTGCAGTTCCTATATTGGGGGGCAAAGTTAGCCGAAAGTTGTCGCCGCTCATGGTCGCAGTTGCTGTTGTGCTGGCAGCAGCGGCAGGATTTGTCGCGCCTCGAATTATAGTGCGCACGGAGAATCGCGTGCCCGTTGGAGTGAGGAGACTGACCGACTTCGTGGGCATGGAGGAATTTCCAGCGCTTTCGCCCGACGGCAAATCGGTGGCGTTCACGGCCGACCTCGGTGGCCGGCGGCAAGTTTGGGTACGGCTGCTCTCCGCGGGAGCGCCGCTGCAGGTCACGCAAGATGATGCCGACCATCTGTCGCCACGCTGGTCGGCCGATTCCAGTTTCCTGATTTATTTCTCGCCATCTCCGCAAGCCAATGGACAGGGTCAAGTCTGGGAGATTCCCGCGCTAGGCGGCACCGCGCGCCCGATTGGCAGCAGCCTGATTCCTGCTGATCTGAGCCATCACGACAGGCAGATCGCGTACTTGCGAGAGAATCAAGGACAAATTGAGTTGACAGTCGCAGATCGGGATGGGTCGAATGCTCACCTGATCACCCGACTTCCTGGAGATTACATTTATTCCAATTTGCGCTGGTCTCCTGACGATCGCATGCTGGGGTACCAGAGCGGCCGAACGTTTGACTATGACATCTTCTACGTGCCGGTCAGCGGCGGCGAGCCGCATCGCATCACTCAGGACGGAAATCCGGAGGCAGGTTTTTCCTGGTTACCGGACAGCTCGGGCGTGATTTTCAGCTCTTCGCGCGGCGATACCGTCCTTTACATGCGAATTATGAACCTGTGGCTAGCTCGCCTAAGAAACAACACTCCGCAGCAGCTCACGTTTGGCGAAACATCTTACATATCGCCGGATGTGGACCGCGAGGGCAATGTGGTCGCCAGCCGCGATCGGGTGCAGTTTGACATCTGGAAGTATCCCGTTGACGGAACGCCGCAGGACAATGTGCGGCGCGGTGTCCAGGTCACGCATCAGACCGGAGCCGTACAAACACCTTCGGTTGCGCCGGCTGATCGCGAGATTGCCTATCTCAGTGATAGTGGAGGCCACGGAAATATCTGGATCTTGCAGCCAGAAACAGGGAAAACCCGGCAGCTCACGTTCGAGCAAGATCCGCGCATCGCTTTGGGAGTTCCTGTGTGGTCGCCTGACGGGCAGCACATTGCGTACGTCAATCGTGGCAGCTCGGCATGGAATGTAGACCAGTGGGTAGTCAACGGCGATGGCAGTAATGCCCATAAAGTCTCGGATGGCGGAGGATGGGCGTGCTGGTCGCCAGACGGAAAGTGGCTTTACGTGTCACCCCCGACAGCGAAGGGTTTCCGCATCGATAAGGTTCGTCCCGATGGGACCGACCTCAGGCCAGTCCAGCCGGACGGCCGCGGACCGGCCGTCGCGGCAGACGGAACGCTCTACTACGTCGTAACCCTGGCGGGTGTGAACGGTTTTTCGGATATGGAAATCCACGCGGCCAAGCCTGACAACGGTCCAAACAAAGTGTTGACCCGGCTCGCGGGCTCGCGCCTGTCGTCGTCTCTGCTCATGCAACCGGTACTCTCTCCGGATGGAAAGTTCCTCGTGGTGCTGCTGACAGACGGAGCGACCACGAACATGTGGACGGTAGCAACTGACAACGGCAGTCTGAGACCGGTGACCGATTTCGGTCACCAAGCTACGTTCATTGCGCGGCGAGTCTCGTGGTCGTCGGATGGAAAATCGATCTACGCGGCAGTGGGCAAGGGCGAAGCGGACATTGTGCTGCTGACCCATCTAACGCCCTGAACTTCGGCTCCAGTGGCTCCGGTTAAAACGTAGATGACTAGCGATTTAATCATTGCCCCCACGTACGGCGAATATTTTCCGGACAAATGAATACTCGACGATAACGCGCTGTCATTATCGATCGGATGTGAAGGTTCACCGAGACGGGGCACGAACCACTCAACCTGTTTTGTTTCACCGCCAATTGGAATAACCGAGCGTTTCGTGGTCGCATTGTGCCCGGATCACGGGCGAGCCTGAAGTTATCCGAAGGCGGACACTGGATCGCGTCGGTGGTTTTCGTCCAGCGAGACGTGAAGTTGTCCCGAAATCAGCTTCTGGGAAATCTGCGAGGCGAATAGTCAACGAGTTCAGTTCTGCCTAGGTTTGGCCCGCGCCCGACAGGGGCTTGACGTTTGCACAAATCGTTGCACAAAAACAAGCCTACGCTGCCCAATGAAGCCAACGGTTGCCGACAACCGCACACCTAACCGCCTGATTCTGCGTGGGCCAGCGGGTGACCTCCCGCCTGTCACGGCAGAGGCCGCGGGTTCGAGTCCCGTCGTCCCCGCCATTCTTTTCAAACACTTGCGGCAAACAGACGTTTTCGCGAAACGTCCAAAAACGTCCATCCATCAATTGCATCCCGAGCCGAAACTACGCGGTTAGGGATTTCTTCTTTCGCAAAGTGCGCGAAGGAAGGACTCCTTTTTTTGTTTCGATACATCGTGATCATTATCGTTATGCCAACGGTTAATCCGCCAAGCGGTAAACGCGGATGTAGTCGAAGTTCATGATGAAGCTGGCGGCGTTCTCGGCGGAGAGCCCGATTTGGGCGTTGCTGCCGAGAGTGTGCTGCCAGGCTCCGCCGCGGGTCCAGTGTTCACCATCGTTGCTGGAGTAGGCGGTATAGAGTTCAGTTCCGCCAGGACCCGAACGCTTCACGACACGGACCCATGTGGTCTGAGCTGCCGGACCGATGATCATGTTTCCGTACGTTGGAAAGTTTGGCGGGACGGGTCCCATTTGCTTGCCAAATTCTGTTTGGCGCGTGTCGAAGGCGGGAAAGACATCGAGCTTAATGCTGTTCTGATCGTCTCCGTAGATGAAGAGTGTGCCTTGCGCGAAGTTGTAACAGCAGGAATTGTCGAAGGGAACGCCGGTGGTGATTTTCGTTTCCACCAGGTAATTGCCGCGAGGAGCGGGCTCGCCGAGAATGGCAACATGTTGCGGGTCGCCGTTCTCATCGGGACCCATGGTCTCGACCTGATAAGAACTGCCGGTAAGGGTGTAGGTGTTGTTGGCATTGGGATGGATGAAATGCCACTGCGGGGACAAACTAGTTGAGTTGAATTCATCGGACAGGGCGGTGATCCTGCCCGGGTTGGTCGTCAGGCGCGACGGCCGGTTGATAGTTGCTGATCTGCCCAGGTTGAGCGGCGGGAGCGGATTGCGGAGTGTTAGAGGCCCAGTAGCCGCCGCGAACCTCGGGCCAGTCATCGACCCAGTCGATGGCGTCGATGAGCGCGGGGCGGCGAGTGAAGCCCGGGTGCCCGGCGAAATAAGGACTTGAGCGGTTGACCGCGTGGTAGAGCATGAAGTCCTGACCGGATTCGTCTTCAAAGACGACATTGCCGCCTGGGCCCACCCACTGATTTCCGTTCGAAGCGATAGAGAAAGAGCCGCCGGGCGCGAATGTATTGAGGGGGATTCCATTCTTGTCGAAGAAGGGACCGGTGGGAGTGAGGGCGCGGCCAACTAAGACGCTATATCCCGTGAGAGGACCGTTGCAGCAGTTGGTGGTGGAAACGAAAAGATAATAGTAGCCATTGTGTTGCCAGAAGTTCGCGCCTTCGAAGCGGTTGTCGATTGCGATCTGCTGCTCGGAAGTTGGATCGGAGGTAAGACCGTCAGAGGAAAGTTTGCGGATGCTGATGCCGCCGTTGTAGCTGCCATAGGTGATGTAGCGCTGGCCGGACGCGTCCTGAGTTTCGTCGGGATCGATGACGGCGCGGAGAAACGAGGGGTTGTAGGGATTGGGCTCGGGAGGGACGACGGGATGGCCACTATCGGTCCAGGGTCCGGCAGGACTGGAGCTGGTAGCGACGCCGATTGCCGATCCGCCCTGCGCCGTGGTGGGAGCGACATAATAAAGGTAGTACTGATTATTGAAGAATTTGACCGCTGGGGCCCAAAGATTGGTGGTGACGTTGCCCATCCACGTTGGAAGAGACTGCAGGACGTCCCCGATGTAGGTCCAATGAATAAGATCCACGGACCTGAAGGATGAGATGAGGTGATTCTTGAGATTTCCGTTCGCGTCTTTGTCGTTGCTGTTGAGCGGGTCTCCGGTGCAGTAGAGATACCAGACGTTAGAGCTGCCTTGATTTTGTTTGATGACGGCGGGATCGGGGCAGCTTACCACCGGGCCGGTTTTAGGATCGTTCAGCGAGAGCGGGTTGGTGTAAGTGGAGGCGGGTGAGAGTTGGGGGGGTTGAGCGGGAGTTTGTGTCGCAGCAAGGACCAACAGAGCGGCCGAAAACCCGATAAATATTCTCTCAGTCAGACGCATAAAAATTCCTTTCCGAAGTGGCGGAAACATAGGGTGAATGTTTTGCCGCGCAGCAGACGGACTTGAGAGTTTCAGACAGTTGAACGGTGATCTGTGCGCGACTGCCTACTCTTCGAAAGAGGCCCCGAATTCTGTGGAGAGCCTTCCAAGAGCAGAGTTGTCGAAGGAACTGGATGCTAAATCAAGTGGGAGGGTTGGCAAGGAGGAAGTAAAGGTGAAGGTTTAAGCCCGAGTCACCGACTGCGGAGCCTGGGTGATGGTTAGGTGAGGAAGATGTTTTTGTTCAGGAAATCGTTGCGGAATTTTGCTTGCGGGTCGTATTTCTTAGCGAGTTCGATGAAGTCAGGCATTTTCGTGTAAATACCTTTCAATGCCGCGGGAGAAGTCGTGAAGAGTTTTCCCCAGTGCGGGCGGGCGTGGAAGGGCGCTAATTCTTTTTCGATGATCGGCAGCAACTGGCTGACGGCAGGCCAGTCCTGCTTCCAGGTGAAGTGAATGGTCACGCAAGATTGGTGGTAACAGGGGCTCATCCAGAGATTGTCGGGTGCGATGGCGCGGATTTCGGAAATCAATAAGTGCGGGCTGACCTGCGCGGCTGCATACTGCAATCCGGACTGCCCTCTTTTTTGCGCTAGACTATTGCATTATTTATGCATAGATCAATAGCGCTCAGAATGCAGGTCAGGCTGCTCTCTTCCCGAGAAATTTGCCGAGAGAGCGGATTGACTTCATCTTGCCTTCACGACAGTCTGGGGTGAGGGGTTTGTCCGCGACTGGAGTCATGCCCCGGTATTATGAACCCACGCCGTGATTCTGAAGGTGGGGTCGGGCGCTTACCTCGCTTACCAACTCCCAGCCCGCCAGCCAACTGTATTGATCCTTCGAAAATTTCTACCCACAAACTTACCCACAGGAAACTGATTCTCGCGACTCCTTACAGCGACTGGCAGCCCCCGCTGAGAATGTAAGTCGCTGAAAATACTGAGGTGCCTGTCACGGCAGAGGCCGCGGGTTCGAGTCCCGTCGTCCCCGCCATTCATTCCAGAAGATTTACGGAATGGATGGTTCGATTGGCCTAGGTGCAGAAAGGTGCAACCCTACCGCAATAGCTTGGTGCGTCTGTGCCTAAATAGCTTATATTTCAAATCTTTACCGTAGGTGCAGCGACGACTCCTAATCGGCCGACAAAGAGGAGTTCCACCACCGCGTTTTGAGCGTCTCGCTTTGCTGGTGTGACAGCTTGTGTGTAGGTATCGAGGGTGAGCCGTGCCGATGAATGCCGCAGGAGATCCTGCTGCCCCTTGATATCGGTGCCAAGCTGTCGGAGCAGAGTTGAAAAGGAATGCCGGAAGGTGTGCCATCCGATTCGCTTATTGATTCCTAGTTTCTCGAGTTTCGGATGAATTTGTTTTCGCATCATGCTCTGTCCCCAGACGGGACGCTTCCCCTTGGCTCTCTTGCTGGCAAACACCCAATCATTGTCGGAACGGTAGCGCGTCACTTTTCGCCACTCCTTCAGCATCTCGGCGAGCAGAGGAGCCATCGGGATCGGCTTGGCAGAGGATTCAGTCTTGCACCTGCTGATAACACCGTGAACAACCGAACGCACGACGTTGATTTCTGCGTTGTCGAAGTCTAGGTCGCTCCATCGCAGCCCGAAGAGTTCACTCTGGCGCAGACCAGTCGTGGCATCGAGAAAGATGAGGAGACGCGGAAGGAATGCGACGTTGTCTCGAAGCCGCTTGATCTCGTCGATGTGCAGAATGTGCGGCACTCTGCGACGTTTGGCACTTTGGCGAACGAGGTGGATCGGATTCTCGGAATAGAGTTCATATCTGCACGCATGGTTGAAGAGAACGCTCATGATGTTCCTGATCTTGGCGCAGGAACCGCAAGCCAAGGGAAGTTGACGCAACCATAACTCGACCTCGATCGGCTTTATCCTGGCGAGTGGATACATGCCCCACTTTGGAGCAATCCACCGTTTCAAGTAATTCTCGTAGCCCATCTTGGTCGCATACGATTTCCATGTATTATCAACGGAAAGTTTTCTTCGACGATAATGCTCGATCAACTGAGAAACGGTCAGCACAGTCGGCCGCAAACGTAGATCATCAGAATTGATCTCGAGAACAATCCCTTCGACAATTTCGCGGGCCTCCGCTTCGGTTTTGTATTGCTTCATAGTGCCCACCACGATGCGACGATAGATCGCCTTCCCGCTGGTTCGATCTCGCCATCGAAATTCCCATACACTCTGTCCGCTGCGCCGCTTGGTTTGAATGACGCTTCCATTTTGCATGCTGCTCCTTTTTGCACCGGCGTTTGATTTGCTTCGGCCGGGCGGTGAGCCGTAAGTGTAGCGGCTCAATTCGTTTAGAAGCAGAACGCAATGAATGAAGGCATCGGAGACTGCTGCTTTGCGGCGGCGGAGCGAGGGCACAAGCTTTGGTTAATGAGTGATACGCGATTTTAACGCCAATTGACCTTGAGTTTCCCGGATTGCCGACAAACCGGGAGTCCTGTGAAGGCTATCTCGTAGACGCTATTTGCGTAATTTAACCAGCTCACCCTTCGCGTGCTCATTGTTAGGATTCAACTCGACAGACCGCGCATATGCCATACGCGCATCTTGGATATCGTTCGCCGCCCCGTAACCATCTCCAAGGCTGTCCCATGCATTCGCGGAATTGGGATAGGCCTTTGCGTTCAATTTGAACAGCACGACGGCCGACGACGGATCCTTTCCTGAAGGAAAGCATAGCCAAGGCGATTTATCGTCCGCTCTTCGCCGATCATGTAACGATGCATGGGATCGGCAGCGAAGGTTTGGAACGCCTTCCACGCGCTCTCTTCTCCCGTCCGAGCTGCGGATCGCATTATCTCGGCAAACGACTTCGGGCTGAATCTGATTCCCATGAAGTGCCTGGGTACATCGTTTTCTGCGGGAGTTCTCGCCAGAAATGCCTTCGCCGAGCCATCATGCTTTAGGTAAGCATTCAGAAACTGAAGCGTGTAAAGTGCAACCCAGGAATAGCTCGTATTGGCGTCGTTCCGTCCATAATCTGCGACCTGATCCTCCTCCGCGAAATCTTTGGGTGTCTTGAAGCGTTCACACATCGAGCAGAATTCAGGATGGGACATTCCTAACATATTGACCGTCATGACATCCGCATGTGTCCACTCATTCAGCACGTTGTGCCCTGTCATGTCCATGTCGGAGTGCTCGATGTCCTCGATAAAGTTTTCCCTGTTTGAGGTAAAGAAGAGAAGGGGGACGTTCAATTGCTCCGGGTGAATGGCAAAACGGGCCTCAAGATCAAAGCGAAGGTGACGCGCAAGACCTATCCCGCGGGAATCAAGATCCCTAACTCCGAAATGGACAAGCTTAACCTCAAACCAGCCGACTTCCATGGGAACTGGAACTATTCCTTGTCACCTCAAGGCAACTAATGGCGGCTGATATGTCCAATTTATTTACGCGCAGGCCCTTAGGTAGTTGCATACCCGGCGCCCAACGGTGGTCCATTTGAAGAGCTAGCCCAATAAGTGAGGCGTTGTTGTGGACGTCGTTCGAGGAATCAGTACGCCTGCCTGTCGCGCAGGAGGCCGCGGGTTCGAGTCACTTCGTCTAAATTGGATTTATGTATGCGGAGCGGACAGACGCCTAGCTGTAACCAAAACCACCATGCGAAAAAACGGTGGAGGCCGCGTGCTCCCTCATCGGCCGTGGTAGGCTTACCTGGATCGCGGCGTTTTGATTTTCTTATCCCTTCAAATTCATCTCGCGCTTTGAGCAGGAGTGGCAAGCTGTTGTCTGCATTCTTCCAGAGCGTGAACAGTTGCCGATACGCATTCTCACTCTCGACCATTTTTCCCATCATTCGATAACAGCGAGCCATGCCCAACACGGAAAGAGGATATAGAGTTGTTAGCGGGTCAATGTTTCGATTGAGGATAATCTTCTGGAATTCCACCTGAGCCTGGGCGGGAGCGTTGACTGCCAGGTACGCAGTTCCGCGAACATAGATTGGGAGCATGTCGGCCAATGAACCGAATTCATATGGCAGAGCGGGCTCCATAAGATGGGTGACCTCCTCAGGCGACGTGCCACGGGAGACCGCCACCATGGTTCGGAGAATGGGGGAATAGATTCCAAGATTGAAAGTTGCAAGAGGGTGTTCATGATCCATCTGATTCAGCAGAAGCTGCGCCCGCTGAACTTCGTTATCACGCGAAGCCACCAGACCCGTCAGGCCATATACCATTTCATTTCTGCCCAGTTTCAGAGCGCGTTCGGATTCCTTCCCGGCGATTGAGGCACGCCCCATTTCAGAGTTGATCTCTGCCGAGACCGCCAGGGCGATGGCCGCTGCCTCGGAATCACCGTTGGCAATATCCAGTTCGGCCACCTGATCGAACTGCTTAGTGGCAGTCTCGAGCCTGCCTTCCGATGCGGCGGCCGATCCCTCGGCGAAAATCATTCCCACGTCGTTGGGATGTTTCTTTGCCCAATCGCGCTGACGCTCCAAAGCCGGTTGATCGTTTTCGAAGTATGCGATGCCGAAAAGGTCAAGGTGGATAAAACTATTGTCGTGTCCGGTCGAGAGGAGTTTTTCGCAGAGGGCCTTGGCTTCATCCATGCGATTCAGCCCCATGAGCCCCATCAGCAGATTGGATACGCCGAAGTCTTGACCAGGGCCGAGTTCCATGGCTTTGCGCGCATTGTCCACTGCAGTCTGATATCGCCCGAGGAGGACGGCATTATTCGCAAGTGCGTTGTAAGCCTTCCAATCGTTGGGGTAAATCTCCAGCCACAGCTTGGAGTTTTCAGAGCCCTTTTCGCGCTCCCCAGTCACAATGTCGAAGTAGCGACCCGTAATGTAAAGCCGTTCGGGTTCGGTCGCGCGCGCTCTCAGCGCAAAGGCTTTTTCGAAATATTGTTTTGCATAAGACGGCTCGCCGAGGTTGGAGTACGTCGACCCCAGCTGTGCGTAGGCAATGGCAAAGTCCGGATCGAGGGCAATCGCCGTTTTCAATACATCGCGCGCTTCCACATTTTTGGAGTGCGAGCGCAGGTCCAGGCCCAACTGATACGCCCTAAGGGCTTCGAGAGAACTGGTGGTCGCCTGCTCGATCGCGACATCGAATGAATTCAGCGACTGCCGTGACTCACCCAACCTTTTGCGGAGATCGTCAACCGCTGCACTGAGCCGCGGCAGTACTTCCGGTTTGCCATCGACTGCAAAGGATTCGTGTACCAGCGATGTACCATCAGCGCAGTTTTGCGCCTCGAGCGATACCAGGTAGTGCTGGGTCGCGCCTCGAATGAGGCCGGTAACCAATGCAGCACTCTTCAACCGCTGGCAAACCTGCAAGGCCAGTGCTGGGGTGAGGGCTTCCTCAGGCGATCGCCCAATGTTCTGCAGCGTCAGTCCCAGTTTCTGTTCCGGAACAATGGTGACGTAGGGAGACTGCGCGAGATGGATCATCACGGCTCGGCGCAGGGAACCATCAAATACCGCGTCACCGGTCTCATTTGCGAAGTCGCCGATTACGATCGCAGCATGTTCGGGAATGCGACTCCTCAACCGAACAATCCAGGCTCCTGCCACCGCCGAAATTGCGAGTAAGCTCCCGATGAGAGCTATCCACACGAGCCGCTTCTTATTCCAGATACTCGGCCGGGCCGGATTCGCAGGAATCGGGCTTTCAATCTGTACTGGGGCTATAAACCGATATCCCCGCCGAGGAATGGTTTCGATAAATCTGGGATTGCTCGCGTCATCCCCAAGAGCTTCCCGGACCTTGAGTACCGCTACTCCCAGGCTCTTATCGAATTCGACAAAGGTATTTTGCGGCCAGAGTCGATTCCGAATCTCTTCCCGCGAAACAATCTGTCCGGCGCGTTCCACCAGTAGGAGCAATAGCTGGAAAGGCTGTTCTTGCACGCGCACGCGTACCGAATCGCGCGTCAGTGTGCCATCGCCCGGGTCAAGCACGTAAAGTCCGAAACTGTAGCTTGCTTCCGGGGCGGGAGAATTGTCTGTAGCAGAGGCCTTCATACGCCCAAGCGAGGTTTTGAGCGTCGAGTTTAGCACGAAAACGGACTAAAACGAGTTAATCAGGCTCTCTAAATCATTAGAACAGAAAGAATTAGCAGTTAATGCACAATTTGTCCTCAGTTGGTTTGCGAATTCCTTCCGTGGGAAGCAAGGTTCCCGTCGTTGCGCACCAAATTCAATCCCGAGGAGGGAGAGATGAGCGCTTGCCAATCTTGTGGTACCGCGTTAGCCGCTGACACTCGCTTCTGTCAGTCCTGTGGGTTATCGACAGAGCTCAAGTCAGATGTCTCTGTTTCTGCGATCGAGAGTTCGGCTGGGGTCGCGGTCATATCTCCGCCCGGGGAGACGGGATCGAAAACGATGGATACGAATCTCGTGGGAGCGCTCACCTACCTCGCCGGCTTCGTAACGGGGATCGTGTTTCTGGTCCTGGATCCGTACAAGTCGAACTCCTTTGTCCGCTTTCATGCCTTCCAGTCGATTTTTTTCAATGTCGCATGGGTCGCCTTTTGGATTGTCTGGATGATTCTCTCGGCTGTGCTGACCCCGTTGACGGCTGGAATCTTTGGCTTAATTGCTCTGCCGTTGATGTTGATTTTCACGGTCGCCGGCTTTGGAATCTGGATCTTCCTGATGGTTCAGGCCTATCAGCAAAGGCTTTTCAGGCTGCCGATCGTTGGTAAATTCGCCGCGGAGCAAGCGGGCGTAAGAGTGTGATTTGCGGTCCGTCTCGCAGCGTTGAAGAGGAGAGAAAATGACACATTGTTTCAAACTCGCGGCAGTGTTCGTCCTTTTGTCACTCATTGCCTTCGGGCAGTCTTCCGGCAAAACGCGTACCTATTACGTCGCTGCTGACGAAGTGGACTGGGACTACGCTCCCGACGGCGTTAACAAGATGATGGGCATGAATTTCGACGGCTACGCCGCCACCTTCATGCAAAGCGGGCCCCACAGCGTCGGCAAGGTGTATCGGAAGGCGATGTATCGCGAGTACACCGATGCCTCCTTCACCCAACTCAAGCCTCGCGCTCCGGAGTGGGAACATCTCGGAATTCTCGGTCCTGTGCTGCGCGCGGAGGTCGGAGATACCATCCGCGTCGTTTTCCGCAACCATGCCACGCGGCCTTACAGCATGCATCCGCATGGAGTGTTCTACGAGAAGGCCTCGGAAGGTACGGTCTATCAGGACGGTTCTTCCGCCTCCGATAAGGCCAATAGCATTGTTCCGCCCGGCGAGACTCACACCTATAACTGGGAAGTCACCGAACGTGCCGGTCCCGGGCCCGCCGACGGCAGCTCAGTCGTGTGGCTCTATCACTCTCACGTTAACGAACAGCGCGACGTAGCCAGCGGCCTGATCGGGCCTATCATCATTACCGCGCGAGGCATGGCCGGCCCCAAAGGCCGCCCCAAGGATGTGGACCGTGAATTCATCTGTCTTTTCCTGATCTTCGACGAGAACGCGAGCTGGTACCTCGATCACAACATCCAGACTTTCACCAAGGATCCTAAGGGCGTGAACAAGTATGAAGGCAAGCCCATGGACAGCGATGGAGTGTTCTCGTTCTTCGGAACCGGCTTTACCTCTCAGAACTTCCGCTCCACCATCAATGGTTACATGCACGGCAACGGGCCCATGATGACGATGAAAAAGGGGGAGCACGTGCGCTGGTACATGATGTCAATCGGCGGCATCATTCAGGGCCACACGCCCCATTGGCACGGGAACGTCGTCCTCGCCAAAGGACACCGCACGGATGTGGTCACCCTCGCGCAGGCGGAGATGATCACCGCCGACATGATTCCCGACAACCCCGGTATCTGGATGTACCACTGCCACGTCGACGAGCACATGGTGACCGGCATGGCCACGCTGTACAAGGTCGAACCTTAGCCCGAATTTGCAAGAGATTACGCAACATCGGAGCTCGGGAGTTTGGTCCTCTTTACGCGATTGGAAAATCGCAACCGTGGGGTACCGCTTCCAGCCAAGCACGTCGAGCCGCGAAGACCGGCTGCCTTGGTGATTGCACATTTACGAGGTGAGATTGTCGTTCAAAACTCAATACCACGGAGGTTCGTCTCATGAAGAGTTTTCTGCTCGGTATCCTGTTTCTTTGCGCCGCCGTCTGCGCCTTTGGCCAGAGTCTGCCTCTCAAGGAAGGGCTCTGGGAAAGCACCGTCTACGACGATGACGGCACACCCAGCATGCGCTTCCTCAACTGCGTCACCCAGAAAAACTTCGCCGAGGCGATAGCCAAGACCAACACGCAGCCCGGCTGTAAGGTGGCGAGCCAGAACATCACCAGCCACGGCATGACAATAGATATTTCCTGTAGCCGCCGGGACGTTCAGACGAGTGCACACCAGGTAGTAGAACTCGTGGATTCAGAACATACTCGGGGTACAACAACAATGAAGATGGTCTACAAGGGCAAATCGGGCGACTCGACGACAAAGTCCAGCAGTCACTTTGTTAAATCCGATTGCGGAAAGCTCAAGCCTGGCGACCCCCCAATGATCACTGAAGAGAAGCAGTGATTTGTTCAAGTGGTGTCTTTGAAGGAAGAACATCGCTCAACACGATTTGAGTATACCAAGCCCGGCGCCGGTTCAAGTCTACATACACAAGGAGCGTTAACAATGCCGAACTTTTGCGTGAAATGCGGAGCGCCCCTGAGTGGCGGCCCCTTCTGCGTGAAATGCGGAGCGGATGCGCGCAGTCTGGTTCCGTCAGTGCAGTCGCAATCGCCGCCAATCGTAGCTCAGCCGCCTTTACCCCATCCTGTTTCAGCAGCCAGTACGCCCGCAAGCGCCAAGCAAGGCATGAGTGCCCTCGCCAAGCTCGGCATCGCGGCATTGGGCGTGATTCTTGTCGGTGCCGCCGCGGGGGCTGTCGGTGTGTACTACGTGGCCCATAAAGTCAGCCAGAAATATCACGAGGTATCGGACGAAATTAGCGGATCAAGTTCCGGCTCGGGCAGCGACACCGAAAACGGGGCAGCCAACGCCGGATCGAAAGACTCAAGTTCGACCAACTCGTCATTGGGCGATGTCTGCCGCCTCTTAAGCAAAGAGGACGTGGGCAAAGCCGTTGGCGTCGAGATTGTCCGGACGGAGTCCAAAGACAGCGGCTGTTCGTACATGGCAAAGGGCACGCAGCAGGACATGACCGCGAAACACATGAAGGCGATGGTGGCCGACAAGGGCGCGGACAAAAAGACGCAGGAGATCGCGGAGAAGTTTGCCGGCGGGATGTTCAACGCGCTTCACGCTGAGAAGCCCGCGTCCGAGCAGGACACCTCAGGCGAAGTGCCGGTATTCGGTTTCTCGCTCGATCAGCATGGGGCCGAAGAACAGATGCGGCTCAACGCGAAAGTCTTTGGCAACCTGGGCAAAGGACTGGTCAATGCCGAATACGGAATATTGCGAACCAGGTCTGGGGGTATTTCGGGATTCTTAACGCCAAGGTCCGCGATGACGTCCTTAAACATGTTGCCCATCGGAGTTGATTCGCCGCTATCGTCGGAGCCTTTCAACTTGCCGAGCACCCCCGCGAGCGGATTATCGGCATCGCTCCCGGATGAGCCATCCCTACTTTTGTCGGAATTGGATTTTCTTGAGTCGGTCGAGCCGGCTTGCCCTGTCGCTTTGTCAACGGCGGACTTGCCTTCGAAATTGTTCAGTGCAGCGCGAGCCTTCTGCTTTACCCGATATCCAACGTAGACGACTCCGGCGACGGCAGCGATGGCACCGACAATAAAAACCGCAAGCACAGCAATGAGAATCTTCTTGCCGGAGTTGTTCGGCGGAGGTAGCGTCTGCGACTCGAGCATCCGCAGTTTCTGGAGTGTCGCGTTACGGCCGGGTTGCATGCCTGGGCCATCGGACGGAGGCGGCGGTTGTGCAGCAGTTTGCTGCTGGTCCAGACCGTTACCGACAAGCGAAGTGCCGCAAGCGGCGCAGAAACTCTGGGCTTCATAGATCTGTCTTCCGCAATTTGCGCAGAAACTCATTTCTTGGTCCTCATAGCTTGCGGGGTCGCACTGGTTCTCGCGAGCACCACTGCCTGATTTAGCTTTACGGCTGGAGTCATCAGCTTCCCCAACTTTTACAAAGCGTTACGTTCGGCGGTTCGATGTGTTCAAAGTCCTTGCTCATCACAGTTTTGTACATACTCTTGGAGGCAAGTCCCAGGGCGCTGGCGGATGCACCGACGTACACCTTAACGTCGATGTCGGACCTGGAACAGGGAGTAATCTGCGACATTCCGGATTCGGTCATCGTGGAGGTTGTGACGATACGCATCCCCAGCGTCACATTGGTGTCATCGAACGCTTTCGCTGCTTTGCTTAGAGAAAATCCGGAATCTTTGTACAACTGATATGCGCTTTCGGTGAGAACTCTTTTGCCAACCTCATCGACAATCGCATCCGTCCATTTCGCGGCCTTCTCGAACTCGTCAGCCTTGATGATTCCGGGGCCTCCGAATACCAACTCAATTCTCGGAGCTGCAAATCCAACCACCACGCCGAATGGAGCCACTGCAGAAATATTCCGTGGAATATCTGCCGACGGCCCACCGTCCATTTTTCCATCGCTCTCGAAATCTCCATTGTTGAATTTAAATTGTTGGTATCCGTCGTAGGTGACGTGAAACGATCCTTGGCTGTACTGCTTGCCTCCGGTCATCATGGGATGAGCATCGATCGCGGCACTTACTTCCAAAGTCAGCGGGAGCCCATCAAGCAAAGGAGCTAACGACTGAGAAATTGCGCCGGGGAGCTTGATTAATTGTTCTTCGCCGCCAGGCCCGGGCGTATCTTTCCCGATTTCCCAAGTGAAGTCCATTCGTCCATTTACGTTTTTGAACTGGCCAGCTGCTTGTTTCAACGAGCTGACGGCTGACCCGCCGGAAGACATGTCCATGTCGTTCACGAAATCGAAGTCCGAGAGGTAGCCTTTGCCGGTGATCTTGGCACTTAGACCATTAACGTTTTTCATCATGGATAGGCTTAAGTCCAGCTTGCCATCCTGCGGCGTCGCCTCCCAGTCCACATCCCAGTCTTCGAGAAGGCCTTTGAATGGTTTTACATACGGATGTTCCATGAAGTCGTCAACATCCTTTTTGGTCTGTTCGATTTCCCGACTTGTCATAGATCTGGGATGCAACTCCTCATTGACGTCGTGATCCGCGATTTGTAAAGGATCTGATCCTCCGAGTTTGATTCGGTCGCCATCCGCCGTTTGAGCAGCTTGCACGGTTGCAGGCAGCAGGTTGCGCCACAACTCATGCCAGTGGCCGTCGCCAGGTCGCGATGCGCGTGCTGCGCCAAAATGCATCGGTGCGCGGATCGACAGGTGGCCATCCTGTACGACGTCCGCGATTGAGGCGCCCTTGGTGAGCACAACAACTCCATCCTTGGTGGTATCTGTGGCGATCACTTTCCGCGCGAGCAGCCCTTTGATCAGTAAGACATCTCCGGGCTTGAGTGCCTTTGCCTTCTCATTCCTGGGGTCAAACACGAATCCGAACCCGTCGCTACTTTGGCCACGCAGTGTCTCGAGGGCTTCGTTGGTTTCCATGGTCTTAACGGCGGGTCGAAGGGTGACCTGCGATGAACCGGTTGGCTTATCAGAAGCACCCACCAGCGAGCCAAATACCGACTCGCGCTTGGGAGTCTTGTTGCAGCCAGTCAGCCATAGCAGCGTGAGGCAAGCAACTAAGAGAGACACGCGATGCAATATGCTCATAAGAATCCTCGGATGCCCTTACAGGGCATGAACTCATTCTTGGTTTTATCTAGAGCGCGTCTGCAATTTCCTTCGCCAACGGTTTCACTTGCTCTATG
>Ga0207046_10145_pt1 | contig 20136 bp, 16 predicted proteins | sample Alteio_BWMinCont_66_FD_153303 | JGI IMG/M metagenome (GOLD analysis project Ga0207046, IMG submission 153303) | Enriched cells from forest soil in Barre Woods Harvard Forest LTER site, Petersham, Massachusetts, United States -... | ecosystem: Environmental > Terrestrial > Soil > Temperate forest >...
GGACAAAGACGACGTGCTATGCGAATTGTCAAACATTCCGCTTTCCAGCGTGATGCTCAACACGGCGCGCATCGGGTATGAAGCCGCCGCGCTGCTGGACAGGATGATGGCGGGAGAAAAACCGACGGGAGCGCCAATATTAATCGAGCCGGCGGGAGTTTCGACAAGGCGTTCGACGGACGTTTTATCGGCTGCGGACAACAACCTGACAAAGGCGTTGACGTTCATCCGAGATCACGTTTGCGAAAGGCTGACAATCGATGTGGTGGCTGAGTTTGCGGGACTTTCGCGGAGTGTATTGCAGCGAAGATTTCGCGCCGTTTTCCATGAGACTGTTCATGACGCTATCATGAGGATGCGCCTGAAACGCGCCTGCGAACTGCTGACATTGACAGACCTGCCGCAAATCGATGTCGCGGAAAAAGCGGGTTTTAAGCATTGCGAGTACATGGGGGCGGTATTCAAAGCGCGAGTGGGCAAGACGCCGGCGCAGTATCGGCGCGAGTTCAGCATTCTCAGCCCTGAACAGGCTGGCTAGGCTTTAGGGGTATTTCGAAAGATTGAGACATACCAAGCGGTCTTCGTCGCGAAGGTAGAGCCTTTTATTCGACAGCACTGGCGCGGCCCAACAGGGGTGGTGCAATTGCGGTAATTGAAAACGGCAAATCTCCTCCGGCTTCTGCGGGTTTGGCTTGAATATCCCAAGCAGGCCGCCTTCGCCGATTGTGATGAGCCTGCCATCGGCCAGCATGCTCGAAGCGCGGCCATAAACAGCGGGCGTCTGCGTGCTATACGGCGCCCAGCTTTGATCGATTTCCCACATAAGTTTGCCGGTCTTGAATTCGACGCAGCGCATTCGGGCATCAGGCTCATTGCGTCCGCTGAACGCATATAGGTATCCATCGACGTATATCGGAGTGGTCCAATGAAGTTCCAGCGCGGTGCTGCGCCAGACTTCGGCGACGCTTTTGCAGTCGGGACTGACGCGCAATAGCGCGGAGCCGATTTTGTAGTAAGCACCGGAGATGAAAATCAAATCATCATTGACGACGGGGCACATGGCATTGACGGATTCGTTGACAGGCGAACGGAACCAATAACTGAAGTTCACCGAACCGGTTTTGGGATCGAGGGAAACCAATCCCTGGCGCGTCAAACAAATTATCTGGTGCTTTCCGTGGATGGTCGCGGCGACGGGCGTCGAATAGCTGGCCTGCTTGTCCCAAACTTTCCAATGAACTCTCGGCGCGCTGAGAGAATTCGCCATCGGAACGCCTTCCCAGTTCGTTTCGCCGACGTTTTCCCAAACAGTTTTGCCGCTTTCGGGTTCGAACGCGACGACGCCGGAGTTCGGCTGCCCACCGACCATGACGATGAGCAAATTGTCCTCCAGCAGCGGTGTGCTGCCCACTCCAAAGAATGCTTCCGGGACTTTGAAGTCTGCCGAGGTATCGCGCTGCCATTTGAGCTTGCCGTTTTGCAATTCCAGGCAGGTCAGCTTTCCTTCGGCGCCAAAGGCAAAACAGAGATTGGAGTTGAGCACGGGCGTGGCGCGCGGGCCGTTGTTGTAACCGTACGGATCAATGAAATGGCTCGGATATGTATAGCGCCAGAGTGGTTTTCCCGTGCCAGCCTCTAAACATTCGACGATTTCTTCATCGGCAATGCGGTGAAGGACAACCAGTTTTTCACCAATGACGGACGGAGCGCCATAACCTTTGCCAATGGCTTTTTCCCACACTACCGGCGGCCCTTTCTCCGGCCATTTCTCCAGCAAGCCGGATTCATCGGAGATGCCATTGGCGTGCGGTCCCAGGAATTGAGCCCAGTCGCCCGCCAAAACGGTATGCGCGGCGAACGAGCAGAGAACGAACCCAAGCAGGAATTTATTTCTCATTCTTCCGCGAAAGATCGAAGCAGAAAAGTTTGTTCTTGCCGCGAGCATAAAGAAGCCCGTCCGCAAGCGCCGGATAGGCGCGCACCTGGTCCGGCATGATCTGCGCGCGGGCGAATTCTTTGTAACCCTCGGGGGCTGCGGCTGCGGCGATCAGGTCACCTTTCTCCGTCAGCAGCAGCAATCGATCGCCGGCGAGAATAATGGTTGCGGCTCCGACTGAGTTCTCTTGCCAGCGAATTTTTCCCGTCTTTAACTCGACGCAACGCAGGCTTGGCCGCGGCATGAAGCCTGGGTCGGCGCGGCCATCGATGCCGTAAAGAAAGTCGCCGCGACAGACGCTGGTGGCGTAGTGATTCGACAGAATGTCATCGCCGGACCAAATCTTTTCCGCGCCGTTATTCCGAACGCGCAGCAACACGGCGCCCGTTCCGTAGCAGGCCGAGAGAAAAATCATGTCATCGATGACCAGAGGAGTCGCTGCGTTGACGGACGCGTTTTCGCGCGACCGCCATGGAAATTGAAACTGAACGCGGCCGGTGGCCGGGTCCGTTGCCACAAGGCCCGCGCGTGTAAAGAAGAAAGCGTAACGGTGGTCATGGATCGTCGCGGCGATTGGTGAAGCGTAACCGGCCTCGTCATTGGCGCATTTCCACAGGACTTTGCCGGAATTTTTGTCGAAGGCGACAATGCCCGAGCCGTCCTGACCGCCGATATCGAGCAACACCGAATTGCTTTCCACCAAGGGTGAGCAGGCCGCGCCAAAAAAGCCTTTGCCTTCGTGAAATTCTTTTTTTGTGTCCACTTGCCATTCCTTTTTGCCATCGGAAAGATCAAGGCACAGCAAAACGCCTTCCGCGCCGAAGGTGTAAACCCGATTATCCGACACGCAAGGCGTCCCGCGCGGCCCTTCATCGAAACCGAAATCATCCACATAAGCCGTCGGATACGAGAACTTCCACTTTGCCGCGCCTGTTTGTGAATCGAGGCACTCGACAACTTCCTTGTCGCCAAGGCGGTGAAAAAGAACCAGCAGGTGATCCACCACCGCAGGTCCGCTGAAGCCCTGTCCCACATCTTTGCGCCAAACCACAGGAGGGCCGTCGGTCGGCCAGGAATCGGCGAGATCAGCACCGGCATAGACTCCGTTGCGCGTAGGGCCAAGAAATTGCGGCCAATCCGCCGCAATGGCCTGGCTCAGGCCGCAAAACAAGGATAGAAGAAGGACAGGATATTTCACGTATGCTGGCATTCTCGCGGTTACCCCCGCTTTTGTCCATTAGAGTCAGAAGTCATTGGTCCCGGCGTCTGAAGAATGCGGCCTGGTTTGTCGCGGCATTTGTGAAGAAATAATTAGTTCTGTCGGAAGCTATACCAACGGTGTGACGATTCAGGTACAGCAACACTCTCTATGGCGCGACGTTTTGCGGCGACAACGGTTGAACAAAGCATTGATCGCCCTTAGCGTAGGCGATCCATACAATGTGCGTCTTGGGATCCACAACGATGTCGCCCGTTCCATTTTCGTCGGGCACATCGTCAAGCGCGGTTAGTTTCGCTGCCTCGACGGCGACCACGGAAATTTTCCCCTGTCGGCTAGCGCAATACGCCATGTGAAGGCCGGGATCGTAAGTCATTTCGTCCACCCGACCACCCGTTTTCGCGCGCGACACGACTTTCCCCGACGAACAGTCGAATAACACTACCTTGCCCGCGCAAGCAACGAGCAAGCCGTTGTATTCCGGCACGAATGCAATTCCATGCACGCCCTTGTCCGGCGCGCACGGCCAGGTGTCCGTAACCTTGTTACTCGCAGGATCAACGACCGCGATTGTGTCGGCACCTTTGACGGCCTGATAGAGATGTTTATAATCCGTATCGAAAGCCAGGTCCTCAACACCTTTGCCGTCGAACTTGATAGTCGCGACAATTTTTTTCGCAACCGGATCAATCACCCATTGCTCTCCGGCCTTGTCATCGCATTCGTGAACCAGGCCGGTCACGGGATTGAACGCAATTAAATCCGTGTCGGAAGAGAGAGGAACTTCGCCGGTAATCTCCAGTGTGCCGGAATCGACAATCACCATGCGTCCAGGGTCATTGCCGCTGACGTAATAACAACCGCGCTTTGCATCAACCGCGGCGTCCTGGCTCGTGCTGGTCGGAACGACTTTCAGCAACTTTTTGGCGCCAATGTCAAAAACATCGAACGACTTGTTTTCTTCGTGGCCGAGAAGCAGGCGATTATTGGCGGAGTCAAGTCGAATAAAATCAAACTTCCCGTGAGTGCCTGGCAGCAAAATGGGTTCGCCCGGAGTCAACGGAGCGGCTGATGCACACATGGTGAAAGCGAAGAGCAAAGAACCGAGGTAGTTCGCAGACCGAATGTTTTTGAAAATGATATTCATAATTCTTTTGATTTAAGTGTTGTACTTTATTTTGCGGCCGCCCGCGGCAACGCAATAGTTTCGCGCCGCCCAGCTATTCATCAGAAACTAATCCTTTCGGTTTGGGAGAATCAAAGGAAATCGCGATTGTCATCAAAAAATAACATGTCATTGTTGCTCAAAAAAATCTTCTTCCTAATCTTGGCATAATCAAGTTGTGGTTCAATTGCCGCGCAGATCATTCACTGGGAGAGCCAGTGAGAAACGAATAAAGGAAGAACAAACACTATGAAAAGAAAGATCACTATCATCAGTTTTGCAACGGCGGCGATCGTCGCGGGTTTTGTGGCGTCCACTTTTGCCGGCGAGGAAAAGGAGGAGAAAGTTTCCATGGACCAGGTACCTGCCGCCGTCAAGAAGACTTTGGCCAAATATGCCTCTGACTTGGAGGTCAAGAACGTGGAGAAAAGCGATCAGGACGGCAAGCAAGTTTATGAGTTTGATATCGAGCAAGCGGGGCGGAAATTTGAAATCGCTATTTCGCCCAAGGGCAAGTACCGGGGCATGGAGGAAGACGTTGCGTTCACCAGCATGCCCGATTCGGTGCAGAAGAGCCTGACTGATCTGGCAGACGGCGGCAAAGTTGCTGGCTGCGAAAAAGCAACCAGCGCGAAAAAAGTAGTTACCTATGAGGCCGAGATCGAAAAGGATGGCAAGAAAACGGAAGTAACTGTCGATGCAGACGGCAAGATTCTCACCAAGGACTCTGAATCGGACGAAAAATCGGAGAAGTCCGAGAAAAAGGAAAAAGATTAGAACCTGTCCGTTATCATAAGATGGGTTTTAGACCTTACTCTTTAGCCAGATCGTGCGGATTGATAGGAGGTCGCCGTCGGTTGCAGCCAACGGCGGCTTTTCCTCATCCAGAGGGGTTTTGATAGCTGTGAAGGCTTCGAGGCGTTTGGTTGAGTCACTGCTGATCACGGATAGACTCCATAACAGGTCTAAAAGCAAAAGCTTTCGGCGACTGGAAATCTAAAGTAAGGTTGGTGACATGCGCGTGCTATTGGTGGAAGACTCCCAGCGATTGCAGGCATCCATCGGAAAAGCATTGCGCCGTTCCGGCTATGCAGTTGACACAAGTGGCGATGGAGAGACTGGACTGTGGCTGGCTGAATCGAACGACTACGATGCGGTCATTCTCGACATTATGCTTCCGAAGCTCGACGGCCTCGCCTTGCTGCGCCGACTGCGCCAAAAGGGGCGGCAAACTCCAATCCTTCTTCTGACCGCAAAGGACAGGATTGAAGATCGAGTGACCGGACTTCAAAGCGGCGCTGACGATTATCTGGTCAAGCCCTTTGCATTGCAGGAATTGCTGGCTCGCGTTCAAGTGCTCTGCCGGCGTCAATACGGGAACAAATCCAGTTCTATAATCGTCTCCGATTTGGAAATCGATACAACCGCGCGTGTGGCGAAGCGCGCCGGCAAGGAGCTTGATCTGACCTCGCGCGAATACATGCTGCTGGAGTATCTCGCCTTGCGCCAGGGGCATATCGTGAGCCGCTCGGAGATAGAAACCCATATCTACAATGACTCGGCAGAATTGATGAGTAACGCGGTTGATTCAGCTATTTGCACCTTGCGCAAGAAATTGGAACCCGGCCGTCCACTCATCCATACCAGGCGTGGCCTTGGTTACACACTCAAGGAGGCATTGTGAAGTCGATCCGGCGGCAGCTCACGCTGAACCTCCTGACCGGCTTCGGATTGCTACTGGTATGCAGCATGACCGCAATTTATTTTTTGACGCGGCTTGCGTTGCTCAAAGAATTCGACGCCAGTCTTCAGGCGAAAGCATGGACAATAATTTCCGCGACGGAGTGCGGGCGAGACGGAATCCACGTGGAGCTGCCCGACGATTATTTCGAGAAAGCCAATGAGGATGCGACACCGCAATATTATGAGATGTGGCAAGTCGATGGCGGGGTGTGCGCCCGTTCGCCGTCACTGACGGCAGTGGACCTGCCACGCCGATTTGGGAGAACCGACGCACCGGCGTACTGGAATCTACCGTTGCCAGGCGGGCACGCTGGGCGCGCAATTGGGCTTGAATTCTCACCCAAAGCCGAGGACGAGCGCGATAGACGAAGCGCGCCGCCGATGGCTGTGATCGTGGTGGCAACCGATCGGCAGTCACTTGACCGGACACTGAATACACTGGCGGTTGTGCTGATAGTCGCCGGAATCCTAACTGTTTGCATCACGGTTCCGCTGATAAACGTCAGCCTTCAGCGCGGTCACGCCCCGCTCGACCAGTTATCCCGGCAAGCCGCAACAATCACGGCTGAATCATTGGCAAGCCGTTTTTCCGTGGCGACGCTTCCAGAGGAGCTTCAGCCCATTACTTCCAAACTGAATGATTTGCTGTCGCGATTGGAACAATCCTTTGAACGAGAGAGGCGTTTCAGCGCGGACCTTGCGCATGAGTTGCGGACGCCGCTGGCAGAGCTTCGTTCACATGCAGAAGTCGAATTGGCGTGGCCCCAAAAAAGTGACGCCCAAAACTATCGCGAAGTCCTGGACATTGCCCTGCAAATGGAAGCAATGGTATCGCGCTTGCTCGAATTGGCGCGCGGAGAAAATGGCAAAATAGCTTTGCGGATCGAAACGGTTCCTGTGGCGGAATTGATGGAGGAAGTTTGGCAACCGCTCGCCGCCAAGGCGGCCACGAAGCGGCTTGCGGTGCATTTCAGTGTGCCAAGAGACGCGCGAGTGCAAACCGACCGCACGCTCTTTCGCTCTATTCTCGTGAATCTTTTGTCTAATTCCGTCGAATACACACCGCAAGCGGGGCGACTGACAATTGAATGGCAGGCCGACTTGCAGAAATTAACAGTTGCCAATACCGTCCAGGATTTAAGTCCTGACGATTTGCCGCATTTATTCGAACGCCTATGGCGCAAGGATAAATCCCGCACCGGAACCGAGCATTGCGGGCTGGGATTGGCGTTGAGCAGGGAATACGCGAGCTTGCTAAACTTGAGCCTGTCAGCTTCGTTTACCAGCGACAATTCCCTGGCCTTGATTTTGCAGCCGGCCCGGGCAGGCGCAGGACCCCCGCGCGGATCAGAGACGTTGACCACGGACGCCTGTTAGCAACAATTCTTTCCGCTGGCGAGCCCAATCCCGAACATTCGGCCCATTAGTTTCAACCTGCCCACGAACTGTTTTCCGGTAAAGTCCAATCATTGGTGGGAGGTCCTAGCTCAGTTGGTAGAACGTCTTGTTCGCATGGAAGTTCAGTGTCCTGGACCCATTTGAACTTTTTCGGGGTCACATAGTCAAAAGTCTGCATCCAAACGACTTTCAGGGACTTCGAGGTGGACCCTAAGAAAAGAGTCCGCCAATCAGGTAAAGGGTTTGGCGGATTTGGCTGAACCTGTGCTGACGAATTTTGTGATTCCATCGCGTGGTTTTTTTGCGTTTAATTACGGTCTGTGGAAAGTCGTTTGGTTTTCCCGTTTACCTGGTTAGTGATGTGCGCGTTTATTGCCGTCACTGCACGCGCCGAGCTTGCGCTGACCAATTACACCGCCGCCCATCCATTGAAAGTGCTGGCCAGTGGTGATTCGATTACGGACGACTCGGTGACTAATGGCGCATGGCGGGCTTATCTGGGGAAACTGCTTGTAAGCAACGGTTACGTCTTCACAAATCTCGGACGATGGGCGTCAAGCCCCGCCGCGGGCTTCACGCAAGTTCATCACGAGGGGATGGACGGCGCGGTGATTGCCGCCCCGGGCTTGTCCGGGCCCACGCATGGTTATGCGGCGGCAAACAATTACGCGCTGGGGACATTGGCCGACGCTTTGACGAACGCGACGCCTGACCTTGTCCTGATTGATCTCGGCGTGAACGACATGGGACGCGGACGCAACCCTTATCATGTGGCAACGAACGACCTGTCCGCGCTGCTTGATTTGATCTTCGCCAAGTTGCCTTCCGCCCACGTTATTGTTAGCAAGCCTACAACCATCACTTACTCCACCATTCTTACGCCACCCTATGACACATACGGGACGAACATGCTCATTTTTTGCGACGCGGTTCAAGCTTTGGCCGCCGCCCGGCGCGCCCAGGGGCAGAATGTGTTCGTGGCGGATTTGTTCTCCGCAGTGAACGGCTCAAGCATGTTGAACGGCGACGGGACGCATCCTAATGCCACCGGCTTGTCGGCCATCGCCAACGAAATGATGTTCCGAATCGCCGCCATCACGACCCGTCCTGACTCGGTGATGACGCCGTTTGTTCTCGGCGGTTCGGTGTGGAAATACTCGGACCAGGGATTGGACCTCGGCACCAATTGGTGTCAGCCGGGATTTGACGATTCGACATGGTCCCAAGGCGCCGGACGGCTCGGTTACGGCATCACCGGAATAACGAGTACCGTGGGCTACGGGCCGTCTTCCAACAACAAATACATTACCACCTATTTTCGGAATGCGTTCGTTGTCCCCGGCAACGTCACCTACACGAACCTCACCGTGCGTCTGAACCGCGTGGACGGCGCGGTGGTTTGGCTCAATGGACGTGAACTCTATCGCGTAAATCTTCCGGCGGGACCGATCACCTATCAAACGATGGCAACGACGCCCGTAAGCCAGACCGGAGACGATTCAAACACTTACTTTCCAACCAATCTGCCAATCGCCGGGCTTCCTGCGGGCACAAATGTCGTGGCCGTGGAAATCCACAAATATACTCCTGCTGGAGCGGGCATTACTTTCGACCTCGAACTGTTCGGCAACGGGATGTACGTACCAACACTTTCCTTCGCCGCAACCTCCGGCGCTTTGCAACTAGCATGGCCATCCAACTACACCAGCTTCAGCCTGCAAACCGCTTCCAATCTCGGCTCCGCCGACGTTTGGCAAATCGTCTCTGGCCCTTATCCCCTGATCAATAACTCGTTTGAAGTCTCGATTCCAATTAACGCCGGTCCCGCGCAGTTTTTCAGGCTTGTCGAGCCGGGCCAATGACGGCGAACACCGGCTCGGATGCAAACAATCGAACACAGGAATTTTCTGCCTTCTTGACACCGCGCCCATGGTGAAATCGCTGCCCTGCCAGCCGTTGGCAACGCGCGGAGGTTGGAGCGGGTGAAGGGAATCGAACGCCCGTTTCAGGCCATGGGGACCCGCTATCTAAATCGTCCCGTCGCAAAGAGAGCAGGATGTCTCGCATAATGCGAGACGCTCTACATGGCTGACTTGGCGCAATGCCAGAAAACACTCGATAATCTGCTTGCGATTGGGGCGAATGTTTCCGATATTACGACCGTTCGCAGGGAAAAGCGGTGTAGAACCAAAAAATCATTGCCTTGCGATTTTGGTTGTAAGTTTTTGCAGTAAAACTGGTTGGGGTCGTAGCTCAGTTGGTAGAGCGTCTCGTTCGCAATGAGAAGGTCAGGGGTTCGACTCCCCTCGGCTCCACCAGCTTTCCAATCTTGGCCGCGCCGCCGGCAACGGCTCGGCAAGCAACCCCCCTTTATATTGAAGATTGATTCGTCAAACCGGGACGCCGGCGTCCTGATAGTGGGGGCAGGACCCACGGGCTTGGTATTGGCCTTGTGGCTGACGCGTCTGGGAGTGGGAGTAAGGATTATTGACAAGACGTCGGAACCGGGAACGACTTCACGGGCGCTTGCCGTTCAAGCACGCACGTTGGAGTTTTACAGGCAGCTCGGTCTCGCTGATGCGATAGTCGAGCGTGGACGAAAGGCGGTGGCAGTGAATCTTTGGGTGAGCGGCAAGAGGGCGGCCCGGGCGTTCTTCGGCGAAATGGGCGCAGAAATCAGTCCGTTCCCTTATGCGCTCGTCTTCCCCCAAGATGAACACGAACGGCTGTTGATTAGTTGCCTAAGCTCAATGGGAGTCGAAGTCGAGCGCCGGACGGAACTCCTGAGTTTTGAGGAAGCGGGGGACCATGTTCTGGCCAACTTGAAAAAGCCCGACGGAATGGTGGAGGCGTGCAGGGCGACCTGGATTGCCGGGTGCGACGGCGCGCGCTCAACCGTGCGGGATGCGCTGAAGATCGGGTTTCCGGGTGGGGAATATGACCATCTTTTTTATGTCGCTGACGTAAAAGGAAGCGGAGAAGTGATGAACAGCGAGATTCATGTGGGCCTTGATACGAGTGATTTTCTCGCAATTTTCCCACTGTGGGAAACCGGGCGCGCCCGGCTGGTAGGAACGGTGCGGGACGAGGCCGGACAACGCCGCAAAAATTTGTCGTGGGATGATGTTAGCAAACGGGTGATTGAGTGGATGGACATCAAGGTGGAAAGCGTGAACTGGTTTTCGACTTATCGTGTGCATCACCGAGTGGCCGATCATTTCCGCAAAGGGCGCGCGTTTTTGCTTGGAGACGCGGCCCATATTCACAGTCCTGTAGGCGGGCAGGGCATGAACACGGGCATTGGCGATGCGGTCAACCTTGCATGGAAACTTGCGGCTGTCCTGCAAGGGAGGGCGCACGAATCGCTGCTGGACAGCTATGAGCCTGAACGTATTGCCTTCGCCCGGCGGCTGCTTGCCACGACAGACCGAGCGTTCGTCGGCGTGACCAGTTCAGGCGCAATCGCCAAGTTCCTGCGGCTGAAAATTGTGCCGCGTCTGACGCCTCTTCTTTTCAGCTTGGCCGCGATGCGACGGCTTATGTTTCGCATCGTTTCCCAAACGGCGATAAATTACCGCAGAAGCAGCTTGAACGAAGGCCGGGTCGGGTCGGTTCACGGCGGCGATCGGTTGCCGTGGGTGAAGGGGCCGCTTGACGGGGGTGGGGACAACTTCGCGCCGCTGGAGTCGTTGGATTGGCAAATCCACGTGTACGGGACAGCTTCGTCGGAAGTCCAAACTGTTTGCGCCGAACGAAAATTGCCGCTGCACGTCTTTTCCTGGCGGCCGGATATGAAGGATATGAATGATGCCGGTCTGCGAAAGGACGCTCTCTATCTGGTGCGGCCAGACGGCTACGTGGGGTTGGCAAATGCGATTGGGAACGCCGAGGCTCTTGCGTCATATCTCGATGCGCGCAAAATCAGGACGAGGACGAGTTGTGCCATTCTTGCTTGAACCGTGGGACGGCAAACAGCACAGTGTTCACCGACGGTGAGCGTCCTAGAGATCAAGCGCGAAAGGCAAAATAGCGTGCGATTAGAAACCGATAAACTCAAGATTCAATCTTTCATGGACGCCTTGGGCAAACAAGTGCGAGGGAAAGGACGTATTTATTTTACCGGGGGCGCGACCGCGGTTCTTTATGGCTGGCGACCGATGACCATCGACATCGACATCAAACCCGAACCGGAACCTGCTGGTGTTTTTGAAGCTATTGCTCTGTTGAAAGAGGAATTGGATATTAATGTGGAACTGGCCAGCCCCGATCAATTTATTCCCGCGCTCCCCGGCTGGCGTGAACGCAGTTTGTTTATTGCTGCTCGCGGGTTGATTGAGTTCTTTCACTACGACCCTTATGCCCAGGCTCTGGCAAAACTGCAACGAGGACACGAACGCGATTTGCAGGACGTTGAGTCGATGTTGCGAGGCGGTTTGATTCAAACGGACCGGTTGCGTGAACTGTTTGACGCGATTCAACCGCAACTAATCCGCTATCCGGCGATTGACCCGAGGGCATTTCACGCCGCTGTCACTGAGTTTTGCGATGAACACAGATGAGTTGATACGCGGTCTTCCCGGTGAACAATTGGTGCGCCAGGGGTTGGCTGATTTTCAATCCGGCCTCCGCACCGTTCCAGCGTGTCTGGTTCGCATCGCGCGACCGCGGTTAAGCCGCGCGGGCCTGATGCCGAAAAACGATTCAGGCAAACCTTCCCAAGCTGAATTGCAACTTTACGAATTACTGAAGCGGGACGGTGGCGCTGCCTATTCCCGATACAATGCATTGCTGCGAGAAGTGATCAGTTTTGAAAATGCGCTGGACCGCCGAATCACAAAACTGGGAAGTTGAAATTGGGAAGGCTGTGAGGATTTGCTGCTATAAAGACTCCCATTGATGGTTGACCCGTTTCAGGCAGTGAGACAGTTTTGTCTCGCAATGAAAACAAGCCGCATCGAAACATGCGAATAAATATCCTCCAATCTGCCTCTCTGGCGTCGATCTTACTAACAGCTTCACTCAGCCAATGTTCGGGGGCGGTGATTGCGAAGAATGGCGTGGCCAAAACTGTAATTGTGGTGGACCCGGCATCCAGCCCAACGGAAAGGTTCGCGGCGGATCAACTGGCGGCCTGTCTCCGACAAATCACCGGAGGTTCGTTCGAGATTCAAACGAATGCCAAAGCTCCCAGGAACGCGATCATTGTCGGGCCGGGCGCCGCCGCAAGCTCTTGTTTTAGGGATGTTCCGTTTGCGCAATTCGGAGGCGAGGAGTTCGTCATCCGAACCGCGCATAATCGGATTTTGTTGGCAGGGGGGCCGCCACGGGGAACGCTTTACGCCGTCAGCCGCTTTTTGCAGGACGAGTGTGGCGCGCGCTGGTGGACCCCGTGGATTCCCCGAAATCCGTCATTGCGGATTGGCGCAATCAACGTCCGCGAAAAGCCCGCTTTCGAGTATCGCAACCCGTATTGGTGTTGCGCTTTCGATCCGGAATGGTCGTGGCATAATCTTTGCAATGGCGACTCGTCGCATTTGACGGCGGAACAGGGCGGGTGCATCCAGTATAAGTATTTCGTCCATTCCTTCTACACGCTGGTGCCGCCGGAGAAGTATTTTTCCCAGCACCCGGAATGGTTCAGCCTCGTCAATGGGCGCCGCACAGCGGAGAACGCCCAACTCTGCCTTTCAAACCCGGAGTTGCGGGACTTCGTGGCGGACCGCGTCAAGGAGGCGTTGCGCGAATCACCCGAGGCTCGGATTATCAGTGTTTCTCAAAACGACTGCTTCAATCCCTGCGAATGCACAAACTGCAAGGCCACGGACGATGCAGAAGGGTCTCACGCCGGATCATTAATTGCATTTGTCAATTATATCGCGGAGAAAATCGCCCCGGAATTCCCGCACGTTTCGGTGGATACGCTGGCTTACCAATATACGCGCAAACCTCCAAGGACGCTGACCACACGTTCGAATGTAATCGTTCGCTTATGCAGCATTGAATGCAACTTTCGCGAACCGTTGGACAGCCCGTCCAACAGCGCTTTTGCGGCAGACATTCGGGGATGGGACGCAAAAGCAAATCGCCTTTACGCCTGGGATTATGTGACGGATTTTGCGCGCTACATCCAGCCCTTTCCTGATTGGTTCACGCTTGGGCCGAACCTCCGTTTTTTCCAAGACCACAAAGTCCGGGGGGTCTTTGAAGAGGGTGCGTACGAATCGTACGGCACGGAGATGGCGGAAATGCGCGCGTGGGTGCTGGCGCAATTGCTGTGGAAGCCAAGGCAGGATGATCGGGCGTTAATTCGGGATTTCCTTGACGGCTATTACGGACCCGCCGAACGACCGTTATGGCGCTACCTGCAATTGATGGAAAAGGCGTCCAAGGGATATAACTTAACATGCTGGACGCCGACGGACGCGCCGTTCCTGCATTTCAAAACATTGGCGCAGGCAGAAAGCCTATGGCGGAAAGCGGAGAAAGCAGCGAGGGGGGATGACGAATTACTGAAGCGCGTCCAGCAAGGACATCTCGCTCTGCAGTATGTGTGGCTGGCGCGATGGGAACCGTTGCGTGCCGAGTGCGTACGGGGCGGGGAAAAGTGGCCGTTTTCAGTGAGCCGTGAGGAATTGGGCCGACAATGGCTGGCGGTCGCTCATGGAGTCGAAGGCAAACCGTGGACGAAAGTCACGACCATGAGGGAAGTAGGCACTACGCCGGACCAGTTCGTTTTGCAGATGGGGCAGAAAAAGCCGTAGCAGGATGCGCAAAAGAGGGTAGAATTGAAGCCTGGCAATGATACGTTTACGAAGTTCCAAGGCAGGCGCCGCAGTCGTGATTTTTGCGGTGCTGCTTCGCGCATCCTTTAGTATAGCGCAAAACACCGCGGTATTTGCGCCGGTTTTAGGGCCGGCTCCAAAAGCGCCGAGCAATATCAGGCCCTTCTCGGCCGGTAATCCCCGCAAACTGGACGTCACGGGCGGACTCAGCGTTAACAGCAATTCCCGCGAACAAACGCGCGAATTCTATAATGCCATTTATCCCGCGTCGGAAGGTGTGCCGCTAAACTCCTCCGCGACCGTCGCCGATTGCGACCCGGGCACAAACAGCGCTGCACTTCTCGACGCAACACTTCTGCGAATCAATTGGTTTCGTGCCATGGGAGGCATGCCTGCATCGATCACTTTCTCCTCATCGGAAAACGCCGAAGACCAGTCGGCCGCGTTGATTATGTCGGCCAACAATCAGTTGGCGCACAGCGGAATACCGGAGACGTGGAGTTGTTTCAACACGGGTGGCACGAACGCGGCCGCGAATTCGGATTTGGCGCTCGCGGTGACCGGCCCGGATGCCATCACAGGATATATTTGGGATTACGGCGCCGCCAACTTGTACGCGGGCCATCGCCGGTGGATCTTGTATCCTCAGACGCAGATGATGGCTGACGGAGACGTGCCATCGCAAGGCACGTACGCCTCGGCAAATGCCGTGTGGGTAATTGACCCCAATTACGGCGGCCCTCGTCCCGCCAACACAGCGCCGTATGTCTCATGGCCGCCGCCGGGATACTCCCCTTACCAGGTGGTTTTTCCGCAATGGTCCTTTGCGTTGTCGAATGCGGACTTGGCCACAGCTACGATTACGATGCAAAGCAATGGCGTTCCGCTAAATATAAAAATACAGCCGTTTGCGCCGGGCTATGGCGAGAATACGATTGTCTGGTATCCCACTAACCTGGATTGGACGAGTTACAATACCACTTTTCCGTTCAATGGCTCCGACACGGTTTATAACATCACGATTAACAATGTGCAGACCTATGCGGGATATCAGAACTTTAGCTACAGTGTCACGGTATTCGATCCCGCAATCCCCGGCTTGGATTATGTCCCAACGATTATAAAGGGGACGAATCGCCCTTCCGTCAACGGCAACAACACGTATTCCTGCACCCCGTCCACAAATCCGGGCATTACCGGCTATCAATGGGTCACTGCGCAACTAACCAATGGAAACCTTGCGGACAACGCGCTGAACGGCTTGGCCAATTTCACGATTTCCCCGCCGCCGCTTTACTCTGTGATTACGAATCCACCCGTTGGGTCGGGAAGCTGTTTTCATTTAACTCACACCAACCCGGCGCCGCTTTTGCTCCAATTCAAAGAGACTTTGTTTCCAGCTAGCAATACTTCGTTGAGCTTTCAAAGCCTCTTGGGATATGCCACAACGAATGAAGTGGCGCGCGTGCAAATTTCCACCAATGGCGGCAGCGCCTGGTTGAATTTATACACGCAAACGGGAACGGGCGGTTCCGGCCAAACTGCTTTTGTCGCGCACACGTTATCTCTTTCCAATTACGCCGGAATCGTGACTTCCGTTCGATTTAATTATGATTATGCGGGAGGCGCCTATTATTCTCAGGTGACACCGAACGTGGGCTGGTGTCTCGAACATATACTTGTCACCAACGTGAGCCAGTTAGTCTCCATCACTACGAATAACACCGCCTCAACCAACTTCAATTTTATGCCCGCTCAGAACGGCAATTGGCTGGTTGAGACTCGCGGGGTTCTTTTCACTCAATTTGGCGTTGATTGGTCGCCGTCGATAGAAGTGACCGCGATAACAAATATCGCGCCCGCATCGATTTTGCTGGGAGCGATAGGAATTGTCGCAAATCAGGCCCAAATCCCACTAACGGTAACGGGAGGGCCATTCTCATCATTCCAACTGCTTCAAGCCGGTCAAATCACAGGGCCGTGGCAGACCAATTCAAGCGCCGTGTTGACCACGCTTGTGCCAGGAAGTTCTTACCAATTCACCGCGGCAATGGGCGGGGCGACGATGTTCTACCGAGTGCTGGCGCGCTAGCAGCGATTCTTCAAGCATCAACCGGCGCTTTGGCCGATTCCTTTTCGTTATAGCCGTAATGCCCATAGCCGTACCCGTGATAGTAGGAATAGTAGTAGCCACTAAAGCGGCGGCTCGGCATGAGGTTCAGAACAATTCCGCCGATAGGGGCGTTTGCCTTGTTGAGCAATTGCAAGCTGCGTTCCACGACTTTGCGCGCAGTCTTGCAACCGTGGACCACCAGCACCACGGTTTGTACTTTGGAAGCTACCAGAAGCGTGTCGCTCACCGGCAGCAAAGGCGCGGTATCGATGACAACGCGATCGAATTGAGTCAGCGCTTCGTTGAGGAAGCGTTGAAAATCCACTTTGGTCAGCAGTTCGACTGGGTTGGGCACGGAACTTCCGCTGGGCACCCAGCAGAATTTTGGAACGTCTTTGTGTTGAATGCAGACTTCGGCGAGCGTTTTGCGGCCGAGAAAATAATCCGTCGCGCCGGGCAGGTTGTTGCGCTTGCCTGTAAAAAACTCTTCGACCGACGGGCGGCGCAAGTCAACGTCCACCAAAACGGTCCGCAAGTCTTGCTGCGCGAGGCTCACCGCGTAATTAAGCGATGTGAAGGTTTTGCCCTCGTCGGGAAGGGAACTCGTAAAAAGATAAGTCTTGCGGTCATTTTCCGGCCCGAGCATCGAGAGGGTCGTTCGCAGTGTGCGAAAAACTTCCGCCCCGGTGGATTTGGAGCCTTCGGTGGCGACGAGCTTGTTGCTTTCGGCGGCACCCTTTCCCAGTTTCGGAATAGTGCCCAAAACCGGGAGGCCCAAGTGTTGCTCCGCCTCGTCCACGGTGCGAAACGTAGTATTGATTGACTCCATCAGAAAACTAAGCCCCAAACCCACAGCTACCCCGCCAAACAGAGCCAGTGCGAATACCAATTTGACTCTTGGTGAAGCAGGGCGTTCTGGCACCAAGGCAGACTGGATGGCGTGGACTCGCTCGGGGGTGATCTGCGCCTCGACCTTTGTCTCACCGAGCCGACCGACAATATCGTCAAAAGCCTTCTTGTCTAACTCCACCTCTCGGGAAAGCACGTTGAACTGGACGCCGACGTCGCCGAGTTCCAAGGCGTTGGTTTCCGTATTGTGCAATTGCCCTTCCAAACCCAATTCAGAACTCAAGGCATTTTGATAGGCGATTTGTAAACTTTCCTGGGTACGGCTGCGTACTTTGAGCGCGGTGGTGGCCAGTTGTTGTTTAAGCGCCTCCAATTGAGCGGACGCCAGAACATATTTCGGGTGTTTTTCGCGATATCTTTGGCGAATCAACACGAAATCATTTACTTGTTTCGCCACGGTCGTGGAAATTTGCACCACTTCCGGGTCTTGCATCACGTTGGTATACGCCAGCAAATTATCGACATTGGTCGGCATTTTTAAAGAGTCCTGATACAGCGATTGGGCCTCAATGAGGTTTGCCTTGCTTTGCGTCAGGCGCTTGTTCAAGTCCTGAAGCTTCGGGGTGATAATGTCCTGGTTTTGTTCCAGGGAAATCGACCCGACTTTCTTCCGATAATCTTCCAATGCCTGCTCGGACTCTCTAAGTTTTTTCTCCTGGCGCGCTGCTTCCAGTTGAAGAAATGAGTTTGCGCCTTGCGTGGTGCTGTGTTGCGCTTCCGCGTCATCCTCCAAATAAATGTTCACCAGGGAATTGGCCAATTGGGCCGCGAGCTGCGGACTCGTATTTCGAACAGTGATGTCAATCAGGCGGGTATTTCGGCGCAAGGTCGCTTTGACGTCGCGAGAGAATTTGGTCAGGGTTTCCTCAGCGGTCAGAGGTTTGGAGGCATTGGGCACCAATGACCCGTTTGGGGGCATTAAATGGTTCGTCTCCAGGACTTGCTCCAACAAATGGCTGTTGCCCATCTTCTGAGCCACGGTGTTCAAAACATCCAACCCGCGCATGTCCTCGGATACGACCTGCTCGGCTTTGACGACTTTTGCGTCCTCCTGCTCCACCTGCACTGTCGTGAGCGCCTCATACACCCTCGGAGCGCGCTCCACGTAAACGGCGGCAGCAATCACGGCCAATACGACACAGGAAACGATCAGCCATCCCTTATCCAGGACCAATCGAATAATACCGTGCAAATCTACAATAGAACCCGAGGCGGAAGGCGGCTGGGATGGAGGCAAATCAAGTGGATCAGGGTTTTGCATAAACGTGAAAAATAGTGAAATTTCTAAAATCTAAAAGGTTCTTTCGCCAACGGTAATGACGTCATCAGGCAAGACTTCGAATGGTTTTCTTGACGGGTCTTTGGCCATTTTCTCGGCGTCCACATGGATAATGTTGCGCTTGCCATTTTCATTCCGACTCACGTCAACCTTTGAGGCCGAACCCAACCGGGTGTATCCTCCCGCCATAGCAATTGCTTCCAGCAAACTGACTGATTCATTTTGGGGGAATTCGATATTGCCTGGCTTCTGCACTTGGCCGAGAACTGCGAAATGGCGCTCGGCGAAATGTTCAACGATCAAATTGACCTGCGGATTGACAAGATAATCCTTGTTGTAAAGTTCTTGGATTCGCGAAGTGGCATCGGCCACCGTCATCCCGCTAATTTTGACTTGTCCGAGCAGCGGAAGCATCACCATGCCGTTTTTGTCGATAATAGTTTTTGTCGCCAAATCTTCTTCCTGATAAACGGTGACTGCGATCACATCGTTCGCACTTAACACCCGCGACGAGGAAACGACCTGGTTTGATCCGGTGTCGTCGGCATAAAGCCCCGCCGCACAACAAATTGAGAATAAAACGGCCAAAAAACGAATTCTGCGAATCATAAAGAGTAATAGACCACAAACCTGCATTGTAACGGGATGCCTTAAATTGGCAAACCGAAAATGCGCCTTGGCGCAAACAATTTCAGACCGTCGCCAGGCGTCGTGACAAACAACTGAGCACAGCGCAAAATACCAGAAAAAGTGTTAAAACCGAGTGAACTTGGAGAGGAAAATCGAAGCAGGCATGGATGAGGCAGCCAATTATGGAAACCCACAGCAACATTACAAAATATCTGTTCCCGTAAATTCCACCGCACCAGAACCAATGGGAAAGAATAAGGATGCCCGTCAAAAAGATGGGCACCGCCCCCACTCTCCCGAATGTAATCAACGTCTCCAGCCAGTCATTATGCAGATACGCCTGCCAAATATCTTCGTCCGACCGCCGATAGAGTTGATACATGGTGTCGAAAGTTCCTGGGCCAGTCCCAAAAACCGGATTGTCTTTGGCCATATAACGGCCTGCAATGTAAAGCGCTTCCCGCTCGTTGTAGCCCTGGTGGATCATTTCCATTCTCGGAGCAAGCGCTTTCCAACCTAATATCGCGCCTCCCAGGATGATCGCGGAAATGAATGTGAGAACGAGTAGCTTTGCCGTCCAACCGCTTCGCCATTGCGCGGCAACCATGATCCCGCCAGCCAGCACCAGATTAATGACAAGGACGATGGCCCCCCCGCGAGTGGTTGAAACCAGAGGGCAAATGGCGATGAGCAATATGCAGGGCAACAGCACAGAAAACCGGCGCTGCCGCGCGATATTTTCCGGTGTCTTGTGGCGTCGTGACGGGCTTATCGAAGCCCACCAAAATCCCAAAACCGCGGGCCAAAGTATATTAAAATACTGCGCTGCATTGGAGCGATACGCATACGGGCCAAATTGGCTTTCAGCAACCTGATTCATCCGGGGAAGGACCAGCCAGAGAAGTTTGTTTCCACCGTCCACTCGCTGCATCAAGCCTTCCATCGCCAGCGCGGCGCCGTTA
>Ga0207046_10149_pt1 | contig 20044 bp, 14 predicted proteins | sample Alteio_BWMinCont_66_FD_153303 | JGI IMG/M metagenome (GOLD analysis project Ga0207046, IMG submission 153303) | Enriched cells from forest soil in Barre Woods Harvard Forest LTER site, Petersham, Massachusetts, United States -... | ecosystem: Environmental > Terrestrial > Soil > Temperate forest >...
GTCGCCGGTGGCCAGACGCACATGAAGTGCTCTAGCAAAACCTAAGAAAGTCTGTCCTCGGGTCCGAACCCCAAGAATTTCACCCGTGTATTGATTCACGTAAACGATGCCCCTAGGCAGCACCACCTGTGCGGAAAAATCTGGGGATGACGGCAGCAGGAAGGCTACGATCGGTTCGCCAACAAAGTGTCGAGAAACTGCATCGCTGATTTGGCCGAGCGATAGCGCCTCGCTACCCGGCGATGCGTACGATAGATGCGGGTGAAGTAGACGATCCAACTCGGGCTCGAATGCGATGATGCTGCCCGTCGTCCCAAGCAGCACCAGGAATGTGCCGATTGTCAGCGCGATGAATAGGTGAATCTTGAAGATCAGTTTTCGCACGGCAGCATCTTTGGGAGGGAACAGGCGAACATTTTGCCTAACTTCCAGTTCACCGTATCACGGAGTCTGACCACCACGCTCTAATTGCAACAGAATTGGACGAGCAAAATCAAAAAATCCCATCTTCCGCGAAGAACGCGGAACGGTAGGGCGCCTAGAACTGGACGATAGCTGAAGCGAAAACAGAGTTTCGCGCGATAAAGTTTGCGCGATAAAGTTTAGCGAGATTAAGATCGAAGGCCGGTCCTGAAAGCGGTGAAATCCGGTAAAATGTAGGTTTTCGCCCGACGCCTTGTTGACTTCTGATCTCATCCTGACCGCGACTCTGGCTGTATGGGCCGCCCCGAGGGGCATTGGTCCTTACATCCGGCAGCATTTTCTGGATACCACATTTCGCGGACTGTACCGTGCCAACGCGTTTGATGTAGCGCTGCTGGTTCCTTATTTCATCGTCTTGATTCTGCTCGCGGGTTATGGGATGCACCGCTACAGGCTGGTGTATCTGTATTACAAGCACCGGGACAAACGTACGACCGAGCCCGCCGCGTATTTCGAGGAATTGCCGCAGGTGACGGTGCAGTTGCCGATTTTCAACGAGCAGTATGTGGTGGAGCGGTTACTGGAATCGATCTGCAAGCTGAAATATCCGCGGGAGAAGCTGGAGATCCAGGTGCTCGACGACTCGACCGACGAGACCGCCGAGGTGGCTCGGGGGCTGGTCGAGCGCTATGCGGCCCTGGGCAATCCGATCAGCTACCATCACCGGAGGAATCGCGCGGGCTTCAAGGCGGGCGCGCTGGCGGAAGGGATGAAGACGGCGCAGGGCCAGTTCATTGCGATTTTCGACGCCGACTTTACGCCGCCGGAAGATTTTCTGATGCGCACGATCCATCACTTGCGGGATGCGAAGGTGGGGATGGTGCAGACGCGCTGGACGCACCTCAACCGGCACTATTCGTTTCTGACCGAGGTGGAAGCGATTCTGCTGGATGGGCACTTTGTGCTGGAGCATTCGGGGCGCGCGCGCACGGGACTGTTTTTTAATTTCAATGGGACTGCCGGAATGTGGCGACGAGCGACGATTGACGACGCGGGAGGATGGCAGCACGACACGTTGACCGAAGATACCGACCTTTCCTATCGGGCGCAGCTCAAAGGATGGAAATTTATCTACCTGCAGGATGTGGAGTGTCCCGCGGAGCTGCCGGTGGAGATGACGGCGTTTAAGACGCAGCAGGCGCGTTGGGCCAAGGGGCTGATACAGACGGGGAAAAAAATTCTGCCGCGGATGCTGCGCAGCGATGCTCCGCTGCACACTAAGATCGAGGCCTGGTATCACCTGACCGCGAATCTGAGTTATCCGCTGATGATCATGTTGTCGGTATTGCTGCTTCCGGCGATGATCATTCGCTTCTACCAGGGCTGGTTTCAGATGTTGTACATCGACTTGCCGTTGTTCACGGCGTCGACGTTTTCCATTTCCAGCTTCTACCTGGTCTCGCAGCGCGAACTGTTTCCGCGGAGTTGGCCGCGGGCTCTGTTATATTTGCCGTTTCTGATGGCGCTGGGAATCGGGCTGAGCATTACCAACACCAAGGCGGTGATGGAAGCGCTCCTCGGCAAAGAGAGCGGCTTCGCACGAACGCCCAAGTACAGCGTGATTTCGAAGCGAGACAAAATCGGGAGCAAGAAGTATCGCAAGCGGCTGGGATGGGTTCCGTGGCTGGAGTTGCTGGTGGGGACGTATTTCGCACTGACGGTTTACTACGCGGTGGAGAATGAGAATTACATTACAGTGCCGTTTTTATTGTTGTTCGTTCTAGGGTATTGGTCCACGGGGTTGATGTCGTTGCTGCAGGGGCGTTTTGCCGGAGGGTCGGCCACGGCCACGACGCATACGAAGCCGTTTCCGGTGGGAGTGTAGGCTGCGGAACCGTAAACTGCAACTCTGGAATCGAAATCTCTCGAAATCTCGGAGCGGTGCTCCGAGGAGAGCCCTGAGCGGCTGTCCCCACATGATCCTTAGAATTCCTGCATGATCCTCAGATCCCCCCTGTATTTCTCAGATTCCCCGCACACATTCTTAGCATCACTACGTAATCCTCAAAAATTGTGATTGCCGTGGCGCGGATCGCAGTCAAATTTGGTAAGGCCGTCGCGGTAGTCGATGGAGATGGTGAGTTGGCACAGGACGGTGCTGCCGAGGAAGCCGGAGATTTCGAGGAACGCCGTGGTGTTTGCTGCTGGAGTTTCCACTTGTGCAGGCGGCTAGACTATTGGCCGTTCACAAGAGTACCTCCTTAAAAATCAGCTCATACAGTTCGCCCACCTTCTTCTGGACGTGCGATTTGGGCATCCTGATTCCCTTGATTCCCGCTGCAACTACTTAGGGCTCGGCGATCGCCGATGCCTTGTGTCCGGAGCGAGCCGATCATAGACACTTGGCACAATTCCCCTGCCTTCTTCAATAGCGTAAAACCGATCGATCGCAGGCAATGTGATACGCTCCACAGCACCACTGGGCCAGTGGATTTCGACAGCTCGCACCGTCGTGCTTTCCCCCAAACCAAAGTGGACGCGTTGATCGTTCGAGGAAGCAAAACTCCCGCCGCTAAGCACGTCCGCTCTTTGGCGCACGCCCCCAGCGGTGACATAGACGGTAGCTCCCACGGCATCCCGCGGACTCTTCGGACCCCCGATCAGTTTGAGGCCCACCCAGTGGTTCTTGTCCGGATTGACGTTGCGCAGCAGTACCGGCACATCATCCACCTGATTGATCACAACGTCTATTTTGCCGTCGTTGAAAAGATCGCCGAAAGCCGCTCCCCTGGCTTTCATCAAAAGGGCCAGCCCGGTGCCTCTGACCGGAGGAATAATCTCAAATTTCTTGCCTTTGAGATTGTGGAAAAGCAGGGGCCGCTGCCGAAACGTCGTACCCCAGCCGCTGTTGTCGACCTCCGGATAAATATGCCCATTGGCCACGAAAAGGTCTTTCCAGCCATCGTTGTCGTAGTCGACGAAGCCGGTTCCCCAGCCGAGAAAGGGAATCGTGACCTCGGCAATGCCTAGCCGGTAGCTGACGTCCGTAAAGTTGGCATTGCCGTCGTTGCGGTAGAGCGGGTTGTAGTCGTCGGAGAACACGGTGTTGTACAGGTCGAGCAGGCCGTTGTTGCGATAGTCGCCAACTGCAATCCCCATGGAAGCAGTCTCGCGGCCGTTCTCGTTCAGCGCATAGCCGGATGCGTAACTGTCATCCTCGAAGGTGCCATTACCCTTATTCAGGTAGAGGTAGTTGGGAGTCGAGTCGTCGGCGACCACGAGGTCTACTTTCCCGTCATTGTTCAAATCGGCGAACACTGCGGTAAGACCGTAATATAGGTTGGGATCGTTAACGCCTGCTTTCTCGCTGACATCGGTGAACGTGCCATCTCCATTGTTGTGGAAGAGGTGATCGGGCTCGCCCTTTAGTCCGCGCGGACCACACATAACATCGACGGCGCGAAATCGACAGCTTGAGAAGGCAACCTCGGGACTCCCCGGCAGTGGCGGATGCGCAAGATCGTAGTGGACGTAGCCGGGCACGAAAAGATCCAGGCGGCCATCGCCGTCATAATCGCCGAAGGTCGAGCCCGTTGACCAGTTGCCCAGGGTCACTCCGGCCTTTTCGGCAACGTCGGTGAAGGTGCCGTCGTGATTGTTGTGGTAGAGACGGTTCTTCCCAAAGTTGCTGACGTAGATATCCGGCCAACCGTCGTTGTCGTAGTCACCGACGGCCACGCCAAAACCCCAGCGGTCATTGGTGACGCCTGCCTGCTTGGCGACGTCGGTAAAGGTGCCGTCGTGGTTGTTATGGAAGAGCGCAGCATGCGGCGGCTCGGTCTTGCCAGACATCGCATCGTAAGTTGAGCCATTGACGAAGTAAATGTCCAGCCAGCCGTCGTTGTCGTAGTCGAGCAGGGCGACGCCGGAGCCAACTGTCTCCAAAATGAATTTCTTTTGCTCCGGACCCATCACGTGCCGCCAGCGCGTGAGTCCAGCCTTTTCGGCCACATCTTGGAAGACTATGGGGCCCCTGACTATAAATCCACCGGCAGTGATCGGGCGATTGCCTTCGTCGAGTACGGGAGCGTAAGCACCCCCCGTTGATACTGCGCCTTGCGTCTGAGCAGGAGGCACCGGGCTAGGGGTAGTTTGGGCGTTATTGATGCTCTGCGACTGGGCAGCTGCGCCTGCAATGATCACGCCCATCGTCCCCCCCCAAACAAGGAGGGAACAACTAAGGAAATGCCGGATGTTGAAATTCATACTTGTGGTTTCTCTCAGCCGAGTTGATGTTGTTCTGCGCCGATTCCTCGAACCTCTGCTTCCTCGAACCTCTGCAACTGCAAATGACCTTTGGAGTTAATTACTTTCCGCTTACAATTCTTGGAAACTTTCGAGGCACAATTCCTTTTCCCTCTTCGACCGCGATGATCTGATCGATTGGGACGTTGCTCAGACGATCTACTTGGCCGCTTGGCCAGGTGACTTCAAGAGACTCTATTTTTGTTCTCTTGCCCAGGCCAAAGTGAATACGAGGGTCACTGGCCGACATGTAGCCCATGCCGCCCTTGGCCTGTTCTACGTGTGCCACGCCTTCAGAACTCAGCTTCAGGGAAGCGCCGACTCCGTCACGATTCGATTTCGTTCCAATCAATAGGACCGTCAGCCAGTGATTGGCGTTCCCACCGTCGTTGCGTAGCAGCGAAGGATAGTCACCACTATTATTTGTGACAATGTCGATGTCTCCGTCATTGTCGTAGTCAGCCGTCGCCAACCCACGGCCCGCAACGGGTCGCATGAAGTCGGGACCCAGTGAATCTGAGACTTTGTCGAACTGACCCTTCCCCAAATTCCGGAACATCAGCAGCGGCTCTTTATACGAAACTTCACTGTGATACAACTGAACGTTGTCAAGCATGGCGCCATTCAGTTGCAAGATGTCGGGCCATCCGTCGTTGTCGTAGTCGAGGAACTTCATCGACACGCCGCTGAGATGCATCGCCTTGTTGCCGATTCCGGAACGGTACGTATCGTCAGTAAAGGTCCCATCCCGGTTGTTGTGGTAGAGACGGTTCAATTCAAAATCAAGATGGGTGATGTAGATATCCTGCCAGCCGTCACCATCTACGTCGGCGGCATCGATGCCCATGCCTGCTTCATAACGTCCCTCTTCGCTTGCCGCGACGCCGGAATATAGTGAAACATCTTCAAAGGTTCCATCGTGCTTGTTAATGAACAAGAAATTCGGCCACGAGTCGTTGGCGATTGCGATATCGGGCCAGCCATCATTATTAAAGTCGGCGAGCACCACGCCCATACCCTTCGACTCGGGCTTGCCGACGCCGGAGGCGTCGCTCACGTCCGTGAAGGTTCCGTCATGATTGTTGTGGTATAGCTTGGTCTTCTGCCCTCGGTAATTTCCGGGATGACAGTAGGAACGATAGCCAGGTTTGTGTTCGCCGCACCAGATGTTGGTTTTCGGTGTCCACTCAATGTAGTTTGTAACGACTAAGTCGAGCCAGCCGTCCTTGTCGTAATCAAACCACCCCGCGCTGGTGGACCATCCACCCTGGTCTGCGACCCCGGCCTTGGCAGTAACATCCGTGAAGGTCCCATTGCCATTATTGTGGTAAAGGATGGCACTCCCATAGCCGGTGACGTACAGATCGGGATAGCCGTCGTTGTCGAAGTCGGCGACAGCAACCCCTTGGCCATAATGTCCCTCGCCATCCACGCCAGCCCTCTCGGTGACGTCCGTGAAGGTTCCATCGCCATTGTTGTGGTAGAGAGCACAACGAAGCGGATGCGGCGGCTTGTAAATGTCGGTCGCCGCGGACTGGACGAAGAAGAGGTCCATCAGCCCATCCTGGTCATAGTCGAGCCAGGCGACACCAGTGCCCATGGTTTCTAGATAGTACTTCTGGTCGGAGGCAGTGGAATCCTGCTTGAACGTCAGGCCGGCGGCCTTGGCGACGTCGGTAAAGGTGACCGGAATACCAGTCGACGACGAGACCACGATCCCAGCTTCGGCAACCGTAACCGTGCGATGTTGAATCATCGTCCCCAGGGCCGCAAAGATTAAAACGGCGAGTGCGAAAATCCCAAGGCTCGGCCGTGTGCGGACTAAATCAGAGTTCTCTTGCAGCCTGACCTCCCCGAGAATCGAAGCCCGATTCACCACTGTCAGGTCCAACCCGAGTCGCCGTTGTATCCCCTTGAGATTCTCCAAACAACGATAGTTTGAAAGGAGTGAAGCCTTCACGAGTCCGAAGCCTCCGAACAATCTGTCCGAGTGACTGAGTAGTGTGCCTTGATTTCTTTCCGGTAATAATGCTCATCGAGTTGCGCGCCGTCGCGTGGTCGAAATCATCCGTCCGATTGCGATGCGCTTGGGAGATTCGTGCGACCATTTAAGGAGCCTCGAAAGCAGCTGGTCTGCAGAATGGCTAATTCGCGTGCGCGGGCGATATCGCTGCGCGTATATCTATAAACGCCGGAGAGGATGATGAGTCCGGCCATGAGGTTGAGCACGGAGGAGCTGGCGAAGACTCCCTTCAGGCCGTAGCTGCTCTTGAGGACGCCGGCGAGCAACACGCCAACCGCGCCGGACAACGTGGAGAAGGCATTCATGACTCCCAGGGCGGTCGAACGATATTGGGGCGGAATGACCTCGCACAACGCCGGGCGCTCATTGGCGGTACCGATGCCGCGGAAGAAATAAGCAGCCGCAACGCTGGCGGCAACGCGGTAAAATCCGGGCTTCATCAGGAAAACGATCATGAAGGGCGCGCTCAGGATGCACGACAGCCCCAGGAGCGCCAAGCGGCGCGTTGGATCATGCGCCGCCACCGAATCGGACATCATCCCGCCCACCGCGATTCCGATGATGAGGGATGCCTGCAGCATGAACGTCCCGGCGAAACCTGCCTGGGCTAGGTTCATGTGATAGGTTTCGAGCAGATAGAGCGGGAGCCAGCCGATGAATATCCAGGTCCCGGCTTCGGCGAGAATCTGCTTGGCCAATATCACATGATAGGACGGAACCTTGATCAAGTAACGCAGCGCCTCACCCGCGCCGACTTTGGGGGATAACGCGTGCACAGTTGAACCATGACGCAAGAAAAAGCCGGAGAGCACGGCAAATCCGATGCCGGAGGCCCCAAGCACAAAAAAGACGGAACGCCATCCGAAGTACAGCGCCAGGAAACCCGCCGAAGTGCCCCCCAAGACCACCCCGGACTGGGCGCCCATTGACAGCAGGCTCATCGCTTTTCCACGCGTGGCCGTCGCATGGTAATCCGCCACTAGAGCGAATGCGGCCGGAAGAAAGAGGCATTCGCTCAAGCCGAGCCCGAGCCGATAGAAGCTTAGCTGGCCGAAGCCCGTGCTAAATCCGGTGACGAGGATGAAGAAACTCCAGAAGAACAGGCTGAAGCCCACCAGCCGTCCGCGTGGATAACGATCTGCCAGGATTCCGGCGACAGGAGACCCCAGTCCATGGCTCCAAAGAAACAGAGAACCCAGAACGCCCAGCGCGACATTGGAAAGCTTCAGTTCCGTCTGGAGCGGTGCCAGGACGACCGAGAAAGCCGAGCGATCTCCGAAATTAAGGGCCGTCGCGGAGGCGAGAAACAGTGTGGCGCGCCAGCGGACCCCGGCGGATTCCGGCGTCGTCATTATGCCGTCTCCCGAAATTTCGTAATCCAGCCGTCAGCGCGGCTTCAATTCGCAGTCAAAAAAACCTCGCGCCTTTTGCGCGGCATTCTTGGACCCGGATGTGAGAAACGCCACGTCGCCGCCGCAAGCCACCAGGCGGTATCTATATTCTTTGGACATCTCCAGAGCCGCGTCGGTAAACGCGAGGCCGACGCTGAGCTTGCCATGCCGCTCGCAGGCTTCGGCAACGGAGCGCGTCTGATCTCCGATGATGTCGCGGCCTTTCGGCGCATCGACATCGCGGCCGTCCCGGATGGCGTGATCATCCGGTCCCGGAAAGAGTCCGTCGACGCCGTTCAGGGCGGCGAAACTTTCGGCGAGCGCGACGGCATTACTCGATTCGACCTGGAGAATGAGAACGGTATCAGTGTTTGCCGTCCGGTAAAAGCCGCGGCCCATCCGGTCGATGACCCGACGCCCGCCGAAAGACCGGTTACCGAGCGGCGGAAACTTCGCGGCCCGAACCATCGCTCTGGCCTCCTCCATGCTTTCTATCGTCGGCACGATCACTCCTGCGGCGCCGAAATCCAGCGCCTTGCCGACCCATACGGGATCGATGGCGGGGATGCGAACCAGCGCCGGACGGTCAATCAGTTCCGTGCTGCGGATCAGGGCGGCGGCTTCGCTGATGTCGATGTCGCCATGCTGCGCATCGATCCATATCCAGTCCCAGTCCGAGCCGATGCGCTCCAGAGCACCCACCGACGGATAAGAGATGCCGAGGCCGAGGAGTGGACCCGGCTTTTCGCGATCGATCTTAGGCAATTGCGGCATGGTTTGTGTCCGAACTCGTTCAACGCCGGTGTCTTGGATCAGGCGGAAATGGAGCGAGCGAAGACCTTGCCTTACCCCGTTGGGAACCGGGACCGGTGCAAACGGCGCGCTTGCACTAAACCATCAGAAACCCTCCGTTAACCTCAATCACCTGTCCCTGAATAAAGCGAGCCTGTTCGGAACAGAGAAAGACCACGACTTCCGCAACGTCGCCTGACGTCCCAAGACGGCCCAAGGGCGTCGCCTTCACGACACCCTCGAGAGTCTGAGGAGACGAGAACTGCCTATGGTAGTCAGTATCGATCGTACCGGGGGAAACCGCGTTGATGCGGATTCCATGCGGTGCAAATTCTCGCGCCAAGCCCTTTGTCATGCAGGATAGGGCAGCCTTTGCTGAAGAGTAAGCGATCGCCCCGATGCCGCCCCCAAAGCGTGCGGCGACGGAGGAAATGTTGACGATCACCCCCTTTTTTCTCTTGACCATGCCTGGCAACACCGCCTGGCTGGTAAGAAAGGCACTAGTAAGGTTCAAAGTGAACACTCGACTCCAAAGTTCTTCTGTGAAGTCGAGGAAAGCGGTCCGTTGAACCAGAGATCCCGCATTATTGACTAGGATATCGAACGCACGATTACGCTCCTGGATCATGGAAACGAAACGGTTGATTCCGTCGCTCTGGCTGAGATCAGCCTGGACCAGTTCAGCCTCTCCTCCAGAAGCGCGGATTCTATCAAGCAATTTGGCGCCCGCCTCATGGCACGTGTTGTAATGAGCCAAGACAAATGCCCCGCGCGAGGCCAGTGCAAAAGCAGTCTCTGCTCCGATACCTCGGCTTGCCCCCGTCACAACAGCTGTCATCCCCTTAAACCGCTCATCTACATTCATGGCGCTGCTCCAGAGGCACTTTCATCTGCGGCCACTACGGGTGATTGCAATCGAGCCTTTGCAAGTGCGAAATAAAGCAAGAACCCAACTACAAAGGAAATTAAAGGCGCGGGCCGATCAGCGTTAACCCAGGTCGGAGGTAAACCCGGAATGTGGTCAGCAATGCCGACCAGGAAGCCAGCGCTCCAAGCGATATAACCGGCCCAGTTGATTCCCTCCCGGGGCCCGGACCAGCGCCGTCCCGCCAGAAGATAATCGGCGCACATGGCACCACAGATAGGCCCAAAGGACGCTCCTACGATCGAGAAAAATCCCACAAGGTTGTTGGCAAGACCACTGATTGCAAGAAGCGCGCTCACAGTGACCCCTGTTAGTGTCGAAATGCTGCGGGGGATCCTGGGAAACATCGTAGTGAAGCTGTTAGACCCGATAAAGGTCGAAAAACAAGTGGGCACAAGTGAGGCTGCTGCAAAGAGAAAAAACATGATAGGAGCCAGAGCCCCCACACTCGCAATAGCTCCGCTGTAGCTGTACGTATTCACTGCGTGCCTTCCTATAGCCCCTGCTACCGAAAGTATCGGAAGCCCACCCGCGACAAGAACGGCTCCGACAATGCCGAATATCCCAGCCAGTACGATGTCTCTGCCATTCCTATTGTTCATGCCGAAATCAGCGCCAGCCGCGCCAGCGGTGGCGAAGAATCCGATAACAATTGTCACCGCATTAAGAACTCCGCCCCAGGGGTCGCTGCGCGGAGCCGTGTAGTGACTAATCCCAACTCTGTTAACCCAGAATACGATCCCGATCATGACGAGCGGTACCCAATTAATAAACTTGGCAACACGCGCTACGTGTTCGATACCGCGAATAGCAACCCAGGCCAAAGAATAAAGCCAAAGCAATACAATCACGGAGAAGGCGATTCTAGAACGGAGATGCAGTCCTTGCATGATGAAATCAGCAGCAACTGACGCTATGGCGCTTACCCACCCAAACTGCAACCATCCCATGAGCAAGCCAGGTATTAAGTAACCACCTTTTGTTCCGAACGTTGACGTTCCGATCACATAAAGTGGAAGACCAGTTTGCATACCCAACATGGCAGGAACATAGTAATAAAGTCCGAAACAGAGCAGCCCGGCGATAAGGAGTGCAGCCATGCAAACGCCGATGCTTGCCTCACCGATCGTCGGGCCGGCTAGGTTTAAGTAAAAGCCTACCCAGAGAAAGATTCCGGCGTAAGTGGGGAATGTGTTTTTGTACCAGAGAACCCGTTGGACGGAGGGAATTGCGTGCGTGAGCCTTATATAGTCCGGGATCACTCTACGCCTTCTCCTTGTCCCTGCGTTCTGCGTTACCTGGTTTCTGCTGTTGGGGCGACGGTGCTTTCGTCATCCGGGTCTTCTATCGCAAGGTAAATACTAAACTGAATCGTTGATCCTGCATCGGGCGCGGCCAACACTGTCCTGACCCCAAACCGATCGCAAGGCAAAGTAGAAAGGAGGAACACCTGTAAGAGATGCGAAGGAATAACTCGAACCATTTTGTGCCCCGGCGTGCCCGGCATACCACTCGCCGAACACATCTACACTCGGATCCGAGAGTTTTAGTTGTAATTACACCGTTTGAAAACTTTCACCCTTGTAGGATAAGCAGTTCTCCTCCATCTTCGGCCAGACTTCCTGATGCAGCTTGGCTGCGACCCACTTCTTCTGTGATGGCTCATCTTGAAAGGCAATCACGAGTCTGTATCCGTTTCGATCCGCGCCGGATTGCAAAAGCTGGACGTGGTCAAAACCCGGCTGTGAAGAGATCGCGGGCCGGAAAATGTCCCTGTAAGTGTTTTCTATTGCCCTGGACGAATCCGAACCGACCTTAAGATCGACGTGTAGAACAAACATAGACACCTCATAGTGGCAGTCGGAACACATCAATTGCTGTTTGCCCCATTACCTGGGCCCAAGCGTCGGGTTTCAGATCCAGAGCCTTATATTTGGCAATTTCGACGGGTACGTTTTTGGGCAGGTCCGATCCCATCATCACTCGTTTGCTGCCAATTGTCGCAATCATCCAATCGATATCGTCCGCAATGCACCAGGAAGTTTCCAGGTACAGGTTCGAACATACGGAAGCAGCCACCTGCGCCTCCGCAGAGAACACGGCAAACCCGGCATGGGCCAAGACAATCTTCAATGACGTATATTTTCGCGCCGGAGGAATGCACAGGGCAGGCAGAGCAAAAGGTACCCCGGGTCCGGTATGGACCATTACAGGGATACCAAGTTCGCTCGCGGTCTGGAAGACAAAATCAGCATCTTCGCTCAACGGGTTGACGGAATGTCCGATGGTATGAATCTTTACTCCAACAAAGTTTAGCTGTTTGACACATCGTTCGACTTCCCGTCGATAGGAATCGCGATCTTGGTGCGGAGTCAGGCTCGCCAGCCCGTAAAATCGGCCTGGATTCTTGTGGCATAGTTCTGCAATTTGATCATGGGTCTTGACCGCATTGCGGGCACCGGGGTAGGGCTGCACAATCGCAGCGTCAATCCCATTCTCATCCATGCGTCGGAGCAAATCTTCTTCTTTATTGTCAAGCCCAAACACATGACATTCGCCCAAATGAGCGTGAGCATCGATTATTCGTGCCATTAGGTCTTACCGCCTCCTCGGATTGGATGGAGCGTTTACTCCACTAGATCATTTTCAATAGCCACTGCACCGCTCGCTTTTGAAGCTTTAGGTATTCCGGAGCCCACATCGCGTGAATCGTATGTCCCACGGCCGTAAAAACGACTCTCCCTTTTCCGTACTCGTGTGCCCAACCCGAAATGGATTTTGTCCCGTGATCTTCGTATGTGAGGCCGTCGACGTTCTCAGCTTCAAGAAAAATGTTCTGGTGATCTTTGTCGTAGGCGACATAATGCTGCTCATCGTTCACCATAAAGTCCTCGATGCCCTTGGTGATGGGATGGTTCTTGTTAACCACGCGCACCTTGAAGGGCCGCAACGGCGGATGGCCGATATACGCTCCTCCCATGACTTCCCGGTACATCGGAGAAGTAAGTGAAACGTGACTGTTGTTGTGTAAGGAGTAGAGACCATTGCCTTCGGCGACAAACCCCCGGACAGCCTCTGCCTGCTCTTGTGTAATCCAGTTCTGTGCTTTTGGCTTTGGCAAATCCCCCGGGTTTTCCAGGCCCTCCTCATAACAGGCATAGGCATCAGGCCCAAGATATCCTCCCGGCCATATCATTCCGTCCCGGAGGCATAGGAGGATACCGTAGCCTCGAAGGCGATCTCGCGAAAGTTGGTCGTACATGATCGTATAGTCGATGGGCAGACCCAACTCGGAGAACAATCGATCCAGGCTGACGCGAATGTAGTCAGCGCTGTGAAATCTATCTCCGATCAAGGCAAGTACGCGAGGTGTGGGCTTCCCGGCGTCTTGCGCAGCGGAAGACGCGGCCGCTCCGAAAATACTGCCCGCGCCTATTGCAGCGGCGCTCATCAGCAAGGTCCGCCTTGAGACTAAGTTGTATTGATATGGGGCAGTGACACTATCTTGCTTCGTGGCTGTCTGCTGTTGCTTTTCCGGTATCGTCATTGCCGCTACCCATCCCTCCCGAGCGATTGGGATCTTTCTTGTTGTGCTCACGGAAAGCCCTCATTTGTTCTTTGGATAAATCTTCCTGACCAAGGTTACGGTAGGTTATAGCCAGCACGTAACGCAACTCATTCATCGACGGATCAAGCTCCAGCGCCTTACGCAGCGATTTCACTGCCTCCTGATTCTGCCCCAGCTGCGCCTGGGTTTTCCCCAAATCGGCCCAGGCATATGCATCCTCCGGATACTCCCGAAGTAAAGATTGAAGAATCGGCAACGCCTTACCAGCTGAATGCTCTTTCACATAGACCTGGGCCAGAAGAGCACTGGCAAGCCGATTCAACGGATCATCTGCGATGGCCGCATCAAGATCTGTTTCAGCATCTTTAAACTGCAGATCTTGGGCTAACAAGCGTCCCGCCGCAAAGTGGTCTCCCCCTGCCCGGTACTCGCGAAGCGCCTCTTGGTCTGAGCCTTGCGCCTCATAAATCTGTCCTCTGATTCTGTGGGCGTAGGGTGATTGCGGTGCACCTTCCAGAGTGTTCTCAAAACACTGATGGACTAAGCTGGTCAGCTGATCGTATCTATCGACAGCGGCCGGAGGCGTGGTCGCACCTGCTTGTTCAATTTGGCTTCGAATGTGCGCCACCCGCAAACTGTCCCCTTTCACTTCAGCCTCTCGAAGCGCAATCCAGAGGAAGGCAGGGGAAGATGGTCCCATTTGCTTGGCCTCGTGCGCTATTAGCCTTATTTGGTCAAGCCCCGCGGCCCCAACTGAATAATCTAGTTCGGGACTTCCGGGAAACATCTTGATTGCCGTTTGTCCATCAAGCAGACTGAACTGCCCCATGGCAGCCTGGCTTCGGATGAGATACAGCCATGCCTGTTGATTGTTGCCGTCCACCTTCAAGACGCTGAGAAGGCTCTCGGCTGATCCCTTGAAATTACCTAAACTATATTCGGAGAGGCCCAGGAACAACTGCGCTCCCAGCATGTCGGGTTTGAGTTTGAGGCCATCGCGGAACACCTGGACAGCCAAACGAAATTCCTTGAGACGGAAGTAATCCAGTCCAAGATTGGAATAGGCTTCAGCCAGAGGGTAACGTTTAATAATTGCTTGGTAAGTAACCGCCGCATCGCGATAGTCGCCTCTTTGTTCGGCTTGCCTTGCCGCCTCAAACCGACTAACAACCCAGGGCGGTTGACTCTGTGCCATACCCGCAGCCTCAAGCAGAAAACTGAAGCAAACGAGAAGGATTACTCGCCCCCCTTTGGGTAACCTCATGGGCACCGATACCTCATCTTGTGGCCGCGCGACCAGGAGCACTCGACGTCATCGCTTGAACTGATCCTTGGAACTCACTTACCACGATATCGTACCCGAGATCTGCCCGGTTCGGGGAGACGCAGCAGTGGAAATTTTCCCAAAACTAGGGTTGTTTATGTCAATAACTGGCGCACCGAAATTGACGTGGTTAAGGAAGTTGAAGAATTCCATTTTAAGCGCGAAATTAACACGCTCTGTGATTGGAAACTTCTTCATCAAGCCCACGTCCCATTCCCGTATGCCGAAGCTCGATATCTGGCTGAATGCCCTGGGAGCGTCGCCGAATGTAAAGGGTGCTGGCACCGCAAACGCGGCTGGATTCAGATACAAGTCCGTTGCCGGGTTGAAGCTTCCGCTATGATTGGCGTAAAGCTGATTGCTCACTACATTTGGACGGACTCCTCCAATTGCGGGCAGGCTTTGCTCAGTACTAAGTGCCAACGGGTTGCCACTCTGTAACGTAACAATGCCCGACACGGCGAATCCGCCAACAACCTTATTTAACACTGTGTTGTCAATATTAACCAACTTCCCTTTGCCGATTGGCAATTCATATGAATAGGAGCCAACAACGGCATTGGGTACTTCCTCTACAGCAACGGCCTTCTCGGCGCGCAAGTTGTAATAGTTTTGTGCCCCGCCAAGGAATATGCTACCTCCCGCACCGTCGGCATCCGTGAGGTTCTTGGACAATACGTAGGACACCAGGAACGACAACCCATTCGAGTATCGCTTCTGAGCCTTAATCTGCAGTGAGTTGTAAGTATTGTTGCCGACCGGGTCAGAGGAAAGAGTGATTCCTTGATACTGGGGGTACGGACGCAGAGCTTGTGCAACTGTTCCAGTGAAACCCGCGTAGGGGAGCTTGATTCCCGCCGCCATGGCCGCCGCGGAGTTCGCCGGACTCTCCAGGAGGGATCCTAGACTCAGATATTGTGGGTTAAGTTGGTTGTAGTCTAAGGTCCCTTCCAACAGATGATGAGCGTTTGTACCCACATAGCTGGCATCTAGCACAATACCACCTGGGAATTGGTGTTGGACTCCAACGTTAAAGTTCTGAACCATCGGCAATCTTTCCCCATTAGGCTGCATGTAACTGGTGGAACCACCATTGGCAAAAGTAGGGAAAAAGAAAGGACCCAAAGGCACTGAGGGGAAGCCCACGGACCAATTGAATGCGGGCGTGACTCCGCCATTGAGACTCGCTACAGTATCTTCTGCGAAAAAGCCCTGCTGATTGAGAAATATAGCCGGACCGGAGTTAGTGTCATACATGATGCCGTAGGCGCCTCGCAGAACAGTGTTTGGCGAGGGGGAATAGGCAATCCCGAATCGGGGCCCGAATCCCTTGTGCCAGGCGTCGGCAAACTGGGCCTTGCCACTGCGTCCGGTTCCGCTGCCGGCAAAAACCAAAGCGCCCAGTAAATTGCCTGCCCCGGAGTTAGCCAAAGTTGGGTCAAAATTGGCAAGCCGATCGTCCCGATCAGTAATGGGAGGATTGTAGTCCCAGCGCAAACCATAAGAGAGGGTTAGGTTACGCCGTATCTTCCAATGGTCTTGTGCGTATAGGGCGTAATACGGCATCACCATCGCTTGGAGGGGTTCCTGGCCGTATGTCCCCGAGTCTACATTACCCAAGAGGAGGCTCGCCGCGGCAGAGCCCGTTGCTCCCGATCCGTCGGGTAAACCCGTCTCCTGAGGCCCAAAGTTAAAAGTCCCGTAGGGCGTAAAGCCGCCTGCCCCTTGAAGCGCGAGAGTGTAGAAACGGGTTGTGTTGAAACCAAACTGGAACTGGTGGCTCCCGTGCACCCACGTCAGGTCATCCCCAATTTCCTCATCGTTGTGCCTGGGACCGTTGTCGAAGGCTCCGATACCCAAATAGTACCCACCGGCGTTGATGGTTGCCTCGCCCGACTGGTCCAAAATTCCGTTGAGACCCGCCTTGGCGTTCAGATTCGAACCCTGGCTCAGGCTTTGCGTGCCACCATTCAAAGTGTAAAACGTCCAACGGTTGCCGGACAGAATTACATGGTTTAGCAGCGAAGGCGAAATCGTCTTGTCCCAGTTGATGATGAGTCGGTACCCGTGGTCGAGTGCAAGGTTCCCGGACAATATCTCTCCGAACGGGCCTACATTCAAATTACTTTCGCGCATAAAGCTAAAGCTGCCCGACAAATGGGAAGTCTGAGAAAGGTTCGTGTCAAGTTTCGCCAGAAACTGGTCCGAGTGGAGGGTGTTATTTGATGTCCCGATAAAGTTATTCGTGAGACCGGGACGGTTCGGGGCGGGAAACAAAGAGTAGAGGTATTTGGCACTGGAACTGATGCGATCGGGGCAGATAACGTTTAGTACTCCGTTACAGGAGAATTGCTGGCGAGTAAATCCGCCACTGCCATCGGGCGCAGTTGTTGCCGGGTCGTAAATAGCGGGGAGGCCAGGGGCCGTGAAATCGCCGCTCTGCATCGCGGGTGTAAGCAGGCTATAGATCGCGGCGTTGTTGGACTGCGTCAAGCGGAATCCATCGTAGTACCCGTAGTAGAAGAGTTTGTTTTTCTTAATGGGTCCGCCTGCCTCAGCCCCGAACTCGTTCTGGTCCACCACATCACGCTTCGCTGCAAAATAGTTCTTGGCGTCATAGACCGCATTTCTGTTGTACTCAAAGACCGAGCCGTGCAAAGCGTTTGTTCCCGCCTTGAAAACGTATGTGATCGCTCCGGTGGAGGTTCGTCCATACTGTGCGTCTACGTTGGTCCCGATCACTTGAAACTCCTGGACGGCAAAGCTGGGGACGGTCATTTGACTTCCTTGAATGCCCGTCCCGAAGCCCACCGGCGATACATCCGCGCCATCGATCAGGACTTCCTGGTCCAGGCCTACGCCACCGTTCAGGCGGGCGGAAAAAGAGGTTCCTTGGTAGCCGGGTGTCAACTTCAGAAAGTCGGCTGAGTTTCGCATGCCACCTGCGACTTCGACAGGAACAGTGCTAACGAGACTGCTCGGAACCGTCGTTTCACCAGAAACCTCGTTTGGAGTCAGCAAGGGTGTCACGCTTGCCATTACTTCAACCGTCGATGTAGTCGCTCCAATGGAAAGGGCAAGGTCGAGCCCTACATTGCTTCCGACGGTGACCTCGATGTTGTGCTGGACGAGTTCCTTAAATCCAACCTTGGTGGCGGAAATGTCGTAGTTCCCGACGGGAACTTGAAGACTGTAATATCCGGAGTCATTCGACCGCGCGGCGGTGGAGACGTTCTGGGCAATATTCCGAGCCATGATCTGGGCATCCGCAATCGCGGCGCCAGACTGGTCTCTTACTTGACCGCTGACTCGACCGCTGGATGCCTCCTGGCCGAACACAAGTCGAGGGACAGCCCAGGTGATGAGCAATACGAAAAGCTGTAACGTGATTTGAACCTGCAGCCCTCGGGGCCGCCGGAGAGAGCCTGGACATTCCGCCTTGCTCCTTTGAAAGTTCAAAAAGCGCTTTGCTTTAGGATTCATGACCATCCTCCTCTACAAGGGCTATCTCCACGGTTTCGGTTGATTGCGTCTGCCTATGCATACAAAAACAGGCTGTGACTGAATATGACCGAAAACAGTCACAATGCGCCGCACAATATCACATTATGACATTTCAAAAAGGGCGCCCAACACCCTTTTGCGGACCTGCTGGCTTGGCATTGCAAACGTTTCCGAAAGGGCTGGGAGACTCTTTACCACGACATTTATGTGAGAGTCAAGATAATTATTGCGTGATAATTATTGCGTGTCCGCCGCTCTGCCTAGGGCATCAACAACATCTGTTGGTTACGAGTTATACCGTTTAATTTCCATCCCCGCGCAGAGATCGATGCCTGCTGCGACCACCGAACGCGCTGTGGTTGACACAATCGGATGTATGTGAAAATAATTGGAAACGATTGCGATAATCTCATGCCAGTGACGATCAAGGACGTTGCTCGAGAATCCGGGGTGAATACATCCACGGTGTCGAGAGCCCTCAACAACATTTACGGGGTGAACGACAATACCCGCCAGCACGTGCTGGAGGTCGCTGCCCGGCTGAATTATCGGACCAACCAGGTGGCGCGCGGTTTGGTGACGGGGCACTCCCACACCATTGGCCTGGTCGTAAGCGACATCCGAAATCCATTTTTCGCGGATGTTGCTCGAGGAGCCGAGGATGCTGCGTATCACGCAGGTTGCGACCTGGTCCTGTGCAACAGCGACTTGAACGCGGAAAAGCAGATGGGCTATTTCGACTCACTTCTGGCGAAGCGGGTCGATGGCGTTGTGATGAACTCGGTGGCGGCACTGAGCCGTGCTCAGCAAGATCGATTGTGGGCTGCCGGCGTGCCCATCGTGTTGCTGAATCGCAGCTCGGATTATCGGCGTTTCTCTTCGGTGTTAGGAGACAATCTTGCGGGCGGCGAAATCGCCGCGAAATATTTAATCAATCTCGGGCATACTAGAGTCGGCCACATCACCGGACCGCGAGGGCATGGTAACTTGACCGATCGTGCGAAGGGCTTCCTCAAAGCTTTCCATGATAGGGACCTGCCGGAACCGGAAGTTGTGTGCGGGGAGCACACCTTCGCAGGAGGCTACGAATCCGCTAATAAATTATTGCGTCCTGATCGAAAGATTACAGCAATTTTTTCAGGAAACGATGTGCTGGCCTTCGGATGTATTCGTGCGGCCATTGAAAAGGGGATTCGCATTCCTGACAGTCTATCGATCGTTGGTTTCGACAACGTGGAAATGTCTCAGATCACTAACCCACCCTTAACCACGATCGATCAGCCCAAATACGAAATCGGTAAAGCGGCGGTCGAAATGTTGCTGAACATAATGTCGAAACCTGGCGTCCCCGAACCGGAGCACCGGATGATTGGCGTCCGCTTGATTGAGCGCCAATCTTGCCGCAGGATCTCCGGAGCCGTGAGCTTGAATCGCAAAAATGCGAAGCATTTGGCAGTGAGCAGCCCCCCCTAGGCCAGCCGGCAGTGCCATGCCGTTCACACTGATCACCGGTCGCAATGTTCCGAGCCATGATCCGCGCATCCGCGCAACAGGCGCCAGACTGGTCCATAACTCGGCCGCTGACTCGAGGGGTTGATGCACGCATTCATGGACCGTGAGTTGCCAGAAATGCCAGAGATCAAATTCCTTCCTCTCCGCCGGTCTTCGAAACCAGAGAATCTATAGTGAGAATTTGCCTTAGAGCCTCCGAAACCCCAATTCTTCGGAGAGCTCTTTGGCAGTTTGCATAACCGTGCCACCTAGGCGGTCAATGTTCGCATTGGTCACG
>Ga0207046_10151_pt1 | contig 19871 bp, 17 predicted proteins | sample Alteio_BWMinCont_66_FD_153303 | JGI IMG/M metagenome (GOLD analysis project Ga0207046, IMG submission 153303) | Enriched cells from forest soil in Barre Woods Harvard Forest LTER site, Petersham, Massachusetts, United States -... | ecosystem: Environmental > Terrestrial > Soil > Temperate forest >...
TTGGCCGTCCGGTTTTTTCCATTCAATGTCAGCGCCGGTGAAATGCGGCGCGGGAATCGTGTCACCGGTGCGGAATTGAAACCGGCCCGGCGCGCCCGATCCGCTCCAGTCAAGCATCGTTTCCATCAACGGCGGAAATTTGCTCGACACCGCAAGCTGGCTCTCGTCGGGTTGCCAGCCGGACGCCAGCACCAGCAGGTTTCCTTTGCCAATCGGGATTTGCGTCAGCGCCGGGGAATGGTCATCAAACTTCGCCAGCACGTTCGCATTCGCCGATTCCGGTATTTCCCAACGCGCATGTTTCCAAAAATGAATGTGCGAAAAATCGCTGTAGTGCGGATCGTCAAACGGCGCGAATATCGGGTGCTTGAAATCTATCTGCCCGATCAAAGCGTAATTATCCACGACGACTTCCGAATGAATGTTCTGTGTGGCAAGCAACTCTTCCAACACCGCAATCGACTCGGCGTTCAGCAACAGGAGCGCCGATGTCGGCGGATGAACTGGGACGGCTCGGCGTTCCGGTTGGGCCTGTCAACGACGTGCCGGAATCTGTCAGCGTGATTCGGCAGCGCCAATTGCAGCGCGCCGAACTGGAGAACAGCCAGAAACTGTGGCGCTGGTTTATTGTTGCGGCGCTGGCGTTCCTGTGCGGGGAGATTATTTTGGCTGGAAGCCTATCGCGGGTTGAACCCGCACCCGCGACACAATAATGGAGCCGCGCTTACAACTTGAATTGGCCGAACTGGAGCGAATGCTGCGGCGCGCAAAAACCGCGCGCCAAATGGCGATTTGCTGGGGCGCGGTAGGAATCCTGGGCGTCATTTTCATCTGCGTCCATGGCATCACCGGGTTTCAGATGCCGCCGTTGGTTTTGCTCGCGGGAGGGTTGATCGCCTCGGCGGTTTTATGGTGGAGGCAGGCGCGTTCCGCTTCCGACACTCGCGGGGTCATTGAAATACTGGAACGCGAACATCCGGAGTTGCGCCATTTGCTTTCCGCGGCGGCTGAGCAGGAACCGGATGCCGACACGGGAGATTTCCGGTATTTGCAACTGCGCGTCATCAACGCGGTTTTGACACATCCGGCGCGACGCCAATGGCGGCACCGGATGGAACGAAGATTTTATGCGGCCACTACCGCGCAATTCATCGCGCTTGCGGCGGTTTTTCTGGTGTTGATGGCGCTGAACCGCAGAGATGTCCAGACTGCTTTCCATTCGTGGCTTGGACCGGAAATCACGGTGACGCCCGGCAATACGGAAGTCGAGCGCGGCACGAGCCTGGTGATTTCGGCGCGTTTCGGCAATCAGCCGCCGCCGGAAGCGACTTTGGTCCTCGTCACCGATTCCGGAAAGACGCGGCAAATTCCGATGGAGCGGCACCTGGCCGATCCTGTTTTTGGCGCAAGCCTGCCGGAAGTTGCTGAAGGGTTGCATTACCGCGTCGAATATCCCGGGCATAAAACGGGTGATTACAAGGTGACCGTTTTCGATTATCCCGCGCTGGTCCGCGCCGATGCGTTGTTGCGGTTTCCGGGCTACACAGGGCTGACAAACAAAACGATAGTTGACACGCGGCGGGTCAGCGCCATTGAAGGAACGCGGCTGACCTACACTTTTCAACTGAACAAGCCGGTCGCGAAGGCGGCGCTGATCGCGACAAATGAATCGGTGAACCTTGCGTTGCGCGACAACGCGATTGCCCTGCTGCCGGAATATGTGCTGACCAACAGCGCCCGTTACACGCTCGCGCTTGTCGATGCAGAGGGGCGTTCCAACAAATTCCCGGCGGACATTGTTTTGCAGGTTTTGAGCAACAGGGCGCCGGACTTGAAAGTGATTTTTCCGCGCGGCGACCAGCGCGTGTCGCGCCTGGAAGAATTGCAATTGAAAGCCGAGGCACGCGGAGAATTCGGACTGTTGAAATATGGGGTTGGATTTGGAATGGCCGGCCAGGACCCGCAATTTGTGGAATTGGGCCAATCGGCGGGCCATGACGAGAAGCGCGACTTCAACTATCTTATCCCGCTGGAAACGCTGCCAATAGACGAGGACCAGGTGCTCGACTATTTTGTTTGGGCGGATGATGTCGGGCCGGACGGGGAAGTGCGGCGCACGTTCAGCGACATGTTTTTTGCCGAGGTGCGGCCGTTTGAACAAGTTTATCGCGCCGATCAATCCGGCTCCTCGGACACACAAAGCCAGGGGCAGGGCGCGGGAAATGCGGGTGTCAAGCTTGCCGAAATGCAGAAGGAAATTGTGATTGCGACGTGGAAATTGCGACAGGGAAAACCGTCAACGAAAGGCTCCCATGAAAAGAAGAATTTTTAAAACATTGTTCATCGCCGCGCTGTTTTGTGCGCGCGCGGTTTTTGCCGCGAGTTATACGAATGACGTTGCCACAATAGGCGAGGCGCAGGCGGCGGCACTCGACCAGGCCAAGGAAATGCTGGAGCAGACCGAGAATCCACGCATGAAGCAAGCTTTGCAAAAGGCGATCCAGGAAATGGAGCGTGCGCAAATGATGCTGGCCGACGCGAAGCGGAAGCCGGAAGCGTTGGGCGCGGCGGTGACGGCGGAACAGGCGGCTTACCAGGACATTTTGAAAACGATTCCGCATGAATCCACGGTGTCGCGGTCAAAGGGCAAAGGGCAAGGGCGCGGACAGGCCGGTCAGCCCAACGGGCGCGAGGTTGACCAGTTGGAATTGACAAAGCAGGAGGACAGGTACGAAACCGAACGACAGGCAACCGCACAAAATCCGCAGCAGCGCGAACAATTGAGGATCGCCGACAAGTTGAAGCAGTTGGCGCAACGCCAGCAGGATTTGAATGATCGCTTGAAGGAATTGCAAACCGCGCTGGCGGAGGCGAAGACGGACCAGGAACGCCAAGACATCCAGCGTCAGCTCAAACGGCTTAGTGACGAAGAGAAGCAGATGCTCGCGGATGTCGATGAATTGAAACAGTCGGTCGACCAATCGCCGAACGCGGATTCGATGACGAAGGAGCGTCAACAATTGGAACAGGCGCGGTCCGATACGCAGCGGGCATCGCAGGAATTGCAGGACCAGTCGGTTTCGCAGGCGCTGGCAGCGGGCGCGCGCGCGCAGGAGGGAATGCGGAATTTGCAGAACGATTTGCAAAAGCAGGCGTCCAGCCAATTCACGCAACAAATGCGGCAGATGCGAACGCAGGCGCGGGACCTGGCGGCGAAGGAGGATGAAATCGGCAAGACGCTGGAATCGCTGGACAGTCCGGAGCGGAAATCGCTGGACGATTCCGCGCAGCGGCAGGATTTGGTGCAGAAAATGGTCCAGCAAGAGACCGCTTTAACGAATCTGCTCAGCAACATGCAAACCGTGAGCGAGCAGGCGGAGAGCGCCGAGCCGCTGCTTTCGCAGCAACTTTACGACACGCTGCGCCGTGCCAGCCAGATGCATAACGACAATCTTTTGCGGGCGGGCGAACAGCTTGTTGATCACGGATTGGTGAATCAGGCGGGAGGCGCCGAGCAAGCGGTACGGAAGAATTTGAATGAACTTCGGCAATCGGTGGAACGCGCAGCGGAGAGCGTCCTCGGCAACGAAAGCGACGCACTGAAGTATGCGCAGAAGGAATTGGACGAGCTTACGGAGCAGGTGGCCAAAGAAGGATCGGGTGCTGGGACGAATTCGGCGGCGGGACGGCAGGGGGGCAAGGAAAGCGGCAGGATGTCAAGTCGAACTTCAGAAAAGGGCGGCTCGAAACCCGGGGCGGGCGATGGGCAGGCAAAGGACGAAGCGGCGAATTCTCAAGGGCAGAAGAGCCAGGGGGCCGAGGGTCAGGGACAGGGGGAACGGGCTGATTCTCAATCGCAGGAAGAAAATCAGCAAGCCAACGGGCAGGGGCAAGGCAGCGGTCAACGCGGGCAGCGTGGAAATCAAAGTGGGAGCGGCCAGGGCCAAGGCGAGCGCGCCCAACAGGGCAATGGCCAAGGTCAGAGTGACGGCCAGCAGGCGAACAACCAGGGTCAGGGTGAAGGACAGGGTGAACAGGCAAATGCCAGCGGGCAAGGTGGAGATCGTTTGCGCGCGGCGGCGGAGCAATTTGGCGGCAATGCAAACGGGGGCGGGGGCGCGCGCGGCGGCATTCGCGGGTTGGGAAACAATGGGCCGATCACCGGGACGGATTTTGTGGATTGGTCGGATCGCATGCGGGACATTGAACAGGTGATTGATTCGCCGGATTTGCGCAACAAATTGGCGACGGTGCGAGAGCGTGTCGCGGCGTATCGCGCGGATTTTCGGAAATTGCGAAGGAAACCGGACGGGACGGCGGTGCAATCGCTAGTGGTTGAGCCGATGGCAGAGGTGCGCGCGCGTTTGGCGGAGGACATTGCGCGGCTCGCGAACGCGAAGAGCCTTGTGCCGCTTGATCACGATCCGGTGCCGGAAAATTATTCGGAGATGGTGCGGAAGTATTACGAGAAGCTTGGAGGAGGGCAGTGATTGTATTTGCCGGACGAACGTGGCTCATTCCGGTTTTGATTTTGGTCGTGGCGCTGTCAGCGGCTTTGCTGTGGGCAGGACGGCGAGGCCATGCGGAACGCGGCGTGCGGTTCGCGTGCGGGGTTTTGAAATTTGCTGGAATCGCCGCGCTGGCGATTTGTTTGCTGGAACCGCTGCACGTCAGCCAGCGGGCGCGACCGGGCGCGAATCTTTTCGCGATTATCGCGGACAACAGCCAGAGCATGCAAATCAAGGATGCCGGCCAGACGCAGTCGCGGGGGGAATTGCTGCGTGGGGAATTGACCAATGATCCAACGGGCTGGCAATCGGCGCTGGCGGAGAATTTTCAACTGCGCCGGTACGCGTTTGACGCGCAATTGCAGGACGCGCGGGATTTTGGGCAATTGGCATTCGATGGACACGCGTCGGCGCTTAACGGTGCGCTGCGCCAAGGGGCGGATTTTTGGCGTGGGCAACCGGTGGCGGGGGTTTTGCTTTTCACCGATGGCAATGCGACGGATGTCACGCCGGACCTCGCGGGGCTGGAAAAATGTCCGCCGGTGTATCCGGTTGTGATTGGCGCGGAAGGGCTGCGGGACGTCGCGCTGGAAAAAGTGACGGCGAGCCAGACGGCGTTTGAGGACGCGCCGGTGACGGTGCAAGCCGAGGCGACCGTGCATGGATTTCCGGGGGAGCAAATCGTGACGCGATTGATCGAGGTCGGGGCGGGAATTTCGAATATTGTGGCCGAACAAAAGCAAACGGCCACGGGAGACGACAGCAACCTGAACTATCGTTTCCAAATCCAGCCGGACAAACCGGGGCTGCATTTTTACGAAGTCGAGACGCGGGCGCAAAAGGAATTGGGCGTGGCTGAAGAGCAATCGCGTGAGGCGACGCTCGTCAACAATAGGAAGATGGCGGTGGTGGACCGGGGGCAGGAGCCTTTTCGTATTTTATACGTGGGCGGGCGGCCGAGTTGGGATTTCAAGTTCCTCAATCGCGCCTTGGCCGATGACGCCCAAGTGCAGTTGGTCGCGCTGATCCGGATGGCGCGACGGGAGCCGAAATTTGCGTTTGCGGGCAATGAATTGAGCAATCCGCTTTACGGCGGCTTTGCAGATACGAATGAAGAGGACACGGCGCGTTACGACCAGCCGGTGCTGACGCGAATCAATACGAAGGACAAGTTCGAATTGGCGGGAGGTTTTCCCAAAACGGCGGCGGAATTGTTTCGCTATGACGCCGTCATTTTCGCCGATCTTGAGGCGGAGTTTTTTACGCACGATCAAATGGTTTTGATGCAGCGGTTCGTTTCCGAGCGCGGCGGCGGTTTTCTGATGCTCGGCGGGTCAGAGTCGTTTCGGGAGGGAAACTATGCGGGAACGGTCATTGGCTCGATGCTTCCGGTTTATTTGAACCGCACCGGGAATGCGAAGCTGCCATCGCAATGGAAGCTCACACTCACGCGCGAAGGCTGGCTGCAACCATGGACGCGCCTGCGCGCGACGGAAGCCGAGGAGCAGACGCGGCTGGGCGACATGCCGGCGAGAGAAGTCCTCAATTCAGTGCCGGACGTCAAACCGGGGGCAAGCGTCCTAGCGACTGTTTCCGATGCTGACAACAATAGTTTTCCGGCGCTGGTGGTGCAAAGGCTGGGGCTTGGCCGCAGCGCCGCGTTGCTGCTCGGCGATATGTGGCGGGGAAGTTTGCGCGATGAAACTTCGCAAAAAGATGTGGCGAAGTCCTGGCGGCAACTTCTCCGCTGGCTGGTTTCCGATGTGCCTCCGCGCGTCGGCATCGCGGCGGAAACCGCGGCGAATGGCGACCCGTCCATTGTGCGGTTTGTCGTCACGGCGCGGGACGAGGAATTCAAGCCGCTCGATAATGCAGGCATTCAACTCACGATTCGCCCAGTGCATTTGCTTCAATCGACCAACGCGGTTTCCAGCACGAATTATTTGCGGCTCACCGCCGATCCGTTGCCCGATCAACCCGGAAAATACGAGGCATCGTATGTCGCGCGCGACGCGGGCGCGTATTTGGTCGAAGCCGCAGTGACAACCTCCGACGGCAGGGCGGCGGGACACGCGATGGCGGGCTGGACTTCCGATCCCGCGGCAGAGGAATTTCGAACATTGACGCCGAACCGGCAATTGCTGGCGGCCATCGCGCAACGAACGGGCGGGGCGGTCTTGACGATGTCCGCTCTCAAGGATTTCGCGCGCCGGGTGCCGGAACGGACCGCGCCGATCACCGAGACGTGGAGCGATCCACTTTGGCACAAACCAGGCGTGTTTCTTTTTGCGATTGGATGTTTTGTGACCGAATGGGGAATCCGCAGATGGAAAGGGATGCCGTGAGAAGCGCAATGTTTAGGGCGTTTTAAAATGAAGCGTAGCCACACACGAGCCAATGCGCCTCTCTCCCCACTGTGTGGGGCGAGGGAATGGAAGCTACGATGCCGATTACAATACTTGTCAAAGTGCGATAGCCGCGACCACGCAATTGAATCAGTCGCGTCTGCTCGATCTTTCCTCTCCACTGCATGGTTACGGCTGGGATTGATCGTCTTGACGCTGCTTTTCATGGCGCGCGGCGCGCACGCACAGACAAATGAACAGCGGACTTTGGTTCTTGTAATCGGCGTGGCGGGCGAACCGGAATATGGCGATAAATTTTCGGCATGGGCGAAGTTGTGGAAACAAGGCGCGACGGATGGGGGAATGCACGTCCGCGTTGTCGGCGAAGACGCGGAGACCAACGAAAACGATCTTGCGCGCCTCCAAAAAATTCTCACCGAAGAAGTTTCGCGCCAAGCCGGGGAGCTTTGGCTGGTGTTCATTGGGCACGGCACGTTTGACGGTCAGACGGCGAAATTCAATTTGCGCGGGCCGGATATTTCGGCGGCGGATTTGGCAGTCGCTTTGAAGCCGTGTCATCGTCCGCTGGCAGTTGTGCAATGCGCGTCAAGCAGCGGTCCGTTTTTGTCCGCGCTTTCCGCGCCCGGGCGCGTGATCATCACAGCGACACGCAGCGGCTACGAAGACAACGCGACGCGATTTGGAGGATACATGGCGGGCGCCATTGCCAGCTCCGCCGCGGACCTCGACAAAGACGGCCAGACTTCGTTGCTGGAAGCGTTTTTGATGGCATCGCGTCAAGTCGAAGAATATTACAAAAACGAGGGGCTTCTGATGACGGAGCACGCGCTGCTGGACGACAATGGCGACGGGTTTGGCACACCGCCCGATTGGTTTCACGGCGTACGGGCGACCAAAACCGCGGCGGGCGGAAAAGCCGTCGATGGATTGCGGGCGAACCAGATGTTTCTCATTCGCGGCACGAGCGAGCAGTCGCTGTCGCCGGAAACACGCGAGCGGCGAGATGAATTGGAGCGCCAGTTGGATGCGTTGCGCGCACACAAGTCCGCGATGAAGGCGGACGATTATTACAAACAACTCGAAGGGCTGATGGTGCAGACGGCGCGTTTATACGAAACGAATTCCGCGCAAAAATGACGGTTGCGATTAGGCCGAGTGCTCGCCCGCGCGGTTTGTCCTGGAGGCGATCCAGTCCACCATTAGAAATGCGCAGACAAAAAACGGGAACACGCCATAGAGAGTGTCGCTGGCGGAATGGGAATGCCTGTCCACCGCCCTAAACACCGTGAGACAAAATAAAACGGCGAAAAGGCAGACGATTGCGCCGGGGATTGACGTTGGAACATAAAACCAACCGAAACGATTGAACCAATTTATTTTCATATGTTGGGTCACTTTGTATTACAAAGTGAACGCCGTCAAGGCAAATTTTCTTTCCAATTTTTTGTCTGTATTTAGAGTGGCGACATGAGCCGTGGTTCGCGGGAAACGCCGCTGTCCGAAAGGCTGGCGGTTTGCAGTTGGTCGCTCCAGCCCAACGATGTCGATGATTTAGCCGCGAAATTGCGGCAAACGGGAATTGGCCGCGTTCAATTGGCGCTCGACCCGTTGCGGGACGGCCTTCACGGCTGGGAACGCACCGAGGAGGTCCTTCGACGAAATCAAATCGAAATTGTTTCGGTGATGTTCGGATGCGTTGGCGAAGATTATTCGACGCTGGAAAGCATTCGGGTCACGGGCGGCATCGTGCCCGACGCGACGTGGGAACAGAACCGCAAAAACATTCGCGCGTCGGCAAGACTGGCGTCGAATCTTGGCCAGAAATTGGCAACTTTCCACGCGGGCTTCGTCCCGCATGACGAGGCGGACCCGGCGTTTGCGAAAATGTTGGTCCGGCTTAGGGAAGTGTCGGATATTTTTGGCGAGGAGAACATCGAGATCGGCCTTGAGACGGGACAGGAAACGGCGGCGGCACTTTTGTGGCTTTTATCGCTGTTGGAAAAACTTAACCGTCCGAATGTCGGCGTGAACTTTGATCCCGCAAACATGATTCTCTACAACAAAGGCGATCCGGTGGATGCTGTGCGGACGCTCGCACCGTGGATCAGGCAGGCGCACATCAAGGACGCTGTTGCAACGAAGGTTCCCGGAACGTGGGGCGAGGAAGTGCCGGTCGGCGAGGGGGAAGTTGATTGGCGCGCGTTTTTCGGGACGCTTGGAGAGATTGGATTTGGGGGCAATCTCGTGATTGAGCGGGAAGCGGGGAACCAGCGGATTGCGGACATTCGCGCGGCGAAGGCGATTGTCGAGAAGAATTGTGTATGACAGATGGAAAAGTAAACGTCGGGGTGGTGGGGCTGGGTTTCATGGGAGTCACGCATTTGCGCGCTTATCTGGGAAATCCCATGGCGCGGGTCGTGGCGGTATGCGACGCGGCGCGGCTTCCCGTCAATGGCGTGCTGCCCGGCATCAAGGGGAACATCAAAACCAATTCCGATGACATTCACCTTGGCGCGGGTGTAAAAACTTTCCGGCGGATCGAAGAACTTCTCGCCGGTGATGAAGTTGAGCTGATCGACCTTTGCACGCCGACGCCGCTTCACCCGGAACAATGCATCGCCGCGCTGAAGGCGGGCAAATACGTCCTGTGCGAAAAGCCGCTGGCGCGAACTTCAGTGGCGGCGATGGAAATTTTGCGCGCGTCGGAATCGGCGCGGGGGTTTTTGATGCCGGCGATGTGCATGCGGTTTTGGCCGGGCTGGAGCTGGCTGAAAAAAGTCGCGGAGGAAAAAACTTACGGACGGATTTTGGCGGCGCGATTCCGCCGAGTTTCGGAAATGCCCGCATGGAGCAAGCAGGGGATTTATGGCGGTGGCGGCGTGGACCTGGGAGGGGCCTTGTTTGATTTGCACATACACGACACGGATTTTGTAAACTTTCTTTTTGGGCGGCCTGACGCGGTTTTTTCATCGGGCGTTGTTAATGCAGCAGGAACAATCGACCACGTTGTAACGCAATATATTTATCCCGCGCCCGGGCCGGCTGTCCATGCGGAGGGAAACTGGCTTTTGGCGAAGGGATTCAACATGTCGTTCACCGTGCATTGCGAGCGCGCGACGCTGGACTTTGACCTTGGGCGCGGCGCTGACGCGATGCAGGTTTGCGAACATGGCGGAAACTCGCAAACGGTCCATTACGATGAGCCGGATGGTTATGTGGGTGAAATTCGTTACATGCTGGATTGCGTGGCCAAAGGGCACCGACCGCAAATTGTCGATGCGCGGGCGGGCGTGACCGCGCTGGAGATTTGCGAGGCGGAGGAGAAATCGATTCGCTCCGGGAACGTCGAACGGCTCGGGAATAAATAAAACTTGCGCTGCACATGGAGCGCCCGTATGGTTCGGGTCTGCGTTGATCGCGGGGTGGAGCAGCCTGGTAGCTCGTCAGGCTCATAACCTGAAGGTCGTAGGTTCAAATCCTACCCCCGCAACCAATTTCCCGGCCTGAAACCCTCATATCAGGCCCATTTTACATGGGCTTATAGCGTGTCCCTTATTTTAAGATCAATCCCTGAAACATCCTGAAACACTTTGAAAAACGGCGAACAAAAACCAACCAAACCACCAACCACTGTCCAAATGGCGCGCACCAAATGCAGGCTCTTGACTTGATTTCATTAACTCGATCTTTCGGCACCTCATTTGCCTAAAAAGAAAATGGTGCGCCCGGTTAATGAATTTCTCAAATACGGAGCAATGACTTGACTTGCTCGGATCAAGTTCGCCGACTGCGTCTCTTCAACCGCAACAATCCCTCCTCCCGTGCTATATATTATTGACAGAGGCCCAGAGCCGCTGTTGGTTCCGCCTCGTCCGAGCCCCGGGATCTGACCTCAATTAAACGAAAGCGCGAACGCCTGTTCCTCACCTGGACAGGCGTTTCTGCTTTTCCCACCACAAGGATAAATCATGAGCCCAATTGCAGGAGAGATGTTATGTACACAGGTCGCCCCAGAATCCGTGTCGCCATCCCAGTTGCCGCCAAACCCATTGGCGCCGAAGACGCGGCCGAATTAACTCAGGATGCCATCGCCCATGCCGGTGCGATGCTGCACAGGGCAGAGGCAGCCGGGAAAAAGGTGGCAGCGAGCACTGTGGCCTATTTTTGCCGTCAAATTAGCGCGCTCTGGCCGGAGGAGCACTGGCTCCAGCGCCACTGACGTGATGCACCCAGGCACTCAATTGGCCGGACGAACCCGCTTGACCTCTTTCGATGAACCATTGGGTTTCGATGATGTTGGCGATCCCATCACATTGGCCGAGGTGTTTGCGAACGACCAGGAAGATCCCGGGACGTTGGCTGTTCGCAACATGGATTGGGAAGCGTTTTACGGGAAACAATCGCACCGGAGTCAAAGTTTATTGGCGGTTGTGGCCGAAGGAAGCACGCTGAGGGAGGTGGCCCGGATGCTGGGCTTGAGCGATTCCGGTATTCAATTGGAAAAGAAAAAGCTGGCCTTGGCATTGGCAGAGTTTATGGACGCCAGCATTCTGGCCGAAGTGAACCGGCAGCCGTTGTGGAAAAATAATCTGATGGCTGGCCGGGAGCGGCAGGCGTGTCGGGCAGCGCTGAGCAGCAATTTTACATCAATGGGAGCAACGCACGCTTAGAAAAAAATGCCGCATGAGATGACGGGAAAGGAATTCGCGAACGCGGGTTCTTTTCTATAGCTATTACATCCACAATTCGTCGGTCAATTCCGACCCCAAACTTTGATGCGTGCGCATCAAGGGTTTACGGAGGGTAGCGGGGCGAGTGCCAGCCGTAGTGCCAACAGAAAAGCCGACACGCGAATAAACCCGGCTTAAGCAGGCTTAACGCACTGCGCGCACAGTAAGAGTTCGGCTGCGGTTGTTTTAGGCTCATAGCAAATTGTTATGAGCTTGAAACAGACATGGAGATTGTATCGCAGGAACGGAATTTTTTACGTTCACCACAACAAAAGCGGGGCGCAAGAGAGTTTGAAAACCAGGGACCGGACCGTCTCGAAGCGAACCGGCTTTTCAATGCCAAAAATGAGGCCGAGCGTTTGCCTTCAGTTATCAGCTCATTCAACTTCTTGCATGGAGAGATGTCCCTACGATCCCAAACTTGCGAGCAACCTTGTTACCGACGTCACTCAAGACCGGGAACGCTTTCCGGTTCTTTCCGGTATTCCAGGCAAAAGCGCGCTCCGACGTCAAATGGCTGTCTCATTCCACCGATGTGATCCTTGACTATTGGCGGACGAAGAATGCCCGCAAAACCAAAGTTGAAGGGCAATCGGTGGCAAATTCTGTCTGCGCACGGCCGCCTTCCTTCCAAGTGTAGAAAGGCATCCAAGCCGCTATTTGCCGAAGCGGTTGACCACGACGATCATGAACGTACCAGGTTTTGGACGCGGTCGAGATTGGCCCGCCGATGCAGGTTCGAACTCTGCCGTAGGTAAATAAAGGGTGTCGGTCGTCGAATCGATACCCATGGTTCGCGCGCCGAGTGGAGTATGCACGGTTTGAACGATGTTGAACTTGCCGGACGCTGTCTCCCGGGCAACGGCTAGAGTGCCGTCGCGGCAACTGGCGAAGATATCCCCACCGAATTTTGTGGCGTCCACGCCTGCGCCAATCCGAAAATCAGCCAAAACCTTGCCGCTGTCGGCATCCATAACGATGAGCTTTTGAGGTTTTCGGCAACCGATAAACAAACGGCGGCGTGTTGTATCCATGGACATTCCCACTGGGGAGCCGCCGGGGGCCGTAGGCCATTTATTGATGACTGTCATTGACTTGGTATCCACGACCGCGACTTGATCTTTGTCCACCAGGTTGACGTATGCTTTGCCTTTGCCGTCGGCTGCGAGGAACTCGGGCTTGCCGCCGAGTTGCACGGCGGCGTCCGCAGCGCCAGTCGCCAAGTCCAAATCCGGCGAAATCGGAATCATGACGCCAGCATCTCCACAAACAACCAAGACCTTGCCGCTAGCAGGATCGAAGATCACGCCATCGGAGTCCTCAGCGGTTTTGACTTTGCCCAGCGCGGCATAATTTTTCAGGTCGAATACGGTGACGGAGGCATCTTCGCCATCGGTAATGAAACCGCGACCCGCGCCGGGAGCGATGGCGACGCCGTGGTTGCGTTTTTGGCCAGGGATGTCGGCAATTGTTTTGCCGGTGTTGGCATCAAGAACCATCGTGTGCGTCGAGCGGGGAACAAAGAGGAGCTTGTGCTCGGAATCGACCGTCAGATAGTCCCACGCCCCTTCCCCGCCGACATGGAAAGTTTGGGATACGTGATAGAGATCGGAGTCGGCCGGCGGCGATGCGGGCGATTGGGCCCGCGCAAAAAAAGCGGCGAAAATTGCTATCGAAAAGGCAAATGTGGCGGGCACGGCGTTACGTGTACTCATAAAATCTGCATTTTGCTGAGGTTAGTCGCGACAGCGTTTTAAAGTCTTGCTGGTGAAAGCAGGGGATACAACGAACCTGCATTGGAGTCAAGACAGGACGACGTCAAGTCGTGTTCCCATTTATTTTACTTTTCTGGAACAGGGGGGTCGAAAGTTTTGCGCAAAAGAAATCCTGCTCATTCCTCGCGCTTTGTGGTTCCTTTGAAGACTGACTATGAGGAAAACATTCTTTGGAATGCTCATTTGGCGAATCTTGCTGGTGGGCGTCGGCCTTTGGAGCTTTCCAGTCGCGGCCGCAGACCAGCCGCAGTGGGGACAAGCTTGGTCCCGCAACATGGTCTCCGACGAAAAGGGACTGCCGGACTCCTTCGACCCACAAACCGGGCGCAACGTAAAATGGTCCGCGCATCTCGGAACTGATTCTTACGCAACCCCCATCGTTGCCGGTGGTCGAGTTTACATCGGAACCAACAATGAGAACCCACGCGATCCCAGCCACACGGGCGACAGCGGCGTCTTGATGTGTTTTGAGGAGGCCACCGGGCGTTTTCTCTGGCAACTGGTCGTACCTAAACGCGAGGAAGATCCCTTTCTCGACTGGCCCAAGACCGGTTGGTCCTCACCCGTTACGGTCGAGGGCGAGCGCGTCTATGTTGTAAGCAATCGTGGCGAAGTAATGTGTTTGGACGCTTGGGGCATGATCAATGGCAATGACGGCCCCTACACAAATGAGGCTCTTCACATGATCCCCCGCGGGGACGCACGCTTCGGCCAGCCCCCGGCCCCCGGCCCGCGGGATGCCGACATTCTTTGGCTGTTCGATCTGACGGCGGGCGCCAGGATCTGGTCGCATGACGCTGCACACAGTTCGATCCTCATCGACAGCAATTACCTTTACTTGAACAGCGGCACCGGAGTGGATAACACACACAAGCGCATTCGCACGCCAAATGCGCCGAGTCTGGTGGTGATCGATAAGCGGACGGGGCGGTTCGTCGCGTGCGATGATGAGCATATCGCCACAAACATTTTTCATTGCACTTGGTCGTCGCCTTCCATTGGCCATGTTGCCGGACGACCTTTGATTTTCTTTGCGGGTGGCAATGGGGTGGTTTATGCGTTCGAGCCGTTTGATGGATTCGCCCCAGCGGACGGCTCGCCGGCCAAGTTGAAAAAGGTATGGCAGTTCGACTTTGATCCCGCCGCGCCGAAGGGCGACATCCATCCCTACCTCAGCAACCGGCTCAAGGGACCGAGCAATATCTACGGCATGCCGGTCTTTTATGACGGGCGGCTTTACGTCGCCGGCGGGGGCGACCCATTCTGGGGAAAGAACCAGGCGTGGTTGAAGTGTATCGATCCATCCAAGACCGGTGACATCACCACCAACGGCTTGGTCTGGTCCCATCCCCTGGAGCGCCATGTCATATCCACTCCCGCGATTGACGGCGGCTTGGTTTACATCCCCGATTACGGGCGCAATGTCCATTGCCTCGACGCCGCAACTGGCGAGACGGTTTGGACACGCGAAATTCAGGGCGAGGTTTGGTCCTCCCCGCTCGTCGCCGACGGAAAGGTCTATGTGGGGACGCGCAGTGGTCAGTTATGGGTTTTCGCCGGAGACCGTGAGGGCAAGGTGCTTGCAACAGTGAACATGGGCGGTCCCATCGCAGGTACTCCCACTGCGGCCAACGGCGTCCTTTACATCTCCACTGCAAACCGCCTCTACGCTGTGGCAAACACGGATAAATGAGAATGGGAATTCTATTGGGGCCGCATCCAAAACATTCAAAACGCAACTCGGGTTCGCTGCTTGGTTGACAGAGGTTTCTGACGTTGCCGAGTGGAGAAGACAATCCGTTTAGTGTAGCTTATGGGGATGTCAGGGAATCTTTTTATGAAAGAGAACATAAGCTCCCGGCCAGTTCATCCAGAAGTGAAAATCGGGCACGTGCATTTAAAGGTCGCGGATTTGGATCGGGCCCTTACGTTCTACCGTGACATTCTCGGCTTCCAAGTTACACAGCGCTACGGAAACCAAGCTGCGTTTCTTTCAGCCGGAGGTTATCACCATCACATCGGACTGAACACCTGGGAAAGTCAGGGTGGTTCGCCACCCCATCGTGGCGCGACTGGTCTTTATCATGCGGCAATTGTTTATCCGACTCGGGCCGAGTTGGCCGATGCCTTACGCAGACTTAAGATAGCAGGAATTCCGCTCGATGGAGCATCCGATCACGGCGTGAGTGAAGCATTGTATCTGCGCGACCCCGACGGGAACGGTGTGGAACTTTATTGGGATCGCCCCAAGGAACAGTGGCCTCGCACTCCCGAAGGCGAGCTCGCCATGGTAAGCGAGCCTCTGGACCTCCGAGACCTTCTCAAAGAAGCGCCGGAATCTTCACAGAAGCAACCACTCTGTATTGAGGCCAAGTCACCTGGAGTGGTCGATCCCGGCGCTGCAAAGGGCGAATGGGCCTGACCGACAGGCATTTATTTCGGGATCCGTTTCATTTTAGTTCATCGGTTCGCCGTGACATACGGGACGTTCTTTCCCATGTACGGCAGATCCAGCTTGAACTTCTGTCCTTTTAGCGGGGACCAAGTTTCAAAGAAGTAACCGTCCTGGTCGAAGCCGACGCCATAATGGCCGGTGAATAGCGCCTCCACGCCATCCCAGTCCTCAGGCAGATACCCTTCGCCGGCCCCGTGCGATCCATCCCACCGATAAAACGCGCTGCCGACCGGATTGCGCTGCTTCTGCTTGGGCAGTTGGATGCCGGCATTAAATGTTCCCTTCTCAAAAGACCCCATCAGCGGCCAGAGGAGCTGTTCAGCCGCGTCATATTGACCGTTTTGGTACAGCGCCTGGATCATGTAATATTCAAGCGCCGGGTTGGCACCGCCGTTCATGTAAACCTGCCAGGTGTCCATTCCGTTGGTCTGTTTGGGAGCGCCACTGGTATGGGGAACATAGTCGGACGGACTCATCGGCTTCAGATTCGTGGGTAGACCCAATGGATACGAATGAAAACCGATGTCGTGTAGTTTGGCCAGCAGCACTTGCAGAATTGCCTTCGCTTTTTCGGGTGACACCAGCCCTTGGCAGATGGCGAAGCCATTAACCCAGGGAAACATATAATCATGCAGCTTTCCGTCCTCGGTTCGCCAGCCAGCCAGGACACCGGTCTCAGGATTATAGAATGACTTAAAATACACCGTCTCAAGGCGGCCGGCATCTTACTGATAACGCCTGGCCAGGTCCAGCCGGCCGGCTAGGGTTTCCAAATCGGCCAGGCACCGAAAAGCCCGGTAGTCAGCCGCATTGGAGTAAGCGTCGGCCCCCTGGTAGTTGTAAGTGTCAAACCACATGTTGCCGCGGCCATGGTGATAGATCAAGCCGTCCGGACCGAAATCCGCCTCGATATGACTGGCCAGGCATTCCAGCGGCTCAAGCCACGGGCGCAGTTGTTCCACACCCCCAACCGTGCGAACGACGTACCAGGCCGAAATGACCAGATAGGCGGCCGTTTCGCGCGACGACCACCAATCGGGCGCGCACACATTACGGTTGGGCATCTGGTACCCGGGGGCGCCTTGGAAATAACGGTCCACGGACGCCCCAACCAAAGCCATTGGCGAAATGCCGTCCTTGAGTTGCGGTACAAAAACGGACTGCTGGGCATAGAAAAGGATCGCCAGCCCGCAATTCACGCTCATCACACTGTTGCCATTGATGCCGGTATCGGGACGCCACTGCACCATGTTCAATGAATATTTGGGAAAGCGATGCAAGCGCGCATCTCCTTTGATCAGGTCCGGCAATGGCTCCGGTTGTTGAACCGCAAAGTTCAGCGTGACGTGCCAGGGTTTGGGGCCAATTTCGTTGACGCCGTCTTCGGCGGACGGCTGGTGGGGCGCGACGTCCACCCAGTACGTGGTGGCGGGGAATAGCGCGGACGGCTTGCGGTAGAAAGCGGCTGGGTCGCCCTGACGGGTGATATAAGCGGTTCCGAAGTCTGGCGCGGCCAGGTAAGCAGGCGTGGCCACATAATTCATGATCTCCGAGGGATGGCCCACAAACGTTGTTGGGGTCTGGTTGGCCGCGAAATGGAAGCGAAACAATCCGCCTCTCATCAGAATCGTATGGTTCGCCGAGGCCACTAATCCCAAATCAAAGCCGCGTTCGTTCGCCCGGATGGACACCTGCTCGCATGCGCCTGTTGCCACCTCCACCGGAGAATAATGGAACACGTTGCCGGTACGGGTGAGTGTGCTGGTTCCGAGTAGCATGGGGTTCTGAAAGACCGGATCCAACACTGGATACGCCCCGCTCTCCTGCAAGAGATTTACGCCTAATTCGCCCTGACCCAGAGAATCCCAAGAGAGTTCCACTATTCGTGGCTGCGACTTCTGCAACACGAGGCGATACCACGGGGTGCTAATGTCCAATGTATCTCCCATATCCCTGACCTTAGGGACGAACTTTGTGGGATGGAGACCGGAATTCAGGTCGCTGGCGGCGATCTTGGATGCGGCGATAGTGGCCGGCTCCGCGCCGTTGGTTGCGTTAACGCCGTAAACCTCCACTTGGGCCAGTTCAGCCACCCAGGATTGAGGTGTGATCGATGCCGCGCTGCGTTTGATAAATAACCGAAAATTGTCGGTCACGAGCGGTTTAAAGCGGATCGCATAGGTTAGCGTCTGGGGATCAAACCGCGCGTCCTGCACATGGAAAAACGAGTGGAACTTGTCGCCGCCCTCGGGCAAATATTGGCCCAAAAATTCAACGGGGCGGGTCTCCATGCTTGCGGCATGAAGCACCACTTGGTCGATTTGTCGCGGGCCGGGGAAATGAATCCACACCCATTGAGGCAAATGTTCGTACTCACTGCTGATCCAGCAATGCGAAGCCGGCGCAGCGGGAACCAAGGGCCGGTTGAGCGGGCACACACTCTCATCACGAATCATCCCGCCATTGCGAAAGCTGTGCGAACTGACCTCAATCTGCACGCCCGGTTCGCTCCAAAACGCGACGTTCCGGTAGTCGCTGGCGCCAGCGTTTGTCAGATTAGTAACTTGCGCCCGCCCGCCGCCGGCCATGGTCAAAAAAGCCAGGAGGGTTGCCGCCATGGTTCGTTGGCGAAAGTGGCGCCATTGACTGGCGCCGGTTGTCATTGCGCTGGTTCTCGTAAACATCATATTTCACCAGCCTCATCACGATAAACCCTGGGTGCCATCCGATTCATAAAACCGAGCGCACCAGCATACATGCCGGTAGTCTTCGGACACAAGGGCACATTTGAGGTCAGCCGTGCCAGATTGATTCACCCGCTTGTTTAAGTTGTGTTTAGAGTACATCTAGTAAAGTCTATCGCATGAACATCCTCATCGAAGACGCCGAGACCCAGAAATTCCTAGCGAGCGAGGGCCATTGGACAAGCAAACCAGGCGAAGGCGCAAGTTTTGTCACAACGCGAGCCGCCTTGGCGGCAGCCAAGAGAGAACCGATCGGCAAGTTTAATATTGTCCGGTATTTCGCCGATACAGAGCAATTCATCAATATACAACACGGGAGCGCCAAGGGCGGATAATTCAAACACTGGCGCGGCACTCATTCTCGTTTCAAAGCGACATTTAACCATGTCTGCGCTTGAAAACATTCAAGTTGGTTAAAACCGAGGTGGCATTCGGACGAAAGGCTTCTATTGAGGCTCACCGTTAGTCCCGTCACCTATTTGCCGAAATCAGCCGTTCATCAAGGTTGTTGAAGGTAAAAGATGAACACGACCTACCAGGGTGGAAATGGCAGGCGCTACGTGGTGTTAATCAACAAAGGCGCGTCCAACCTGCTAGCGTCCATAAAACAAGACGGCGTCACGCAGGGCAACGCCAACACCAACAAGTTCCTCGAAACCTTCGTCACCGGCTCCGATCCCAGCCTGATCAACTCCAACCCGCCGCCGAACAACGTGGAGATCCAAACATTGACGGGGGGCAATCCCGTCACTGTCCCTCCTTACAGCGTCATGCGGCTGGAATGGCAGATATTCAACGTGCCGCCGCCCTTGCTCACGTTGAACGTGTCCAATGCAACCCCAATTCTCCACTGGTCTGCCGCCGCCGTAAGTCGGAACCGTCGGGCCGCCGGTCGTGGTCGTCGCATAGACCTGGGTCGAGCGATAGAGAGCGCCATCGGCCACAGCTTCTCCCGCTGCCTGGCCTGACGAACGTGACCTACACTGTGCAACAGTCAACCAATCTGTTTTCGACCTGGTCAACGGTCGGATGGATCCCCGCTACCCAGACCAATCTTGCGTTTACCAACTGGCTCATCGGCCCACTGCAATTCTACCGCCTCGCTATTCCCTGACACGAATGGCTCGAAAGAATATTAAAATCCGATTTGCACAGTGTATACTTACGTTTGCGCCTTCAGAATGGCCTGTTAAAATACTGTTGTGCGTGGCGCGATTCAAATTCTCTGGTTGGCGCTCATCTGCTCAATGCTGGCGAACTGCGGGTTCATGGTCGCGCAACCGGTTCCGATCC
>Ga0207046_10135_pt1 | contig 19793 bp, 16 predicted proteins | sample Alteio_BWMinCont_66_FD_153303 | JGI IMG/M metagenome (GOLD analysis project Ga0207046, IMG submission 153303) | Enriched cells from forest soil in Barre Woods Harvard Forest LTER site, Petersham, Massachusetts, United States -... | ecosystem: Environmental > Terrestrial > Soil > Temperate forest >...
GCGGTCCGCCGCGATGCGTAGCCGTTCCTCATACTGAGCAACCCCCAGGGTTGCTCTTCGGCAATGTGCATCGATCAGCGACGATGCAGCCGCCACCACCGCGGACGGCGTTGTTGCGTCCAATCCGTAAAGCTCGTATTCCGAAGGAGCGAGATAAATCATAAGAATTCCAAATTTCTTGGTTGCCAGTCATCAGTTAGCTGGTCGCTCTATGGCAACAAGCCGCTGATGACTGGCAACTGTGCTGTTACCGGTTTACTTTCACTTCGTAGTGCGCATAGGCTGCGCCCTTGACCACCACTGCTCCGAACTTCACCACCACCATCTATGAAGCCAGTGCGCCCAGCAGTCCCAACTGGAAGACCCGTGGGTTTGGATCTGTCAGCCAGTGGTACTCGATCAGGTCTTCGGTCAGAATGTACGCGGGAAGCACCGCGTTTCCGCTGCCCGGTGTCCCGGTGTACGGCACAGCCCACTCGGGGATCAGTGGCAATTCTCCTGCTTGCGTCGAGAGCGTCTTCACTGTCAGACCGCCAGTGATTTCCGTGGTTGAAAGCACGACATTGAATTCGGCTTTCATTTCGCGATCGATCAAGTCGAGCAGCACCGGGTTCGCATAGATCGCCGTAGGACGAACTTCATACGAGGAACTCGCCACCATTCCGGCGATTACCCCTTTAATTCCGTCCACAATGCTCTCTGTAGTCGTGATGGTGGTTGTGTTGCCCCCAGCCTCAATCTGGCCGATCGCTCCCATATATTGGAATGTGGTTGGCGTGACTAGCGAGGTGTCGTTGCCATTCCAGAGCGCAACGTCGTGTGTCCTCAGTAGCCCTTCCACCGAGTCGGTCAGGTCTTTTGCTTGCAAGTAAGCAAACTGGCTCTGTTGAGCACCCACTTCCAGGTCAAACAGGTTGTAATTGATCTGCGAGACCAGCGCCTTCAGCGGTACCGTTCGTTCTATGCGGGTTGGTGAGCCGACACTCGCCACGATATTCCGCGGATCGACGAAGGCTTGCGCTGCGGTCGGAGAATTGATCAGAGTTTCTTCGAAGTATCGCGAAGGATGTCCGGTTGCTGGCACTTGTCGCACCCTCTGTCCAAATACTCCCCGCCGGCGCACGATGTCGAAAATTTCAGTTTGATATCGGTTGATCTCGATTGCGCCAGGTCCCAGAAAATCGGCTGCCGCATTCAGATCAATAAATTGTGTGTGCATGTATTCTCCTGAAGAATGAATTCTTGCTGCGTCGATTGAAACCTGCGATGCGGATCTTTCATTCGAATTGAGAACAAAAAAAGCACGACATTTGTCGTGCCTGCTTCGAACTGAGATCCGAATCGTGAAACCTTGCTACTCGATCATCCCCGCGCGCGCCATCTCTGCCTTCACCGCAATTCGCTGCTCGACACTGAGCGTCTGCAGAGTTTTGTCAAGCAGTCCGGCATCCAGTTTGTCGCCAACTTCCACGCTGCTTTTGCTAAGTAGCGCCGTCACCAGGGGAGACAGCGTTTTGCGTGTCAGGCGTGCTGCCTGCCCCCCGAGATCATTATTTGTCTTTTCCAGTTCTGCGATGCGTTCTCTCAGCCTTCGCGGCCCGTGAGCATCATCTGCAATCGCAGAATCATCAGAGACCCTCTCTTCCACCGCCGCGGCGATCCGGTCGACTTTGGCGTTCAGCGCCGCTTGTTGTGCATCAATCTTTTCGAGAACTCTATCCAGACTCTCGGCCGCGCTTGCCAATCTTTCTGCAGTGGCAAGCAATTGTTGTGTAGTTTCTGTCTCCATATTTCTCCTTTAGGGTTATTCTCCCCGGCGCTGCGTCTTTGCCGGTGAGGTTGTTAGTTGGTGCTCCTCAGTCCAATTCGATCCATGTATCCCGGTACGCCGCCTTATCGCGGCGCAGAATTGCCGCGCCCGTGAAAGTGACTTGTGTTAGGGTCCACACTTTCGCCTGCAAATCCGCCACACGCGCATCTGCGATCTCGTAAGACATTGCTAAACACGTCTTACTTTGGGTGCCTGCCTTGCCGACGCTTTTTTGACAAGCGGCCCCGCGCCCAATTTCCCTCACAATTTCCGGAAAGTCTTTTGCAAACAGATAACCTCCGAGCTCAAGTTGCTTCCCCACAATTTCGGCTCGCGTAATCACGCCTACCTTCCGCTGTGTATCGTGGCGATCGAAAGATAGGGAATAATCCAAGGCCATTCCTAATAAGGATGCCAGTGCCGTTTCCGCAGCGGCCCGTGTAAGCACGACCCTATGTCCGCGGGCTCCGGCTGGCGCCTTGTCGGAAACTACATCGACAAGTGTCAGCACGCCATGAAACGGTTCGCGGTTGGGGTGCCCCAGAACAGCCGGCATCTGAATTGCCATTGATTCCAATTCAATGTTCATTGTTTAACTTCATCCTTTAGGGAAATGGATTGGCTGTGAAATACGACGAGGAAAATCTGAAGCCCGAAGCCCGAAGCCTAAAGCCTAAAGCGTAAAGCCTGAAGCCTAAACTGGTGGCAACCCTCTCATCCGTCTAACCTCAGCCACCGTGAGCACGCCGTTCTGCAACAGAAGCGCCTGAATTTGCGCCTCTTCCATCACATCTCCGCCGGAATCCACATCCGTGAAAACAAATTCCAAGTCATTCCACCCCAGCTTCTTATGGATTCCGTCCCGCGTCAGATATTCGGCGAGCAATCGCGCAGTCGGCACAATCGCTTGCAGAAACGCCTCATCCGCCATTTCCGCCGCCGTCGACCGGTTCAAATCCCGTTCAATTCCGAGACACTGTGGGGGAAGATCAAACGCGTCGGCGATGATCCGTAATAAGAATTCTTGCCACTGCAACCGCAAGTCCGCATCCGTGCCGCCTCCAAAGCGCAAAACCTCCGGCTTGTTTTCCGCCGAAAGAATTGGCACCCGTCCGGTACCCTCGATCTCATCCTGCCACCATCGGATCAACCGCTCGTGGTGTTCCGGAGTCAACCCTTGCAGCCACAGCGCATACTCCACCACAGAGTTCGAAGCCAGCTTTGTGGCATACCGATGCGCGCCGAGAAACGCGTTCACCGCCTCGAACGCAACTTCCAAGCGGCCTAACCCAAAAGGTGTGTGAGTTCGAGGATTGAGCCGGATGTAAATCAGCTGATCGTCATCTAGTAGGATGTTTCCTTCGGGCCCAGATTTTCCCGTGACCTGCACATAGCGCACCGATCCGGGTAATCCGTCCCAATCGGTCTTCATGCGGATTGTCGCCCCATCCACCGGCCACATTACCAGCGGATGCTGCGCATCGCCTGTGCTTTCCACTTCGATGGCGCCAAATCCGCCGACTATCACATCCTCAAGAACTTGCTCCGAAAGAGAACGAAAAGAATCGTCAGGATTCGGCGCATCGAAGTTGTCCGTAAGAATCTGTATCCGCAAATCGCTATCCGGTGCCGCAACGGGCCCTCGCCCCGGCCGCGGCTGAATTCGCCATCGCATTCCGGCGATCCGATCTTTAATAGTGTTAATTGCCTTGCGTGCCACCGGTGTCTCAGAAAATCGCCGTAAGTTGATGGGCGTAGGTTTCGGGAAAGCATCTGCCCGAGGCCCGTAGACATTAAGAATGGACGGCAGTGCCAGAGTCCGCCGCTTACCCTGTCCTTGCTCCCCGGCGGCTGAAGACACTCCCGCAATCCGGCGCATAGCGCCGCGCAACTTCTCTGTAATGTTCATGATTTTTCTGTGGTGTGTGGTGCGGGCGCCCTCGCCCGCAAAAGTTTGTCAGGACGTGTAAACTCTCTCAGCTTCTTAATTGTGTGCTTGAGAACTAGAATTCAACGCCGGGATCGAACAAAACTGCTAGTGCAGCCGCGAGGCGGCGTTAGAATGCAGCCCACGACGTAAGCCGTGGGTAAAACTGGGAAGCCGATAAGCCCCAGAGGGGCGAGATGAGCACACACGCACACACTTAAGCCCTCAACTCTCTCTTAGCCCTCTGCGCGATTTCCAGCATGTCCCCCGCCGCTGCCACTTGGATCCGTGCCTCTTCCATCGCATCAAGTGCAAATTGCACCTCATCCGGGCCTCGATCCAGCGCATCGTCCACTATTGCGGTCATCGACGGAAATGCCTTGTTCCCCTGCGCGATGCTATTCGCAATCGTAGGATACCGAGACGCCAGCAAGATTGCCTGATCCACACTCGCCTTCAGTGAGACCGCATGGAAAAGCTTAATCGTCTCTCCCACCCGATATCCAAAATCAAACTTCAACGGATCACCCGGTTTTGTGTACGGCGCCACCGGAATATCCTTCATGAGCGACGTCCATATCCCGGCTTGTTCGAAAGCATCCCGCATATTCTTGAGAATTCGTTGTCGCGCTGAAAACGCCCCACGACTCGCGGGCTTCGGCCTTGCAAAATACAATTTGGCCAGGACCTCGATTTCTCTCGCCGGTTCCTCCGCCAAACAACCCTTGCTTGGCGAAAGCTGAACCACATTCGAGAAAGAATCCTCCATCTTTCGTAACAGCACCCCACGCTCGTGCACTTTGCCGAGTTCACTGCGAATTTCCCCTTCAAGCGCTTCCAGCATCTCGATATCCGCTTCGGGATCAAGACACCGTACTCGCCGCCAGTCTCGCGTGAAGCGGACATCGGCAAACCCCGAGCCATTTGCGGCTGGCTCGGTCATTACAACGCCAATGTTGACAAACTCATCCTTCACCGCGTCAGGCACATATCGCAGCAAGAAAAATTCGAGTTGCCGTTTGTCGGCCATCTTAACTACGTGCTCTTGCGACCAGATTGATTTGTCATTCCGAGCGAAGCGAGGAATCCAGGTGCTGCTACGCCGCTTCCCTCCAATTCGGAAACGGATTTCTCAATGACGACCGGAACGAAGTAATCAACTCTCGCACTCGCGGCCGGCGCTCAACCAGCAGCCGTGTCATATCCTGCAGCGCGCCCCAGTCGCTGCCATACCACTCTGGCGGAATCTCCCCCGCAGCCGCCCAAATAACGTCCTCGTTCATGGTCTCTACTCGCGATAGCCAAGGTTCAAAAGAATCCCATCCACGCACCCCGGCGTATACTTCGTTGCGCGGATAAACTCCTCGCATCGGAGAGTCCATAAACGTCCATTCGCCCGCATTGAAACAGTACCCCTGATCGATGAACGCAACCGTATACTTTCGCTCTCGCATCCGACGCCAGAACGCGGCCTGCCGACCGTTAGCGTTGCCAGTCCATTTGTCGATAGCGAGTATTCCGGCGAATGTCTCCAGATTCCGCACTCTCTCTAACATCTCCAGCGGAAGGTAATCAAAAACCTGACCTTCAAGCGGACTCACCACATACCGTGACCCAAACTGCAGTCCCGCTTGGCACGGAATTGTGTTGCCAGCCAGTTGGATATTAAGCTCAGGAGTGTGCTTGACAAGCCAGCCTTCAACCTCCACGACCGCAGCGGCTGGTACTGGTAACTCTGCTCCTTCTGCCAGACGTGTAGCCAGTAGCTCATTGGCTAGCACTCTCGTATGTTGCGGATTATTTCGAAATTTCACGACATAGAGGTTCCCGTCTGAGCAGCGCATCAAGTGCCCCTGCGCCCCTCCCCTCATCCGCCGCACGTGTTGGACCGCAGTCACCGGCAATACCTGCACCACACGAAGTGCGAATGTTACTCCAAGACGGTTCCGCTCGGATGTGACGGATGAACATGTAGGCGCGGCCTGCCCGCCCCGCCCGTGTAGGCGCGGGCGTCCCCGCCCGTGCAGGTTACTTCATGTTGCTCGTTTTGAAGGGGCGCGGCTTCCAGCCGCGCCGTCATCGACGTTCGAATGATTTAAGGCACGGCTGGAGGCCGGGGCCTTTCAAACCGACAACGCCTTGAAATACCCGCTGAGGTATAGAATCGAGCGCCTTCAGGCGCCGCCACCCAAGCCCGTACTTTCACCCCGAATTCCTAACGCCTCTCCGCTCGCCCTTCGCGACTCTATCGCCAAACTTGCCATTTCAACCGACCGCATTCGCGAAAACTGTCCCGCCAATCTTTGTCTCGCCGCCAGAGCAATCGCCATCGCCATCACGCAGTCGTCATGCGAGCCCGCCGCCGCCGAGCAATTACCATCGGGATGGCGTACAAAAGTACGACACTCATTCAACAGCCGCGGGCTGTGGAAAATCGTCTCCTCCACCGCCAGCACTGCAGCCAGGTTCTCGATCATCGCCGGGCGGCTTACCGCCGAGGTCAGCCATCCATCACGCCCGCCATCCCGAAAGACGTTCGTGCATCCCACCATACGCAAATGTGCCAACACCGCATGCCCGTGATTATTCTGCTCCACCACCAGCAAGCCCTGATTATAAGAATTCGCCAACTCAATCAGCTTGCCCGCCAACTCGCGCGGCGGAAAATGCCCATGCAGTTCCGCACACTGCAGCCCCGAACTTCGTTCGATAACCACAGCGCAAGAGTAATCCCCCTCCGAGCCACCCCCAGCCGGATCCACGCCAATCAGATACTGTTTCCCAACCTGCGATGGCAACCAGATCAGCAAATGCTGATTGTCTCTCGCCTGAATCGGCTCGCCGCAGCTTCGCAGCCCACGCTCGATCGCTTCCAAATCAAATACACATTCCCCCGAAGCTCTAAAACACGAAACCGGATCCTCCGCATACTCCTGCACAGCCAGGCCCCGCAGTTCAGCACGCTTGGATCGGCGCCACGCAATCTGCGCCTCGGTCAATCCCGCCTGCTGCATCAGATTTTCTTCCTCTTGCGACGGTGGCTGTACCCCCACCTTTTTCAGCAACCGATAATCATCCCCATACCACCAGGGGAAAAAGTGTCGCGAGTATCCTGTCTCCTCAGCCCGCTGCCATTCCTCATAGAAAATGCCACCCGCACCGTTCGGGGTAGACTCCAACACAATCTCGCCGTCCTCCGGCACCGCGCTCCGCAAAGAAGCCAAGGTTTCCTCTACATTCCCGGGCCAGCGGGAGACCTCCGAACAATGAAGATTGTGAATGGTCATCCCGCGGCCCGCATTCGCATCCGCCGCCGTCGCCACGCGATACTCGCTGTCAAGTCGTGGAAAGACGATCTGCCGGATGTTGGCGCGTGAAGTCAACAGCGCGCCATCCCGCATCCCCCTGGGCAGGTTCTCCCAGAAGCGATGCACGATCTTGAAAATCTCCTCCGCCGATTCCTGGTCGTGAGCTACCTGTACCGTCACCGTACCTGGCTGCGTGATGGTCTGAATAAAAAACCGAGCCGCTACATAAGTTGTGATCCCCAGCTGCCGCGCCTTCAGCACAATGCTCCGTTTCGAATGGTTCCGGGAAAACTCAATCTGCGCCCGGTTCGGCCTCAGGCGGATCAGCCCGCGACTTTTACTCCGCACCCTTAGCAGACCTTCAACCAGTAAATCTCGGACCGCAACTCCCCAGCGCGCATTCCCGCCCGCTGCGAAAGCTTCTCCCCTGGTGCGTTCATTCAAGGGTCGCAAATCCAAATACTTGCCCAGCTCTCTGAGCAGAGAAAGATCATCCATTACAACCAACCATCCAATCTGAGAAATCTGGTTTTGGGTGGAGCAGCCCTTCCCGCGCTGCGGTAAGTATCACGGAGATCAAGTTTTATCCGCTGAGGGGATGCAGTCGCTTCGTATCAGGGCATCGCTTCAGCGATGCCGCAATCGCCGCAATATAGCTGTAGTCGCCGCTGAAATCTGGGTGCAGCAGCACGTCGAACGTGCGCTGAGAATAACTGGTTAGGCGTCGCTCTCCATCATATGAGGCCCTTGTACCCATTCAAGGCCCACCCTCGGCATGTCCCAGATTCTCCGGAACAAAAGCCAACGCCCCAATCTCCCAACTAGATCCAAACAAATTCTGATTAATCCCCATCAGATCGTATTCGTATTCAGCCGCGAGTATTGCCCCGCGATCAACCACGGGCGATGCCAGCGTAGGTCGCGGATCTACCGCCGGCCCAGTGGTCACATCCGCGTAGTAAGTTGTCCCCGAATTTTGTTGCGTGCTCAGCAGGTAATTCACCAACTGCGTGTTGCTCATCAGCGTCGCTCCAGACGACTTCAACGTATCCAGCATCACCCCAACCTGATGCGGCGCCAGTTCATTCACATGCCAGAAAATCCCGAAAGGAACGCCCCACACCGCGGACTTGAAAACCAGTGCCTGAAGTTTGCTCACTAGCTGGCTGTCACTTAGATTCTGGAAATTAGGAACCACTCCCTGACTCAAAATATTCTGTATATCGATCCCGCTGGCCGCCACTGTCGCCGCATTCGGAGCCGGATCCATCGAACCCGATCCCCGCGAACCCGAATATCCCGCGGCAACCGTGATCGCCTCCGTCGAAGTATCTTCATAGCTCCCCGGATAGATGTACACCCGGTTCGCCGGCAAGCCACTTAAGTTTGCATTCATCCATGCTTTCGACCATTCAATCTCGTCGGTCATCAATCGCGTCTTGTCCTCAAGCAGCAGGTAAGGCGAATTCTTAATATCCTGCCCCGCCACATCCGCCAGATCCTCGCTCTTCACTGCTGGCTTCATGTTCGGATCTTCGGTCACAGAAAAAACGCCGCGCTGATTTAACGTGTAAACGAGGCCGCCCAAAGTATCCAAACCAGCTGGAACCATATCAGTCCCCGACGAACTGAGATTCCAACTCACCTGCGCATTGGGATCTCCCGGCGCTGTAATCGTGAATTGTCCGTTGGAAATCGAAAGCGTAACGCTCGTCGCTGTACCGCCTGTGTACTGAATTGTGAACGCGTTCGGAAACACCAAATACTGATGTGACACCGAATGACAATTTACATCCCATCCCGCATTGATCCATGACTGAAACGTTGGGATCAGCTGTTGCGAAAGATCGTATCCGGTTACCACTGCAATGCTCAGCGGCACGCCTTTCGACTCAATCATCGGCAACAGCGATTCAATGTACTGATGCGATCCATCGATCAATCCCGGATCGTCATAACTTACGGTAATCCGCGCCGGATACTGCATGAATCCCCGCACCTGTGGCGGGGTGTCAGCCGCCACATTATTACCGCCATTGATGGGCCCGGGCGACCCGGTTACATCGGTTGAAACACCAGTCGCAAGATTATTGGCGTACAAATGGCAGTACGAATAGGTCACCGCCGCCGTGTTATCCATCAATCCATAAGTGCGGTTTGCATAAGCCCGGCAATTCTTCAATTCAATCGCAGTCGGTGTTCCATCAAATCGATAACCAACATAATTCCGGTGCGCGTCCGTGTTGTAAATATGTATGTCTCCAGGCGTGCCCAAAGGATGCACATAAAACCCAATAGGCACCGTCGCGTTCGGAACCTGACTATCCGCCATCATGTTCGCCAGCCACACGTGATCGCTCGCACCCTGCACCTGAACCCCGTAACCGTCATACCAGTCAAGTTTGATGTGCTGAATTTCAACGTAGCTGACGTTATCAATGTTGATGAGCGCCTGCCCGCTGAGAATGATCGGCGACACCGATCCGTAATGCGTAACCGGATTCCCCCCCGCCGACCACACATACAAATCCTGCGCAACCGGGTCGTAGTACCAATCGCGGTCATGAGCCAGCAAATTCTCTGCGCTCTGAGAGTTTCCCCAAACCGTTCCGAACTGCACAAATTTCAGTTGGGAAATAGGCTGCGTCGCAACCAGCGGGATCTGCCAAACATTGCCGCTACCGTTCGTCCATTGCGAAACAGTCGTTGCATAAAGTCCGGTAAATTCCGGCGGCCGTCCATTGCCATACGCGTCAAACTTAATCACATTACCCGCAGCCCCGCTGGATGGCGGCGTGAGCCACTCATTCCACACCGCATCGCGCTTGAACAAAATCACATCGCCAGGCTGAAAAGTCGAAATCCCAATCTTCAGCAAAGTGCGCCAAGCAGTCTGCGGCGACAGCCCGCTGTTCCCATTGCTCCCAGCCGGATCCACATAGTACGTGGTAGCCGAAGCCACTCCCGTCGCCACAATCACAGCCGTTACGATCTGCTTCCACATCGTCAAATCCTTTCCGCAGCTGGTAGCTCCGGCATCCTGCCGGCTGTCGCGAGGGCATCTTGCCCTCGCCGGCAGCGGTGAGAACATGCCAAGCAACAGCGAATCGTTACGTGACAGCCTGCGTTAATGAATCCAAATCGCTGGCACACAAGCGCCCCACGAGTAACTATTAGCTGGTGGCGTAATGCTAGTCGGCAAAGCCCCACCGGTCAGCGGACTAATACCGAAGCCACCGGATCCCTGTGTCGTGACGCCGCAGGTTCCGCTCCCACCAGCCTCGCCTTTATAGAAGGTAAACGCGGTCGCGCTAGGGCTAACCAGAGTAGGCGGTGTAGATGTGGTATTGCTGCTGTAATACATCAAGTAATAGCTGCCAGGCTGCAGCGTCTTAGCTCCCTGCGCCCACAAGAGCGCAACCGCACCGGTAGCGGGCGCAAACGAACTGCCATGCAATGTCCCCGAATTCAGGTTAAGTACCAGCGTACCGCTGCTGTTATAGAGCCCAAGATCATAGTTGTAAGTGGCAGTGTTGTCGGCATTCGATCCAATATCGTAAGTCACCTGCGAAGTGCTGAGCGGATAAGTCAAAGTAACTCCCCACATCATCGCCTTATTTGCCGCGGACGACGGCAAATAGCCGTTATTGCCACCAGTCGGCTCCGTCATCCAACCAATCGCATACGGTCCCGCTACCACGGTCGAATCCCCAATCGTCCCGGAGCCAGTGGCAGTTGTGTAGTCCCCGTTCACCAGCGTGCCCGTCTTGGCATAACCAGGTACGATGGGAGTCCCGGTAAATACCGGCGACGCTAGCGGAGCGTAGGGAACGCTGGCACCGCCCGTCACTTTGGCCAGCGTGCCGTTGTTATTCACGATCCCATTCTGAATCCCGCCACTGCCGCAATTGCTGTAGGGATAGCCGTTGTTATCCGTCTCGTAAATGTCCAGGTACACATCGCTGCAGGAGTTCGAATTGATGTCATCCTGCACCCCGCTGGTGTCCCCTGGATTCGTCATGTGGATGTGCCGGAAACTGTTGCTGTAGGTACTGGCACCGAAAATATTGCTGATGTGGATCACATTCGTTCCGGGAAAAGCACTGGGTTCCCCATCGAACTGATCCACTGTGACTCCATGAGTCGCCTGATTGGCGCCGATCATCACGCAATCGGTAAAGTCCTCGCAGTGTCCGTGCAAGAGGGTCTCGTTGTTCTTGTCGAGTAGCACAGCGGCCTTGGGCTGATTGCTACAAGGCGTGTCCGCCGTGATGGTAAAACCGATAACTCCGCGATCACTCTGATCCGCCAAAATGATGCCCGTAGTGCCGTAATCGCAGGTCGAATTCGTAACTCCCGTGCCCGCCACGATGTTGAGGAATGGGCCATCGTTTTGCGCCGCATTGCTGTAGGACTCAAAGCAATTGGTGGACAGGTTGGTGCACTGGAAATTCTCCACTCCATTGATCTCGTTGCCGTAGAGGTCCTGCAGACCGACCGCGCCTAAGTACGTCTCGAGGTTAACCTGGATATCTCTTACATGCTGGCCAAAGGAATTCGCGCCGCCTCCTCCTGCCGGACTGTAAGCTCCTCCACCGGCAGCAAAGCCGAGAACCGCGGTATGGAAGTACGCAGTCCCGCAACTCGACCCACAACCCGCAGTGCCGCTCGGCACCTTCACCGTAAAACCGCCAGAAGATCCCGTATTGACCGCGATAACGCGGAACGCGCCATTATCGGCAACCGTGGGATTGCCCTTGAGCATGACGTACTCGCCGACGTAGATGTTGGTCGCGCTGACCGTACCCGTAACATTTACCGTCATGGTGGTGATCGAGACCGTTGTGCTGGTGACCGTCCAGGAGCGTTGCGGGAAGGCCGTGGTGCAGGCGCCTATTGGCGTGCCCGACCCCGTACAGAAGGTGATAATGCTGGTATTCTTGCTCAGCCCTTGAATGCCCCAATGCTGGTTCGGGATCACAATCGCGGGCGTCCCTATTCCGGAACCGTTCCCGTCGGTATAGTTTCCGCCAGAAGGTCCGTCCACATAGATTGTCGCACTTCCTAATAGCAGTTTGCCGTTGACAGTGGCTGTGCCCAGCATCGTGGTAGCATTCGCAGCAGAACAGTACTGGTTTCCACTGTATCCGCGAGCATCCAAAGTCATGTTGGGGTAATTGAGGCGTGCCTTACTGATGGCCGCGCACATGTCCGACGAAGCGTTAGCAATGCCCACCGCCAGCACGTCAATGCCATAAGTGGATGTCGCAGCAGCGGTCGATCCTGTGGCCGAGTACGATAAAGCCTGCCCTGCGTTGCCGGAACCTACTCCACCTCCCGTCCCATAACCCTGATTGCTAACCCAGGCTGTGGTTGCAAGTTTGGTGGAACTGTCGGAAGTGGCCGGAGTCGGCGCAGTCGGCGTACCGGTAAACGTCGGGGAACTCAGCCCCGCCGCCCCCGTCACCTGCCCCACCGAATAGTCCCCAGCTTGTGCCGTGATTGTCCCGGCTCGCCCGAAGACGGTGGACACCGCGCCCGCCGCGGGAGCTTGTATCTCCGATCCCGCGACGAGCATGGCGTAAGTCCCGGCGCCTGCATTTGTCGATAGCACGCGACCCAGCACTTGTCCCGTCCCGGGATAGCTCGCCCCGGCATCATGGCAATCCCCGCCCGTCGTGCTGCTAATCTGGACGTAATCCCCAGCAGTCGTCGCTCCATCGAACACGCAGGACGCTTGTCCGCCGCGCGCGATCTGTGCGCTCAGTGTCGTTCCAGCTCCATCCACTACCACCCCTATCACACCCCCAGTGTCGGAGGTCGAGGCAATGATCGCCGTCGCTGGCGAGCCAGTCATTTTTGCTAGTTTGTTGAGCGTGGTGCCGGTCGTTGCCGCATTGGGCAAATCCAAGGCTACAGAGCCGGAAGTCGTATCGACGTAAGTGCCGGTATACAGATGCTTCAAGCGCAGCGTTGGCGAACCGACATCTTTGACGTTATCGGACCAAGGCTTTAAGTTGAATGACGTATCAACCACCCAGCGCAGAGAACCCTGCAACCAGAATCCCAATCCCTGTTGCGCACCCGTTCCTAGCGCGTCGGAGCCCACGAAGAAGTACCCGTCAGTCGTGTCGTACCCAAGCCGCATGCGCTGGTAGTCGGACGCATCTGCACGAGTCCCATAGATGTTAAGCGTCTGAGGATTCGCACCGTTGTACTCCTCCAGCGTGTTCGCATCCAAATTGAAAACGTTGAGCAGCCCCAACTGTACCGGCTGCCCGTTGTTGCTGATCACCTTGGGGCAGTGGCAGGTCGAGTCAAACCAGAAAATCCCATAGTTAGGGATTCCATTCGGCGGCGCAGTCTCAGCCAGTTCAACCACATCAGCCACACTGCAATTCGCATTTCCGTTTGCCTGAACCCCGGTCACGAAACTTCCATTGCACTGCGTCGGCGTTTGCGCCAGTTGCGTCGCCGTATTCGCATTTTCAGAAACATTCCCATTACTGTCCAGTTCGGCCACTCCAACCACAGCGCCGCCGTTCTCCGAAACCTGTAAATGTCCGCCCGCTCCGAACCCAATCGCCGACTTTCCTGCAAGCGCCGGACTCAACGTTCCAAAGCTGCCTTGCACCGCCCACGATCCCGCCCCAGTTGTAAGCAGGGAATTGACCTGCGCGGTTCCCGCCACGGTAAGCGTGTTGTCAGCCTGCACGTTCGTCTTGAATTCTTTAAGCCCCGCCGTCAACCGCTCCAGCCAATTCGTTCCATCGCCCACGTTCCCTATATAACTCGAGAGTGAAACCGGCGCTCCCATACTGATCCCCACGTGCGCCGGATTCCCATCACCCTGGTCATACCCGATGAACGCGTCATTAGCATCGTTCGAAGGCCGGTTGTTAGCCGTAGCAATTGTCTTTTGGAAATTAGAATCAGAAAGCGTAATGATGTGCCCCGGCCCCGTACCAAGAGTGGGAAAGTTCAGCCGTCCTTTAAGATTCGTCAACAGGCCGCCGTCTTGATTCGGCTTCACCGCCAGCAAAAACGCCCCCTGATCATAAAAAGTGCCAGGAGCCATTCCCGTATAGCAGCTGAGCCAAACCGGAGTCCACCCGGTAAGCGCTTGGCATTCGGTCGAGATCACCGCCGGAGTCCCACTACCTTGCACCGCAACGATGTCGCTAGGTGCACTCTGCACCCAGGCCTTCGCCCCATTCAGCACGCTCCCCGAATCCTGATTCGCCGCCAGTATCAAATTCCCCGGCCAGTAATCCAGCAATGGAAAATACGACGGCGTGGCAACCGTATAAGCTTGCAATCCCGCCTGCGTATCGGTAAACGTGCAAACCCCATTCGAACAAGCAGCAGCCCGGCTCACACCTGTCGCCACTGCATAACTTCCCGTACCATAAGGCGCCTGTTCTCGGGGGTTGTTCAGATTAAAGTAAGTCACTCGCAACAAATCAAAACTCGTGGCGCCCGCCACATCCGGAGTCGTTACGGTGATGTTTCCTGATCCATTAGTCAGGGCGCGCCCCGCATAGAGCGGGTTCGACGCTCCGTAGGTCGCACTATTAGCCACAATGTAATACCGATAGTCCGTACTCCCAGTATTTGCGAATAAGGGAACTGACCCCGCCGGAAGGATGGCCCCCTCAATCTTTACCGTCGCCCCTTGCGCAATCACTCCAGCTTCGCCAATCGCCCCTGCTGGATTAGCGCAACTCCCGACCTCTTCATATACATTGTCCAGCTCAAATCCGCTGTAGCCCCCCCGCTTCACTCCCGCGCGCACTCCGTACTGCGCAAACCCCTCAATCACGCTGTCAGAAATCTTCAGCGAGTTGCCACTTTGCCAATCGACTCCATTCCCCGTGCACTGCATGGAGATATTCAAATGTTTCAGCCATCCCACCGCCGCATTGCTGCTGAACGGACCCGGAGCATAAATAACCGGATTGCAAACACTCGCATTGCACAAAACTCCGTAGTCGCTGGATCCCGTAGCCAGCGCCGTGTCCAACCCGTCAAGCAGAAACGACTGGTCGCCGTCCACCTGAACATAGCTGCTGAAGGTACCGCCAGTCGGAGGAATCCTGGTGGTCACATTAAGCAATCTCGTTTTCTGCGCATTTACCTCAATGAATGGGTTCTGCCCGCTGATCACCATCGGACGCCCGCGCGGGTTCAGCAAAGTAACGTCCAAAAAGGCAGTCGAGTTAGCCGGATCTCCCGCAAAAATGCAAGTATCCGCCATGTAACAGTTCACAATGGATCCGGAAAAATCCACCGTCACATTCGAAGCCCGCACCGAGACCCGCGCGTACGCCTGCAACTCCCCCGGCGGCACAATCACCTTCCCCGACTGCGAAGGCCCCGCAGGATTACTCGCAACAAACCGCGCCGCAATCAACGCTTCTTGCAATCCGCCTGACGCACTCCCAATCGTGTATCCCGCGGGATGTGCATTCAAAGTCGTAAACTGCAACGTCCCCGCTTGCCCATTGCCGGCGCAAGTCCCGCCGTTAACCAGCACCGCTTCCGCCGTACCAGTACCGGAGATGTAAACGTAGTACCAAGGTTCCGTCCCGGTCACGCCCGTAGGACAGACAGCCAGATTTATTGTCTGCGCTCCCGCTGCACCCAAGTTTGTGGATGGCGATGGCGTCCAACTGAAGTCCGTCGCATATTTGACAGCCTGCATCCCCGCCGTCACTCCACCACCAGCTTGCGGCGCATATTCTCCGATCGCCGCCACGTAAGTCATCACCTGATTATTCGTCGGCGCAGTCGTAGCCACCGGAACATTTTGAATGGATACCGCATTGCTGCTGCTCCCGCACCCTCCCCAACTAGAATCCCCATGCAAGCACAACGTGTTGTTAGCGGTGCCAGTTCCTAACTCAGCGCTCGGGACCAGCCCAGAAATCAAATCTGCCTTGCCCGCGCTTCCCAGGTCCACATAGCCCTTCGTCGCCGCCTGCCCCGGAGATACAGGATTCCCACTCAGCACCAGCGGCCCCGTCATCGTGCCGCCCGCCGTGCTCACATACGATCCACTCCCCACATTCTGCGTCGCATTATCCACATAAGCTTTATTAGCCGCATCCGTCGCATTCACCGGAGTAGGCAGCGCCGGAGAGACACTAAACTGCTTCAGCCCGACAACCGTTTCCGTTCCATTGAGATGGACCACCGCCGCGTCATTCGCCTTGCCCGCCAATGCCGTATTCACATACTGCTGCGTAGCCATCTGTGAAGCCGAATTGCCCGTCCCCAGCGTAGTTCGCACCGCCGAGATCGTAGTCGGAGAATTAGTGGGAACAATCCAGTATTCAGTTTTCACCGTCCCGTCATCGAGTTGATAGACGACGCTGTAAACCGTATTCGCCGGAGTCGCATTTGCATTCGGAACCAGTCCGACAGACAAAGCACCCCCAGTCCCAAGCGTGACACTAGTATTTCCTGCCGCGACCGCCCCCAATGCCGCGGTAGTAAACTCCGGCCACGAAATCAGAAGCGTCCCCCCAGCCGGCGACCCATCCGCGCGATATACGGTATCGCTGATCATGGTGGTGGGCAGCGTTTGCGCCGACACCAGCACTGCCACCAAACCCGCCAGCAAAAGAAAAAGCCACCCATAAGGGCGGCGCGCGTCCAACATAAATCCTCCGTTACCTACCGCATTTCAAATAACAGCCAACAAAGCACACCCAGGCCACGGCCTGCAAAAGCAAGCCAAGTCAAGTGAGTTGTAATGGAAATAAGCCCGAAAGCCAGAAGCCAGAAGCCAGAAGCCTGAAGCCTGAAGCCTGAAGCCTGCCTACTTCCCAGCTTCAACCTGTAGAAATCCCCTAACACTATTCACATAAACCTCCGCAAAATCCACCACCGGACGCCGCTTCTCTATCATTTGCACCGCATCCTCAACACTCCAACCCTGAGAACACAAAATCGCCAAGCTCATCATCGGCGCCCGATGCACCCCAGCCGCGCAATGCACGAAAAGTTTAGTCCCACCTTCATCCAGCGCTTGCAACGCAAAATCCACCCCGCGCTGGAAAACCTCCGGCGATTTCGGCTGAAAATCATCATCAATCGGATTCCACAAAACCGTAATCCCATGCGGCTCAGCCAAAGGCGTGTCATCAAACTCAATTTGCATGTCAATGATGTGCGTTACTCCCGCCCGCGCCACCTCGGCCATATTCTCCGCACTCCAAATCCCGCCTCCCAGCGCGATGCGCCCCGTCAACCATGTCATATCCATTATGAAAGTCCTGTGTAGACGCTTGCGCATCGCGGCGAAATGCGGCCGCAAATCGCCTCGATTCCCCAAAGCCTTCGACCAATTCCCATAAGCCAGCGCCGAACGCTCAGCAATCTTCGCCCACTCACTTGCTTTCATTTTACGGTATCGCTCTCCAACCGCGCCGCATCCGTGAGGCCTTCGCCGGTAACTTCAGTACTTTTTTCCAGAATATTCAATCTCTCCAACAGGATTTTCGCCAGAGAATCTGCCTCTTCCTCAACCCCACCTCCAGAATTTATCACCGGACACAATCCAACCATCTCAAACAAATATTTCATCGCCAGATAATGCCCTTTATTCACTTCCTTTATAGTGGTGTCCACCATCCCCACAGCGTGATTCGCCACCAGCCTCCTGATCTGCTCCAGCACAACCTTGAGATCGACCGGCTGCAGTGACTCGGCAGTCACACCAAGCGGTTTCTCTGCCGCCGGCGAGGCGACCTTCGATTTCTTTTCCGTCGTATTAGTCCGAGATTTCTTCACCAGATCCCCAATCGACCCTAATGGATGACGGGAGTCTCGCCCGTCCAGCCAGGAATGCCGCAAAAAGTAAGGGCGCGCTTTGTCGGCGCGCCCTCTTGGCAAATCTTTATGATCTAAATCAAGAGTATCAGAGTCAGTAGGGTAAACCCGCCAAATTTTGAAATTTATATTTGGATTGTATTCAATCAGTTGCGCGAAAAGGACCGCTTTTACCCTCTTGACAACTTTTCGGCACTCGGTGCCGTCGTTTCGGCAGTCCGGTCAGAATCCCCCTTTCCAGCAAAATTTCACTGACCCGGTCCAGCGCCTCCGGAAAAAGACGCTCTACCGTCCGATATCCGCATCCCAGCAGCCGTCCCGCTTCTTCCCTCGAAAACCGCTGCAGCACAATCTTCGCAATCAGCTTCTTCTCGAACTCGTTCAATTCCTCCAGGCTGCGCTCCATGTCATGCACAAAAATCACCGAATCCTCGAACGTCGAAGCCCCATACGAGGTAACCCGCGTCCGAAAAAACTCCCGCCCCAGCAACGACGGCGTTCGCCCCACTTCAATCGAAAGCCGCATATACCGCCGCAACAACCCTACCGTCCGATCGCGATACATCCACAAATCAGGATTGCTGCTCGCCGAAGTAACCGCGGGACTGAATCCCTCATCTCCTGTAGCCTCGTCTGACGGTACCTCAGCCGCGATCTCTACATCGGGATTCAATAAATCCAAAATTAAATTGGACCCATCGGGACTTTCGCTAACTTCAGCCAACGTATCCTCAACGGAAATCCCAGGCAGCCCCGGGATTTCCGCGCACGCATTCAGCAGCCCGATCACCGCGCCGCTCAAGCATTTCCCCCTTCACCCGAGAATTCCGCCAGCAGCTCACATTCGTTCTTGATATCAACTCGATCATCCACCAACAAAAACGGTCGTGTCCTCCTGCGCACCGGTGGAAGATCCGACATTTCCACCGCACATGTCGGACAATAAATTTCGTCCGTACCCCAGGTGCGCATCCACAACCCCCCGCACCTTTCCCAATACTTAAGTTCCAAGCGGACAATCTCCAAACCTTCTATTTCCATAAATGCCTCCATAGTTAATGAATTGAAGAAATAAATTGGTGAGTTGAATTGGTGAATTGAATTGGTGAAACTGCTGCCGGAAATAAAAAAAGCCCCGCACCGATTGCTCGGTAGCAGGGCCCGTTTCTCTTACGGAGAACCTGATAAGTTATTTAGCTATAAGTATGATGGCGATTACTGGTTATTCCGCCCACTGCGCTCGCGTTTAGCTAAGCCGGCGGCTGACGAAAATAACCCTCTTCGTACCCGGATTTCAGCACCCGGCCGTTCTGAACCACAATGCTGAGTGTTCCAGTAAACCGCAGAAACTTAAGTAGTTGTTCGATCGAAGCGGAAAGCACTTCAGCGGCCCGGACCTTGCGGCGAAACTCCTCAAAGCCCGATCCTTCGTTTTCGGGTTGTGTGCTCCAAGTCATCGTTTTTTCTCGATTAGCGAGATAGTTATAACGTACTAGTTACGTATAACTTTTGGTTCGCCATATGTCAAGCACATTTTTTCTGCAAGATGTGCGTGATGCATGTCACAATAGCAGAATGCTATTGCGTGGCCAGATTGAAATTTCTGTGAAAATCTGTTTTCTCAAAACCAAACCCGCTTTGCAGGAGGCGGAACCCCCGGGAGTTCACGCCCAAGCCACGTAGCCCCGGACGCCTCGTCCGGGCAGCCGCGCGTAACTCTCCGAGAGAAAGGCACACTTCAGTCGGTTGCGGAAAACCTCGATTCGTATCGGGTATCTTCAGGCGTCAGTCCCCAGCGCTCAGCCGACCCCGGCTTTTACTGATAGCGGATAGCTGACAGCTAAAAGCTGACAGCTTCTTTCCTTATAGATGTTGCCAAAATGATATCAATAGCGATCCGCTATAAACAGTG
>Ga0207046_10130_pt1 | contig 19714 bp, 18 predicted proteins | sample Alteio_BWMinCont_66_FD_153303 | JGI IMG/M metagenome (GOLD analysis project Ga0207046, IMG submission 153303) | Enriched cells from forest soil in Barre Woods Harvard Forest LTER site, Petersham, Massachusetts, United States -... | ecosystem: Environmental > Terrestrial > Soil > Temperate forest >...
AATATCAGACTATGTCATACTCCTTTTCTTCAACGAAGCCCTATCTAGAGCTGCCGAGCACTGGCCGGCCCGGTAGCAATTATGCATAGAGAACGAGTCCTAGTTACTGGCGCTGCCGGATTTATCGGATCCCACGTCGCTGAGCATTGCCTGAGATCAGGCTTCGACGTGATAGCGACCGATGACCTCTCCGGCGGTTACCGTGAAAACGTTTTGCCGGAAGCGATTTGGGTTCAGGGTGATCTCCGATCTGAGGATTTTGTAGAGAAGTTGTGGAACAACGGTCCCATCGACCACGTGTACCACATCGCTGCCTACGCAGCGGAAGGGCTCTCGCACTTTATCCGCCGCTACAACTATGAGACCAACTTGGGAGCGAGCGTCAATCTGATCAACCAGAGCTTGATCCATGAGGTCAAGACCTTTGTGTTCACATCGTCGATCGCCGTTTACGGGAAGAACCAATTGCCCATGACGGAAGATCTGTCTCCGAGCCCAGAGGATCCATATGGGATATCCAAGCTAGCCGTCGAGCTAGATCTAAGGGCAGCGCACGATATGTTCGGGATGGAATACATCATTTTTCGCCCGCACAACGTCTACGGTCCCAGGCAAAACATCGCGGACCGTTATCGCAACGTAATAGGAATCTTCATGAGCCAGTTGTTACGGAACGAGCCCATGACGATTTTCGGAGATGGCCTTCAGACCCGCGCATTCTCCTACATCGATGACGTTGCGCCGGTGATCGCGAGGTCACCACTAGTCAATGAGGCGCGAAATTGCGTGTTCAACCTCGGGGCGGAAGAACCATGCACCGTGCTTCGTCTTGCCGAATACGTGGCAAGCGCTATTGAGAAACCTTGCAAGGTCGTCCACCTCGACGCTCGTAACGAGGTCACTCACGCGTTTTCCGACCATTCGCGCGTAAAACGCGTGTTCGGGCAGACACGATCCGTGGACCTCGAAGAAGGACTGAAGTGCATGGCCGCCTGGGTCAGGAACTCCCCAAAATTGGCACCCATTACGTCCCCCAACATCGAGGTCCGAAAAAGGCTGCCTGCATCTTGGTCCGCTTAACCAAGTTAAACTACAATGCCGCCTCAAGTGTCAGTATCTGTAATTGCGAATAACTTCAACGGTGAGCGGTTCCTTCCGAGACTGCTTAGTTCACTCCGCGCGCAGCGCGGAGTGACTCTAGAAATCATCGTTGTCGATCGTCACAGCACGGACAAGTCGTTGGAAATTCTGAGCCAGCAGCCGGACATTACCGTCGTACATGTGCCTCCTGAGTTGGGCCTAGCGGCCGGCTATGCTGCAGGAGTCCCGAAAGCAGCGTGTGGGAATTTGTTCTTTTGCAACGAAGATATGTGGTTCGATCCCGACTGCCTCTATAGCCTCGAAAAGCAGATATCACGAGAGCGGCGAGTCGGAATTGCCGATCCTTGGGAGTGGGATTATCACGGGGCGAAAGTAATTCACATGGGCACGCAGTTAGTGCACAAATGGGACCTCGGTTCGGTGCTGCCGACCTGGAGGTTTGAGCAGTCGTCCCGCATCGCGGGCGGTGAGCTGACAGCAATGGCTTGTGCAGGCGCGATGATGATCGACCGGTCCGTATACGAAGAGCTTGGTGGTTGGGACACGTCTTTTTTTCTTGACTTCGAGGATGTGGATCTGTGCATCCGCGCCTGGCAGAGGGGCTGGTATTGCGTAACAGTGCCAGAGGCAAAAGTTTTCCATGCGGTGGGGATGTCGAATGCAAATGTCCTCTCCGCGGCGAGAACCTATGTGGGCAGGAAGCGCTACGCATCGGGCTCTTCGAACTGCATCATAGTGGCCGTGAAGTACTTCCGATGGAGATCGGTCTTGCTCGCTGTGCTGGCCAGGATTGACCGATTCCTGAGAAACTCGATTAAACTCCGATTCGAGCTCGCTCTTCTTGACCTCGAATCGCTTTGGTTGAGCATTAAGCGGTTGCCACACGCCCTTCAGTTCCGGCGTTCCAATCGGGTGTGGAGCTGCAATCGACCGGGCGAGGACTTTTTTCTCGATCCGGCGTTTCAGGCTCGGACTACCGACATTGGGGAAGAGGTCGGCGCTAAGCACGGGAGATAATTGCAAAGGACACTCCGCATTTGCCCGTCGCGCTTGTTAACCCGGCAACGTCCTTGACCCTGTACGTCGGATCCTATCGAGGTTTAGAGCACATCCTGTCCAGCTATATGAGATTGCAAAATGTTTTCATTCCGTGATGCACACGGGACACTTGTCGACGATTCCTGAAGGAGCCGCGACCTGCTGGCAGAGACTGCCTAGAATCAAAGGACGCTTCAAGCCAACAAGAGGCGCTTGCCTCGCGCGAGTCGTCAGCGTGAATCGGCGCGAGAGATGAGAAATAGAGGAAATGAGGAAATAATCGAAGTGTAAGGTCGAGATTCCGACAAACAAGTGGTGCGCCTACCACTTAGTAGAATAGAACCATTGTGCCACCGCGAGGAGAACAGCCCGTTGCAGCGAGATCCTCTGCCTATGCATGTAGAATCGAGCCCGCCGCGACGGCTAGGAAATGGCATGCCTACGCGATGAATTCGCTAGTCACGCCGAGCGAGCATGATGATATCCATGGCCAGATTGGGTAACAAATCGCCAGTTATGGCAAGTGCTGGCAGGTCAATATCCGTGAGGAAGCGTTGTGGTATGAAGGGCACCCAGTTCCCCTTTTGAATGACTATTTCGAATCCATGTTCCCGCAGTTGTTTTCTCAGGACCCTAGGGGTGTAGGCACGCACATGCCCGCTGCCCGAGAGGTTATAGTTTACCCAAACAGGGTAGAGTCCAAGCAGGATGCGCAAGCGGTTCTCGAATGAAGCCAGATTAGGAGTTGTGATGAGCACGTGGCCTCCGCGGCGCAGGCAGCGATAGAGCTCTGAAATAAAACCGTCAGTATCAATCAGATGCTCGATGACCTCTCCTGCAAAAATCAGATCGAAGCTCTGTTTTTCAAACGGCAGCTGATCGTGATTGAGGTCGCAGTACTTCGCGTCGATCCCGCGACTTCGAGCGAGTTGTGCGTGCTCCCTGTCGATATCGACACCGGAAGATTGCCAGCCCTTATCCTGCCAATGCAGTGCCCAATCGCCGGTGGAGCAACCGATATCGAGTAGCCGCCCAACGGGTAACGATTCCACGATTTTGCAGCACTTCTTGAGTCGGCTCTCCCTGAATTCATAGGTGAACTTTGTGGCCTCATTGTATGCGCTAGCCGTGAGCATGGCACCGCCTCGAGTGAATTACCGTCCAACGATCAGCGTTCCGTTGCGCGCAAGATCAAACAGCCCAGGGCCTCTTCTGCACGTACCGCTAATCGGATATCAACCGAATTTCCTTTTTTTGGTCGATCAGCAATGTACAACTTAACCGTCTCTCCGTACAGCGCTCTCCCCTACTTTGGGTGCCGGGCTGTTCCAGCGACCGGCGCGAGCACGCTGCGGCTGTTTGGAACCATTGTGGGCAGGATGGTGGCGCTACCCGCACCAGCGGGATAGGAGCAGATTTCAGTTCGCGGGATGCACCGGAAGGAACAGTATCCGAGGAATCCGTCGGCCATCTTGGGACTTCGTCATTGATCCACAACCGCCAGACGGTTCCGCATGCTAACCAAGGGGCGCCTCTTATGGAGAATCTATTGAGTATATCTTTCTGGGCGGTTGGGAAGTCAAAACGGAAATTCTGGGTATGACACAAGGTTGAAATCGGAGATTCCGGCTGAAACTCGTTTTTGCCGATCCGAAAAACGAATTTATGAAACCGACGGACCGTCTTCGCAGGACGCTTCGGTCGCCCGTCTTCATCGCGACGATTGCACTCGTCCTGTCTCCTTTTATCTCTGGACACCACCGAGTCGGATGCGCGTCGGTTCGATTGACGGCCTGGGTCTCGGGTACGAAGCAGGCCGCATCGCGCAATCAATCGTTTCGGGCCGGGGCTATAGCAGCCCGTTCCACCGGAATCCGGTCCGACTGCGTGGGTACCGCCGGCGCTTCCATTTTTGCTCGCCGCGGACTTCAAGCTTTTTGGAGTGCACAGCCACGCCGCTCTGGTCTTCATCCTCGTGCTAAACGAGATCTTTTCCGCGGCGACATGCATCCGATCTACTTTGCAAGCAAAATCATTTCTGGCACGGGCGCGCGGGCCGCATGGCTGTGGACGTTTTATCCCTATGCGTTGCTCGTACCTTTTTACGCCCGCTCCATGGTACATGTCGCTTTCCGCGCTTTTGGCCGCGTGCATTCTTTTCGCGACACTCAAGATTCTGCGCTCGGACCGTTCCAGCCGATGGATCGGTTACGGCCTGCTTTGGGGTTTCCAGCTGCTAACAAACGCAGCGTTCGCTTCGGTCGCACCGTTTCTGCTGGTCTGGCTCGCGCTGCGGCTGCGTGCCGCTCGGCGCGCGTGGATTCGCTTGCCGGAGCTCGCCGCAGCGGCGCTCGTTTTGATCTGTGCGCCCTGGACGATACGGAACTGCGCCGTGTTTCACAACTGGGTTCCGCTGCGCCCGAATTTCGGCTTCGAACTTTGGCGCTTTAACAACCTCGCCGGACCGCTGTATCCCACCAGCGATCCCCCGGAGCTGGCGCTGTACGTCCGCCTTGGAGAGAGCGCTTACAATCGCGAAAAAAAAGCAGAAGCCTTCCGGATTATCCGAGCGCATCCGGCACGTTTGCTGCACCACCGCGCATCGCGTCAAGGAATTCTGGCACAAGTGCCCGTGCAGGCACCTCCGCAGTGAGAATGCCCAATAAAATCGAGGCTGCTAGAGCTTCTTGGATTAGGGTTCGAAACCTAGTGTATAAAATCAAGGGCTAATTCAGGGATATATATCGCCCCGGCCTTCGTTGGAGGGAGCCCATCTTGGAAATCCGGCGTAATATCGTATGATTCCAGTGATCAGGAATCACAAGAGGTACGCACCGGAAAGAGAACGAGAGACTATTCTCTCCGGGATGTCAATGATTTCCTCTCTCGGAGATTCGGACCGTTGAATTCTGCAGACAGCGGCATTGCCGCGAGACAGCAATAGGTGACAGCGACACGCTGGTAACGCAATGTTAGAAGTAACGTGGACGACCAAGGAAGGCCGGTTCAGAGAGCTTCGAGCAAAATATGACTGAAGCATTGATGCCTCCAGTTTGTAACGAGCGAATCTATGCGGGCAGCAATCGGCCTCTCTTGCAGTTGATAACCCACTTTCCGGCCGGTGCCGCCCTGGACTGCGGCTGCGGGTCAGGGGGTAACGCTCGCGTATTGCGCCAAATCGGCTGGCGTGTCACCGGAATCACTGTGAGTCCTCGCGAACTGGAGATGGCATCGGAGTGTTGCGAAGCTGTCTTGTTGGGCGATCTAAATTCGGGCATTCCGCAGGAGGTGGGCGGGCCGTTCGATCTCGTCGTCTTTTCGCACGTGCTTGAACATCTCCTTCGGCCAGAAGTCGCCCTTCGCGAAGCTCGCCGGCTGCTCACTCCTGGCGGGCGCATTATTGTTGCCCTGCCAAACGTGCTTTACTGGAGGCAGCGCATAAAGTTTCTGTTCGGCGAATTTAAATACGAGCCTACCGGAATCATGGACGAAACGCACGTGCGCTTTTACACAGTTCATAGTGGAATGGAGCTACTGCGGTCCACCGGGTTTGAGATCTTGTCTACCCTCGGGGACGGCGACCTTCCAATTCCATTTCTCAGGCGTTTGTTCCCCGCGCTCGCTCGCATCCTGGATCCATGGGCTTCTCGGTCGGTCCCGGGCCTATTGGGCGCGCAAATCCTTTATGTTGCAAAAGTGGCTGCGCTATGATTTCATCGCAGCTCTACGAGCTTTGTCCATCCTGTTGTGCCATCACCAAAGTCGTGTACGTGTCGAAATTAGAGGCGCGCGGTACATTTGCATCCCCGCTGTGAGGATGTGCAAATTGAGAGGACTCCGAAGGACTGAGGTAGAGGCAATAGGTGACGCGGCGAACTTCACAGTCGTACGCCATGCCGACAGCCAGTAACCCATCAATCCGGTGTCACTTCCTAGCCGCTTCGAGCGCTCGAACTTCCATCTCGCAAGGCAGATTCAGGATACCCTGGAATTCGTCCCCAGTGTTTGTCATAGGCCTGGTTCCTACCACCAATTCGGGAAGCGCCCACCACCCATCAGTCCATCGATGGCCATCGTAAACTCCTGCTTTCCAGCGATACGTACCCGGCTTGATGGGGAGCATGGGCAGTCGATGGAGAAACTCGAACGTGCCGGGTTGTAATCCGGACAGTTCGAAATTCCCATGCCAGATAATCCGTCCGGCATCGTCGAACAACAAGATTGCATAGCTTCCCTTCAGAATTGGTTCCGGCAAGTAGATCACCACGCGGAAGGAAACAGGATCAAAATGCTCGAGAACGTTTGATGGCGCACCGACCTCAACGACGAACTCCCACTTGAGAAACTCTATACCTTGGCCGGAACTCTCCTCTTGTGCATTCACCGCGGTGCGCTCTGTGAAAGACCTCTCGTAAGAAGAGACGACATCGAGAGTCGGTCCGTCCAGCTGGATGACGCCGCGGTCAACCCAGATCACTCGTTCGCACAGCCGCCGGATCTGACTCATCTGGTGACTTACGAACACAATGATACGTCCGCCCTTGGAAACCTCGCTCATTTTCCCAAGGCATTTCTTCTGGAACTCCAGATCGCCTACGGCCAGCACCTCGTCCACCAACAGAATGTCGGGCTCGAGCTGAGCAGCCACCGCGAATGCCAGACGCATTTGCATTCCCGTGCTGAAATGCTTGAGCGGCGTATCTATGAATTTATCGACCTCGGCGAACGCCACAATCTCATCAAATTTGCGTTCGATCTCGCGCTTGCCCATGCCAAGAATGGCCCCGCTCAAGAAAACGTTCTCGCGGCCCGTCAGTTCGGGATGGAAACCTGTTCCGACCTCCAGCAAACTGCCCATACGCCCGTGAACCTCGGCAAAACCAGTGGTGGGGCGTGTTACCCGGGAGAGAATTTTGAGTAGCGTAGTCTTGCCAGCTCCATTGCGACCAATCAGACCAACGATCTCACCTTTCTGAATGTCGAAGGAAACGTCGCGAAGCGCCCACAGCTCCTCACGGCTGCGATTGTTGCCGCTTCGACGGTGCCATCCGAAAAGCCGCCTGGGCGCACTCATCGCGCTTGCGAGAACGTCACGGAGTGCGAGGTACCGTGCGCGCTCGCCAATTGCGTAGCGCTTCCCGAGCCCCACACCATGAATGGCCACTTCATGCATAGGCTAAACCACGTCCGCTATCGTCGACTCCATTTTATTGAAGTAAATCAATCCGCCAAAGAGCATCACAAGCACCATGCCAGTAGATGCCAAAAGCACCAAGTCGGGCGGCCTCCCCTGCCCGGTAAGCGCCCATCGAAAACCCTCGATGACGCCGGTCATGGGGTTCAATCCATACAGCCAGCGCCAGCGTAAGGGAACGAGCGAGGCAGGGTAGGCGACGGGTGAAGCGAACATCCAGAACTGGACAAGGAAGGGCACGATATAGCGGACGTCGCGATAAAGGGCGTTGAGCGCGGAGAACCACAAGCCGACGCCGAGAGCGGTGAAAACGGCGAGCGCTAGCAGCGCGGGCAGCCAAAGAACGGCAAAAGTGGGACGGATGCCGTAAGCGACAGTGAAAATGGCGAGCACGACAAACCCGATGGCGAAGTCCACGAGGCCGGAAAGTGCCGAGGAAATGGGAAGTATGAGGCGCGGAAAATAAACTTTCGTGATGAGCCTCTGATTGTCCACCACCACATTGGTGGTCGTCTGGAGCGCATAAGCGAAATAGGTCCAGGGAACGAGCGCGGCGAAATAAAAAACCGGATAAGGGAGGCCCTGGGAGGGCAACTTCGCGAGGCGGCCGAAGAATAGAGTGAAGACGAGCATTGTGAGAACGGGTTGCAAGACGACCCAGAGAACGCCGATGGCAGTCTGTTTGTAGCGGATCTTGACGTCGCGCCAGACGAAAAAATAAAGAAGTTCGCGGTAGGCCCAGACTTCGCCGAAGCGGAGCTCGAAGAGGCCGCGCGGCGGCTCAATTCGGATGGTGGGGGAGCGGAGAGGCAACGCGATGTTGGATTGAGTAACCGAGGCCATGGTTATCGGAAAAACTTCGACAATGTTCAGTGAACCCCTAATTAGAGTACCAGAGATACGGGCGCCAGAGAGATGCTAGCCTACCAGAGATTTTTCTATCAAACCTGCGCAGAGCGGCAGAATGAGGGAATCAAGCAGGCTTATCACGGCGGGGGAGGATTGTTTTGAGCCGCTGGAGTCCGCGGACTTCGATCTGCTGCATGACGGCTTTGCGCTTGAAGAGGTAGCGCCTGAGGTAGGCGGAGAGCCGAGGGGAACCAGGAAGGCCGACAATCCGGGCACCATGGTGATGAGAGTGGCGCGGTGGGAGGGGAAGATCAAAGAAAACGGAGAGACCTGGAATAAAAAGCGAGGTGAGAGAGACAAAAAAGCGATCGCTGGAGGAGATGCCGGTCCAATCGGGATAACAGGAGATGAAAAGATAAAACGCGAGAAAGGTTGGGAGAGGGAGCGCTGCGCGCCGTTGCCACGGCCAGAAAATAAAAGGGCTTGCGTAGCGAGGAGATCCGAACCGGTACGTAGCCGGTCTCGAAGAGGCGTGAATAAGATAGCGCGTTAGGAAAGCCGGGAGCAGAGAGGCCAGGAAGACAGCCGCAAAGAGCAAATGACAAAGGAGCAGTTCAGGGACGCAAAGTAGAATTGGGCGCGGTGGAACCATCGGGGCGAAATGCGAGGTCACACTGGCGGAGAACTCCCACCGCGAGAATGGCCGGGACCATGGCGTTGGCAGAACAACGTTGAGCATAAGCCCGGTAACAAAGGCGAGAATCAGCCACTGGGCGAGCGAGTGAGAGGAGCGCGTCTGGTCACCATAAAGCTTACCTGCGGAAACAGCCCCCGCATGAAACTCGACCTTTTTCACGACTCGACGCGACTTCGAGCAGCTGGCCGCTCGATTGCAGAGAAGGTATTGCCCGGCCCTCTGGACCGCGTGGGATGTTGAACACTGAGTTTTCGTCTGGGGCAGGTCCTGTTAACATAAACAGCCATCATTGAAGTGTCGAGGAATAAAGTGCTCAAAGGTGTTTAGAGCTAGCGCGGCAGCGCCAATCGATGACGTGCCCTCAGATCGCCGACGATGGGTCGCTTTGCTGGGTCGCAAGGATGAGCCGACCGACGCGCTGGAAGACTATTGCAAGCTTCTGGCACAATCGCTTCATAAAAGAGGATACTCGCTCGAAATGTGCCGCATTGCTTGGGCTAAGAAAGGCTGGCGCCGCGCTCTGAGGGATGCCGACAAGCGATTCGCGAAGCAGCGTGGCAGTTGGGTATTGGTGCAGTACACGGCGTTAGCCTGGTCGCGGCGCGGGTTCCCGCTGCGTTTTGATCGCATGATCGATCGCCTGAAGGGCGCTGGCATACATGTCTTGATCGTATTTCACGACCCGGAGCCATTCGGCGGCCGTCGCTATAGAGACCGTTTACGGCGGCGTGTGCAGTTGGCCGTGATGCGGCGCGCGGCCCGGCTGGCTGACAAAATTGTGAGCACCATTTCACCGGACCGCGTGGCCTGGATGCAAGATCCGGCGATTCGAGCGAAGACGCTGCTGTTGCCTGTTGGCAGCAATCTTCCTGTGATGCCACGAAAGACCCAGAGGCACGGGAATGGCATCCCCGTGATCATCGTCTTCGGATTCAGTAATCTCGCATCTGAAACCCCCATGATTGCCTGGGTGCTCTCCCGCGTCGCTGAGGTAGTGGGGACGCTGCATTTGACTGTGTTCGGGCGCGGGGCGAAAGTCGCCGGTACTCTGCTGCGGCCTTTGCTTGCCGACAGTTCGGTGGAGCTAGAGGATTTTGGAATCGTTGAAGCTCAGAGGGCCGGCAGCCTACTCGCGAATGCAGATGCTCAGCTTTTTGTACGCTCGGGGCTTTCGACACGGCGGGGTAGCGGAATCGCGGGGATTGCTTGCGGGCTGCCCCTCATCGGATTTTCCGATCCTGAGACCGCATTTCCCATCACCGAGGCCGGCGTGCGGCTCGTACCCATGGGCGATCGGGAAGGCTTGGTTCGCGAACTCGTTCTGGTTTTGAAACAAAAAGGGCTGCGCGAAACGCTCCGGCAGCGCAATTTGGAGGCAGCCGAGCGCTACTTTTCATGGGATCGCATCGCCGATGCATACCTCTCATTTCTTCGGATGAATTGATGATCAGGGATTTTGCCGAATTCGATGACGGAGCTGCAGTTGCGGCCGATATTTGCATCGTGGGTGGTGGAGCGGCTGGAATCACCATGGCACGGGAGTTTATCGGCACTCGCTTTAGCGTGCTGATGCTAGAGGCGGGCGGCCTCGAGGCGGAAGTGGAAACTCAGAAATTGTACGAAAGCGAAGTGGTCGGACTGCCTCACACTGGTGTTCATGAAGGACGTGCGCGAGTTTTCGGCGGGACGACAACATTGTGGGGCGGTCAAGCACTGCGGTTAGACGCTCTCGATCTTCAGAAACGAAGCTGGGTCCCGCACAGTGGCTGGCCCATTTCCCATGAAGAACTCGAACCGTTTTATGACCGAGCGGACCGGGTGCTCCGGCTTGGCCCCCGCATCTCTTACCGAGACCTTTGCGCCGGGTTCGGGCTCCAGGATCCCGGATTCGACCCGGCGAGGCTTTACATGGAATGCTCGCAATGGAGTCCCAAGCCGAATTTCGGCACGACCTATCGCCAGGAACTCAAGGGCGCCTCCAATATCTCGGTGCTTTTGCACGCGAACGTGACCTCGGTCGTCACCAAAGACCCGGCCGTGGCGGTCGAGAAAATTGAGTTCCGAACCCTAACCGGGAAACAAGGAACGGCAAAAGCTCACGTCTACGTAATTTGCTGCGGGGGAATCGAAACGGCGCGCTTGCTGCTTGCTTCGGACCGTGCGGAACCGCAAGGCCTCGGAAACAAACACGATCTGGTGGGCCGCTTCTTTCAGGAGCACATCCATATACGGTTTGGCGATCTTCTGACAAATGGGCGCAAATGCCTGCAGGACTATTTTGAGTCCTTCTATAAATATGGACTGAAGTACTTTCCCCTCATCGCACTGAGCCCCCGAGTCCAAGCCGAAAAGCATCTCTTGAGCGTTCATGGATCAGCGATGTTCGATGACGCGCAGAATTCTGGCATTGTGGCCCTGAAACAGTTGTTTAGAAAACTCAGCCGTGGGACCAAGGGAGGGCCTGGGGAACTGCGGCGTTTCCTGCGCGATGCACTGATGAGCCCGGGTGATTTGTGCCGTCTGGGATATCGTTTTTACATCAAGGGGCGTTCCGGAACTCCAAGACATGGTCCCATCTACATCGGAGCGCAGGCTGAGGTTGCTCCCAATCCCGATAGCCGGATCACATTGAGCAAAGCCCGAGACCGCCTGGGGATGCGCAAGCTCAAGCTTGATTGGCGAATCGGAGAACTTGAGCGCAGAACGCTTTACGAATACATTAGGACCGTCGCCAGTGAGTTCGAAAGGCTCGGACTTGGCTCGTTCGATCTGGGCCAGGTTGCATTTCTAGACGATGCTGTCGCATGGGCCCGCATGGCGCATGATTCCGCGCACCATATGGGAACGACCCGAATGCATGAGAGTCCACAACAGGGCGTCGTTGATCCGAACTGCCGAGTACACGGGGTAGACAATCTGTACATCGCAAGCAGTGCGGTATTTCCCACGAGTGCACGCTCGAATCCAACCTTGACGATACTTGCGCTCTGCCTGCGAATGGCCGACCGGCTCAAGGACGTCCTGAGTAAGCGTGCTTGTTCCACTTTGATGTGATGTTTTATGCACGATCGACGCATGGCGAAGATAGCCTTACCGGGGATTGCCGTCAGAACTCCGGCTGTTGGCTTCGGTTGCAGCTCTCTGACCGGCACTGGCCCTAGCAATGCCAATCGGGTTCTTGAGACTGCGTTTGACGCAGGGGTGCGTCACTTCGACACCGCCCGGTATTACGGTTATGGCGAAGGGGAAGGGATTCTGGGAAGATTTTTGAAGGGCCGCCTGTCCGAGGTCACCATTACTACGAAGTTCGGTATCGAACCGCCGCAGCGGACAACAACACTTGGTGTCGGATTATATGTCGGTCGCCGAGTCGTGCGGCTCCTGCCTTTCGTTCGTGGGTTTCTTCAGCGTGGAACGAAGTCGCTTGTGAAAAGTGGTGCGTTCAGCGTACAGCAGGCTCAGCGAAGTCTCGAAACCAGCCTTCGCGAACTCAGCACCGATCATATCGATTTCTACCTTTTGCACGATTATATCGTCAGCGAACAGCCTCCGGACGAGCTACTCGCGTTTCTGGAAGACTGTGTCAAGGCTGGCAAGATCCATTCGTTTGGAATCGGAACCGGCTTTGAAAACGTTTTGCAGGCACTGGAGCGGCATCCACGGTTGTGCAACATTCTTCAGTTTCAAAATAGCGTTCTCACCAGGACCTGCGACCGTTTGCCCCAGGACAATTGGGATCGGCTGGTGATCACGCATGGAGCCCTGGGCGGGAGTTATCGCTCGGTCTTAACTTTCCTCGAGGCACGGATGGATGTGGCGAAAGACTGGACGGCAAAGCTCGGTTGCGATTGTTTGGACGAGGATACGCTCTCGGCGTTGATGCTCAATTATGCTGCAGAGGCGAACCCGAGAGGGCTGGTGCTTTTTTCTTCGCGGGATCCGGCGAGGGTGCGTAGGAATGTGAAGGCTGTCTTGGAACCAGAGTTTTCGCCCGCGCAGATTGCCACGTTCGGAGAACTCGTGAACCAAGAGTCTCTGCTGATTGTGTCTCCAGGCTAATCCCCGATCGCGGCGGGAACCAGTGTCCCAGTCTCGCAGCTCGAACCCACAGGGCAGTTGAAATTGTCCGCTCCTAATTCCGTCAGCAGCCGTTTCCCCTGACGGTCGAACTAACCCAGCTATGATCCCAGTCCCACCGAAATATTCGTTGCAAGCGTTCTTCCAGCCAGAGTCTACAAGGGCCCGTGGCGAAAACCGCCGCCTTCTTGGTTGCAAAATGGTTGCGCGAAGGCGCGCGAACTACGGTATTCCGCACCGAAGTACGGCATGCACCTGAACATCCCTGGCCGACTCTGGATTCCGAGTAGCGGAACAGTTGAATGTTCTGCAGCGCTGTTTTCCATGCGCGCTTGTCTTCCTGCTATAGCGTGATAAGCGACGTTTCGCCTAGCCAGAGGCGAAGCCATCCGCCTGGATTTCGGCATCTGAATAACTAGGATTCAATACCCCGCAAAGTTCTGTTGCACAGATCTTTGAACTTGCATCCGGGCGATTGTCCCGGCAAAGTTCTAATCCGTGATCCTCAGACTATCAAGCCAAACCCAACGGCTACTCTTGGTGGCGATGGCATTCCTGTTTGCTGTGGTTCTGTCTTTCTTTGGGATTCGTGCGGCGCTGGCCGCGCATTATGTCGACTTAAATACCCGGGCAGGTTTTGAGACTGCCGTCCGACTGGAACCCAATGATCCCGATATGTGGCATTTTCTCGGTCGCTACTGGCAATTCGACCCAGTCGAGGCAGATACAGGGAAGGCCATAAGAGCGTATAGGACTTCACTCGGCCTGAACCCTCTTTCAGCCGATACCTGGCTGGACTTGGCTTCGGCATACGAAACTGAGGGTAAGATCGATGCGGCACGCAAAGCATTTCTTGAAGCTAAGCATCTCTATCCTGTCTCTGCAGAAGTTCTTTGGAGTTACGGGAATTTCTTATTGCGCCAAAACGAATTGGAATCCGCCTTTGCAGAGTTTCACCGTGCTGTCGAGGAAAACCCCCAACTCGGAGCAGAAGCCGTTCGGATCTGGCGACATGCTGAGCCAGATTTCGATCAGATTCTTTACCGGGTTTTACCGCCCAAAGCCGAGGCATACCTTGGTGTGGTGTGGGAATTGACTGACGAAGCCGATATCACTGACGCACTAAAGGTTTGGTCGAAACTTTTTGTTCTACATACTAAGCTGCACAGTCGCGAGGTGATTCAATTCGTTGATGGGCTACTCCGCAGTCAGCAGACAAGTGACGCAGCCAGAGTGTGGAGGCAGGCGGTCACTTTGATGGACCTGCCGAAAATGGATGATCCAGCGGGATCGCTGATATGGGATGGTGGATTCGAAACGGATGTCATCGGCGGTGGGCTGGCTTGGCGCTGGGAGCAGCATCAAAGCCCCGTGATTGGCTATGATCGCAACGTAATGCATTCCGGATTGCAGGCACTGAGGCTCGATTTCGATCAGAAAAACATTTCTGGTTTTGTCGACGTTTGCCAGGTGGTGGTTGTAGAGCCAAAGACTGCGTATGAATTTACAGCTTGGCTCCGCACCAAAGACATGGCCGAAGAAGGAGGAATCTTTTTTCGTATTGCCGCGCCGGGCCCTCAGGCGGGTCCGGTTTTTGAGACGACCAAACTGCATGGAACAAACGAATGGACTAAGATATCGATGCCTTGGACCTCGCCTGACGAGTCTCACTTAGCACAAGTTTGTCTTGCGCGGTCAAGAGCGTATGACCAGCATCACGGGACGGCATGGGTCGACGATGTTTCGTTGCTCAAGCTCCAGGATCAGGCCAAAGCAGCGAGTCGATTGCCCTCTTGATGATTTCGCTCTTGCCGCAGCGGACGGAGCCGATCAGCACCGTGTACATCGTTAGCCGAATTCCGCGTGTCGTGCCGTTGATCATCGCGGCTAACGCCGTGACGATCGCGGGATATCCGTAACTGAGCGGCGTCTCAAGCTCGCGCGCCTTTTCCTCGCACCAGCAGCCGTACATTGCGCTTTCGGGCATGGCATGCAGCTTCTTCAGCTCGGGCTGCGGCTGGTCCGGCGTCTCTAGCTGCTTGACTTCTGTGTCGAGGACAGCTTCGACCTCCTATTTTGTCGCGCTTTCCGGTTGCACGCCGTCGTCAACAGACTCAAGTTCCCACTTCGGGTTGCCGAACTCACTCATCACCCGATGCAGGTTGCGATTGAGGTCGTAGTAATTCTGGAAGTCCGCCCATGTCTTTTTGCCGTGGGCCGCGCAGGCGGTTATTCCTCAAACCTAACGAGCTATTTTTGCTAAACTTGCCGTCCCGTCGCACGGAGGCGCGTGAATGGTTACGTTTGGCGCACAAAAGTCGCGTCTATTCCTGATCAGCGCCATCGCTCTTTACACTGAGGTCGTCCTCATTCGCTGGATGTCCGCCGAAATTCGGATGTTTGCCTACCTTAAGAATTTTACGCTTTTCGCGTGCTTTTTGGGGTTAGGTTTGGGAATGATGCGGCGCGGGCGAAGCCGCACAGAAAAGCTTCTGGCGGTGTTGCTGGCGACGCTGGTCCTGATGCTGGCTTTCGCTCCGCAACTCCACTTGACGCGACTGTTTTTTCCCGACGTTGGAGTCTACCAATGGGGCGGGAACCTGCATTCTCCTCAACTCCTGCCCGCCGCTCGCGCTTTGCCGGTATTGGGCGCGGTGCTCCGGCACGTCCCGGACGCTTTTGTGCCTTGGATGCTCGCTATTTTCGCGCTCGTTGTGGGATCGGCGCTATTTTGCCTGGTACTCGCCATCTTTTATCGAATCGGAGTATTGGTGGGAGAATGCCTGGCAGCAGCCGGATCTCCTTTGCAGGCCTACACGCTGAACCTTGCGGGAAGTCTCGTGGGCACTCTCGCATTTACGGCTTTGGTATTCTTTTCGCTGCCGCCGTGGGCGTGGATTCTGCCGGTGTTTGCGGGGCTGGTGTATTTTTCTTCTCAGCGCACGCGAGACGCGGTGATTTTGGGGGCTGCGCTGACGGTGATTGCGGTGACGGAGATCCGCAGTCCTGTTCAGTGGTCGCCCTACTACCGCATCACGTACGTGGCTGGCGAGGGGGACAGCTATCGCTTGGACGTGGATCACGATTTTTACCAGAGCTTGCTGAACCTCGGCCCTTCCGCGAAAACTTCGGGTCTTGAGTCGCCACGACGCTATTACGATTTTCCTTACTCCATCCTGCCGTTTTGCGGGCGAGTGTTGATCATTGGGGCAGGCACCGGTAATGATGTCGCCGCGGCGTTGCGCGCGCGATGCGCCAGCGTGGATGCCGTGGAGATCGACCCGGCTATCGCCACTCTGGGACGCAAACTGCACCCCGAACATCCGTATAATTCGAGTAAGGTGCGCATCCACATCACCGACGGACGCGCATTCTTCCATCAGGCGCGCGCCGCTGGTCAGCGCTTTGACGTCATCGTATTTGGTCTCGTCGATTCGCAAACGGCGCTTTCGGTGATGTCTTCGCTTCGCTTGGAATTCTTTCTTTATAGCCGCGAAAGTTTTGAGGAAGCGCTCTCTCTGCTGGACCCGCAACACGGACTGTTTGTCGTGGGATTTTCCGTGGGCTGGAAGGATTGGGTGGCGCAGCGGATTTACCACACCCTGGAACTGGCAAACGGCGGAGAGCCGCTTGCGGTCAAAGCTTCAGAATATTTGGGCACGGTGAGCTTTGTTGCAGGACCGGGACAGAATCAGGCGGCGGCACAACTGGCGGAAATGCCCGACGTTCACCCCGTCGGCGCAGAATTGGCTCCCGTCGCCGCGAAGGTCGTGCGTGATGACTGGCCCTTTCTTTACCAGAATCCGCGGAGCTTCCCCTTCGTTTATCTGGGCTCGCTCGGGCTGGTGCTGATTGCCGGAGCATACCTGGTAAGGGGGGTCGCCGGCCGCTCGGACGGCGCAGCACGAAATCGTCTGGACTGGACGATGTTCTTCATGGGTAGCGCATTCCTTCTCGTGGAGACCAAGAATCTTTCGCAGCTATCTTTGCTGTTTGGCGCCACATGGATTACTAATGCCGCCGTCTTTTCCTCCATATTTGTCATGGCCATCGTGGCGAATCTCATTGTGGAGCGGCGGCCCGTGCCGCCCCTGCCATTCCTGTTTGCCCTGCTGTGGGCCGCGCTCCTGCTGAGTTACTTCGTGCCGTTCAGCGACTTAACGAGTCTTTCGCCGCTTGGGCGTGGATTGATTGGAGGCGGCGTGACGGCTTTGCCGGTGCTCTTCTCCAGTTTGATCTTTGCGAAGATGTTCCAGCAGACCCACGATGCCTCGAATGCGCTCGGTTCCAACATTCTCGGAGGTCTGTTCGGCGGTGCGCTGGAAGCTTCGAGCATTTGGCTTGGTATCAAGGCAATGGCCCTGCTGGCCATTACGGTCTACGGTGCGGCGGCGTTTTTCCGTCGGCGCGCGACAAGCGCGGCTTCGCCCACGTCGCCGGTGGGAACCTGACCGCCGGAGTAATCCGGTTGGCAGAAGGCTTGCAGCTGCGGTGACGCAATCGCCGATCGTCAGCTGCGAATAGGAATCACTTCCAGGAGAAAAAAGAGGACGGATAGATGATCTCTAACTAAGTTTCATTCTTCGGCGAATGGAATTAGGTGCGGAGAAGGGCTGTCCGGCTCAACTAGCCATATCTGCCGCCCAGTAAAGTAGTCGAGCAGAGGTCGTAGCTCCAGCCCGGGGATTTCTCGAGCCCATACCACCTTCGCGCGATCGATGTCCGCTTTGTTGTAGACCCACTCTTCTAGCGCGCCGTGCTGGGGCGAATAGCGAATAATCACCAAGTGACCTCCGGGGATTCCCTCCAATTGCGCCGCAATAGTGGCTCTGGACTCGATCCCGGAAGTGGCTCGGTGCTTCAGTGAAGCACTGTGCGGATGGAAAGGAGCCAGGAAAACCGCAAAGGTCATCACAGCGCGCGTAATACCAATACCGACTAACTTTCCCTTGAATTGCCAGCGCCTAACATGCCGCATCGCCTGCGTTATCAAAGCAAAAGTGGTTGCCAACTGGGGAGCTGCATAGTGTGGCTGAAACCAACCGACTGACAGGAAAGTCACAAAGGAAAATCCGGCCTCAATAGTGAGAAACCTGACCCTATGGTCGCGGATAACACGGCCAAATACGGCGAGGATGATGCAGAGTTCGGGCCAGATGAAGAAATATACAAATTTTGTCAACACGGATACTGCATGAACAGCGATTGCCTTCAAGTCCCCAGAGCTTGTTTGCAGCCAGTGTTCGCGCGCCCAGCCATTGTAAAACGCCTCAAACTGAGGATTGGTAAAGTGAATTGGGGGTCTGAGTTTCTGCCAGAGAAGGGTCGGCGTGGACAAGTATGCTTGATCGTTTACCATATAGGGCATCTTGAAAAGGCTTCCAGTGCCTCGCCAGTTGTAATACGCCCAAAATGCCGATGAAAGAATCACAACGATAGAAATAGGCAGAACCAAACGCGGCAAAGTAATCGAGAGCGACGGACTGCTTTTCCCAAAAATCCAAACTCCCAGCCAAATTGCGGCAGGCACACATAGCATCAGTCCTTCGAAAGGACGGCTATGCATCAGCACGGCCACTCCGATTCCCAGGATAACTGCGTACCGAATCCGAAGCGAATGCATGATACGTGGTAAAGCCCCGACAACGAGTGCTCCGCCTATTGCTGGGACGGCTCCTCCCCAATAGCTATTCATCCAGTAACTGAAAATTGCGATTCTCAGAACTACAAGCACGCCGCCAATCAATGCCCATGAAGAAGGAACCCATCCCTGTAACATCCAGAGTACTGCGCCACTCATAATCCCTACACTTAACAATACGCCCATCCATGGACTCCCCATGACCTGACCCAACGCAAGTATCGCTCCTTGCGCGGGCGGATATTTTGACATGTAAGTCGGATGTTGATTTACATGGATTGTATCGAAGAATACCCACATAGAGTGGGGAGGATTGGTTAAGCGCCGATCTGCGAATGTATCTGCTGCAAGCAAATAACTGAAATCATCATGTGTATGCGGAAGGGGAACAGGGACGAAATATAGAAGGCTTAGTCGGAGGAGAATTGGGAGGAGCGATAGCGCGACGATCGCAAAAGACCTCTTCCTGCCTACGATGGTTCCAAAGTGCTCGATTCGGCTGAAGACTGCTTCCCCCAATCGGGGAAAAATCCATGCGAGAAAAAGAGAGCAAATCAGAGACAGGGCAGGGACCAATCCGGGACCAGTCAGATAATCGAGAATAAATTTATACATGTACTATTTATTAGACATGTTCATTTTTAACTTACAGGTAGACGTCGCCAAGCCTCGGCTCCCATGTACCGACGAACTGAAATTCAGAAACCTTGCCAGGCATTTGACGCACCGATACGGCCTTAAAGAGATGGAGCGAAATGAATCACTTCCGAGGGGCTCGTGGGTAGGTTTGGCAAGCAAGTGTTTCAAGACCACCACACTTCAAATCAATGGGCGACTCTCACCACGGAAATACTACCGAAAGTATTCTGACTTTAGCATAGAACCTGTCGTGAGCGTTCGCGTCGCTTGGCTCATTTGAGAGAACCTTCGGCGACCCTTAGCACCCCAGGCAGGCTACCTCCTGACTAGGTTCAAGAGGGAAGCATGACGATGCACGAAATCCACTCGTCCGGTTTCCACAATCGCTGCCCGCTGTTTGTGCCCGTCTTTTCCACAGCTTTACCACAGCTTATCGCTGCCGATTCATTCACTTCCCCCTCCTTCTCCCCTTTCTTTT
>Ga0207046_10155_pt1 | contig 19654 bp, 18 predicted proteins | sample Alteio_BWMinCont_66_FD_153303 | JGI IMG/M metagenome (GOLD analysis project Ga0207046, IMG submission 153303) | Enriched cells from forest soil in Barre Woods Harvard Forest LTER site, Petersham, Massachusetts, United States -... | ecosystem: Environmental > Terrestrial > Soil > Temperate forest >...
TCACCTACTGCCGAACCTGGATGCGTTCGTTCTTCCCGGCAGCCCCGCGGATGTCGAACCTGCCGAATATGGCGCGGTGAATCACGGCAAGTGTGCGCCTGCCGACTTGCCGCGTGAAGAGGCCGACCGAGCCATCCTTGCGCATGCTTTTGCCGCGAGGAAGCCAGTGCTGGCCATCTGCTATGGGTGCCAGCTACTGAATGTCTATCTGGGCGGGACGCTTATTCAGGACCTGCGTTCAGAGCTTGGAACGACGACGGCCCACCAGAAGAAAGACCTGTCGCCGGAACCGCACGACGATCCCATCCACGGGGCCAAGTTCCTGCCGCAGAGCCGGCTGGCCGGGCTGGCCTCGGGCGAACAGGCGCAGATCAACAGTTCGCACCATCAGGCCATCCGGAAGCCGGGGAAGAATTTGCGCGTCACGGCGCACTCCACGGACGGAATTATTGAGGGCGTGGAGTGGACCGGCGACGCGAATTGGGTTGTCGGCGTTCAGTGGCATCCGGAGCGCATGTTTGGCGATGCCTTTTCTGAACGGTTGTTCCGCGATTTCGTTGGCGCGGCTCGCGGCGCCGTGGTCCAAAAGACGTAAGCGCTGGCGGTTCGATTTTTATCTTTAAAATCATTGGGGGACTGGATGATTTCACTCGCAGGCAAGGCGGCACTGATTACCGGTGGTTCGCGCGGAATTGGCGCGGCGGCCGTCAAACTATTTGCCGAGGCCGGAGCGGACGTAATCTTTAGTTACCACAAAGCGAAAGACGCCGCGCTTCAAGTCGAGCAGGAAGCCAAGAAACACGGAACGCGGGTCGAAGCCTTTAAGGCCGATGTCGGGCGCCACCTGGACAACCAGAAACTGGTCGACCAGTGCGTCGCGCGGCTCGGGCGGCTGGATATTGTGGTGGCCAACGCCGGGGTCTGGAATATCGAGGACCTGCCTGTCGAGAAAATGAACGAGAAGCAATGGGATGAAATGATGCGGGTCAATTTAAAGAGCGTTTATTCCATCATTCATTTCAGCGTACCGCAGATGATCAAGCAGAAGTCGGGGAAGATTATTCCGATCACTTCGACGGCGGGGCAGCGTGGCGAGTCGTTGCACACCCACTACGGGGCCAGCAAGGGCGGGGTAATCAGCCTGGTGAAGGGACTGGCGGTTGAGCTTGCGCGGCACAACATTCTTGTGAATTCGGTGGCGCCCGGGTGGGTGGCCACGGACATGTCCAATCCCGTCATTCAGACGAAGGCTGGAGTGAAGGCCGTCGCGACGGCGATTCCGCTCGGACGACCCGCGACCGCGGAGGAGATCGCAGGGCCGATTCTCTTTCTGGCTTCCGACCTGGCCAACTTCCTTACGGGAGAGATCATCAATGTTAATGGAGGTTCGGTCTTGTGCGGTTAAAGCTCGTGCATTTCGCGGTTGCTGCTTTGATTTTCGGCACGATGTTGGCCTTCGTGGCTTCCGCGCAGAATCCGGACGCGATGATGCCGGAGCAGAGCGCCGCCAAGGCTAAACAGATTCTCAGCGACCTTGTGAATGCGCGGGGCGGGGCGGCCTACAACGAAGTCGTCGAAGGCGAGTGCCACGGTACGCGAGCGCAATTTGGCCACAATGGGGCCGTTACAGGGTACGTCGGCTTTACGGACTCGCGTCGCTTCCCGGACAAAGCCCGCTTGGAATATGCGGCGAAGAGTCACAATCTCAAGAGCATCATCAATACCGTGATCGGCGTCGAAGGGCTGGATTGGTCGCATGGCGGGGTCATCGTCGCTTTGTATAACGGCGATCACGGCTGGACGCTCGATCGCAGCGGCGTCACGGAACTGCCGATTACTTCGATTTCCGAGTTTCAGGAACAGGCGAAGAGAAACATCGACAATGTGCTGAGAGTGCGCTTGAAAGAGCCGGGTTGGACTTACCGCTTTGGTGGCAGCGATACCGCCGATTTGAAAGAAGTGGATTGGGTGGAATTGACGGACAGTGAAGAGCGGACCTTTCGGCTGGCGGTGGACCATAACACACGTCTTCTGGTGCGCAGCGTCGTCACCACTGTCAATGAAGAGACCCATGAGCGCGACGACGACGTTTCGATCTATACGAACTATCAGTTGAAGGATACCGTGTGGACCCCGATGCAGGTCAGCCGGGATCATAATGGGCGGCGCGCGGCGCAATTTTTTTACGATTCTTGCCGATATAATCCCGGGTTCCCGAGCGATTTCTTCGACAGATCCTCCCTCCAAAAAAAGACCGCCGAGGCCGGAGTCAAGAAAAACAAGAACGACAAGAACTAAGGGGCGCAGCACTAGACACTATCTTTGTCTCCCGGTCTGGTTGACGCGCATGTTTCCAGTGCTGCGATTTTGCTAGACTGGCGCCTCTCTATGAACCTCACTTCTCGTCAACAGCACACACTCGAATCCATTTGCGATACTTTCGCGCCTCCATCAGCCGATTGGCCTTCCGCATCCGAGATGGGCATTCCCGCAGCGATTGGAAAGGCCCTCGATTTGAATCCACGGCCCGGTGAACGAGCGCAATTCTTGCAGCTTCTCGATCTTTGGGATTCGCATCTCCATAGCTTGCTGACGGCTCGCCGGTGGGCTTCGTTTTCTTCGCTTCCGCTCGAAACGCGCATCCGTGTTTTGCTTTCCTGGGCAGACAGTGGCTTCGGCCGTCGCCGCGGCGCGTTTCAGGCTTTGCGGAAAGCGATTGGTTTTCTTTACGTGATGCTCCCGGGAGCCGGCAGCGCGCCGAGTCCAGTTTGGAAACAGTTCGGTTATCCCGGTCCCCTCGGTCGGCAGCAACCAAAACCTCGCCCCCTGCGGCCGCTGGTTCCCGTAGTCGATACGGAATTGTCCTCGGACATTTGCATTGTCGGCTCCGGGGCTGGTGGGAGCGTGGCGGCTGCGGTTCTTGCCGCCGGCGGCAAGGACGTGATCGTACTCGAGGCGGGCGCCTACTATGACGATTCTGATTTCGATGGCGCGGAGCTTGGGGGATTCCAGCGGCTGTATTTGGAAGGCGGGTTTGCGGCCACCGCGGATCAGAGTGTCGGCTTATTGGCCGGCGAGTGCCTGGGAGGGGGAACGGTCATTAACTATTGCACATCGTTTCGAACGCCGGACGATGTGCGCGGCGAATGGGCTGCTGCGGGCGTGCCCTGGTTTACGAGCGAGGAGTACACCAGAAATCTCGATGCCGTGTGCGCGCGGCTCTCGGTGAACCTGGACCACAACCGCGTCTCGGCGCGGGAACAAGTTTTCGAGCGCGGGCTCCACAACCTGGGCTGGCATGCGGCGGCCATGCCGCGCAACGTGGTCGGCTGCGAACAGGGCAAAGTTTGTGGGTACTGCGGTTACGGCTGCTCGCTTGGTGCAAAGCAATCCGGCACGAAGACTTGGCTTGTCGATGCGCAGCACGCCGGCGCCCGATTGGTTACCGAGACACGCGCATGGCGCGTTCGAATCGAAGCGGGAGCGGCCGCCGGCGTGGACGCTCGTTCGCGGAACGGTAGTCGCGTCACGATTCGATCGAAAGCTGTGGTCACTGCCTGCGGCGCGATCCACACGCCTGCCTTGCTTCTGCGTTCCGGCTTGCGTAACGAAAATATTGGGCGGCATCTTCACCTGCACCCCGTTTCGAATGTTTGCGGAGTCTTTGAGGAAGAGATCCGTCCCTGGGAAGGGACCATGCAGGCGATCTATTCCGATGAGCATCGCTTCCTTACCGGAAATTACGGCGTGAAGTATGAGACGACCGCGTTGCAGCCAGTCATTGCCGTGGCTGTTCTGCCGTGGCGTGAGCCGGAACACTATCGGTCGTTGCTGGGGAAATTATCCAACACCATGGCGGTCGGAGTTTTGTTGCGCGACCGCGATGGCGGCCGCGTGACGCTCGATGGTGAAGGCCATCCGGTGGCTCATTACGCGTTGTCGGAATTCGATCGTGCGCATTTGCGCCGTGGATTCATGGGTGCCGCCCGGATACTCGAGGCCGCTGGTGCGCGACGCATTTTCTCTCCGCATGTGAAATGGTGCGCTTACGAACCGGGTCGGAAAGATTCGCTGGATTGTTTCACGCAGGCGATGGACGCGGCCGGGTGGGACTCCGGCCGGCTGGCGCTCTTTTCCTTTCACATCATGGGAAGCGCCCGCCTGGGCGGATCGGCAAAAAGTTCAGCAACCAGGCCCGACGGCGAGACTTGGGAGGCTCGCCATCTTTTCGTAATGGACGGCTCGTCGTTTCCAAGCGCTTCGGGGGTTAACCCCATGATTTCGATCCAAGCGATCGCCCGCCGTAACGCCATGGCTCTGGCGGAACGCCTGTCGATATAAGTGTATTATTTATAGTAGGATAGCAGGAGCGAAGGACTCCCCGAAGGAGTCCTTTGGCCGGCCGGCAAAAGGGGGCTGAGACGGTCTCTTCTGAGGCGTTCCCGCGTTTTTTCCCGGGTGGCCCGGGATACTGCCCTTGACTAGTGCTAGGGGTTCCTCCGAGTTGGGTACCTCCGGTCTATGGGATTTTGTTGATAAAATGTAATAGTCTTAGGTAGGTTGGGCGCGCTCTAAGGCAGTCGCCGGAGCGGGCCCAACGGGTGTGGTTCCAAAATGATACTGAACGTCAAGTTCGCGTCGCCGCGTCGAAGCCCACGAAACGGCTTTAGCTTGGTGGAGCTCGTGTTGTCCTTGGCTGTGCTCCTGGTGATTACAACCATGGCTATCCCGGTAGTGGTGCGCTCTCTGCAGGTCTACCAGCTGAATTCCACGGCCTCGCAATTGGCGGGGATGCTTAAGTTTGCGAAATTCGACGCCATTCGGCAGAACACGCACGTGAATTTCCAGATCGTTCAGAGCGGCACAAATTGGATCGTGTGGGTAGATTCAAATGGCGACAACCTACCGGACGGAGCCGAGCCTCAAATGGTGATTCCGATTGCGGGGAATGACACGCTTCTTCCGGCGGGTTCGGTGCCGAGTCCAAGTCCCATCGCCCTCACTTTGGGCGCCGGTAATTCCCTCTATACCTGGACGGTGCTCTCTGGCAATGGCAGCCTGACATACGACCAGCGCGGGGTGGTGGTGTCTTCTCCTGGGGGGCCCGTGGTCACGACCATTACCGCCCTTTACCTCGGCAATCCCAACGACGCGAGTTGCGGTTACCGCGCCGTCATAACGCTGCCTTCGGGCGCTGTGCAGGTGTGGACTTCCTCCTCGGCCGGGAATTGGCAGCGAATCAGTTGATCCGTTTCGCAAGTTAACGTTATGAAGAATCCGCACAGCCGCGAGAAACGCAGGGGGGCACGGAGGAACCAGCGCGGATTCACACTGACGGAGGTTCTTATTGCCATTCTCATCCTGCTGGTAGGCATTGTGGCGGTGGCGCAGTTGGTGCCGGCTTCGATAGGCTCGAACTCGGCGAACCGCAACGACTCTTCTGCTTTGGTGTTCGCACAGCGGCAGATGGACCTATTCCTGAATCAACCGCTCAACTATACGGCGTTTATCCAAACTATCGACTCGCAAACCTTCACGTGCAATCTCGGAGATCCCACGCAGCCGAACCAGATGGTGGGCAGTGGCTACGCTTTGTTCTATAACCAGGTGGTGGTAGATTTTAGCCAGTCGCCGGTGACGAACTACAGCTTTCTCTACCACGATCCGAACGATCCTGCCGAAGTAGTTTACGACGTTCGGTGGGCGGTGTTCACGACGACCAACAGCGGCGCGGTTACTTCCAAACGATTCATCCTGGGAGCGAGAAAAAAGGGCGGCAACGGAATTTACAATCCAGTGACTCTGGACACCATACTTTACAAATGAAACGCGTTCGTCACAAACGGAAGGAACTCGGATTCTCGCTCATCGAAATGATGATCGCTGCGGTCATTTTCATTTTGCTTTGCGGGGCCGCGTTCGCGCTGCTCTCCGTGGCCCAGCAACGATACCAGACGGAATCCCAGGTCTTGAATTCCTTTCAAGAAGCGCGTTTTGGTCTGGACGAAATCGTTCGAGACGTAAACGGTTCCGGTTATCCCCCGCTCAACCAGTTCTCGATCGGGCCCACTCCTCCACCCGAGACTTCTTACGCGATCACCCCAGTCGCTTGGTCCAGCGGTTACCCCAACTCACCCTGCCAGATTGGCACGGGTGGAGGAGGGTCCTGCGTTACGCCCGGAGATTTTGATTTAATCATCGAAAGGGATGTTGACCCCTGGCGCCACGATGGCGTCGAATGGACCCGCTATCAGCTTCAGACTCCGTCGAACATTCTGTCTCGTAGCCAGACTTCTAAGGCCGGTGGCGGCGCGGACCCCGCTGGGGCCACACAGAACTCCTTCGTTCCCTACGTTCAAAATGTGATGAACAACGACCCTACTCTTTCGCTCTCGCCCACGCAACTTGCACAATTCAAAGCGGCCTATCCAAGTATGTTTCCCAGCGGGAATCCGGTGCCGGTTTTCAGCTATACCTGTTACACGCCGTATGGACCGCAGCCGTGTGTTTCGGCGGGATCGTACAATTCTCCCATGAATGTGACGGACATCGAAATTACGCTAATCGTCATGACGCCGACCAAGGATGCTCAGACGGGTCAGCTGAGGCTCATCGAATTGCATGGACGCGGCCACAGCCTGAATCCGGCTCAGCATTAAGGGCCGAGTCAGTAAGGGGCAAAGACCTAGGATGAACAAAGAACGCAAAACGGTCCGCCGCTCTCAAAAGGGAATCGCACTGCTGATTGCGATCTTCGTTTTGCTATTGATCAGCGTGGTGGCAATCGCTTTGCTGGTTTCCTCCGGCACCGAGACGGCTCTGGGCGCAAACTACCGGGCTTCTTCGACGGTGTACTATGCCGCGCTCGCAGGTTTGGAGGAAGCCCGTGGACGCTTGCTTTCGAAAAATCCAAACTACTTTACCCCTGCCGTCGTTCCCACACCCTTCCCCTTGGGTCAGGCGGTCTATGTCCTGAATCGCTTGTCGGGCGAAAACATCGTCCCCTGGGATAGCAGCAACCAATATTACGACAAGGAATACGGGGCCGAATTTTTCCCGCTGTCGGCGTCTAGTGCGGGTGTCTATCCCGCCTATTCGGTCTGGGACTACACCATGGGTCCGAGCATCCCTGGGCCGGTCTATAAATGGGTGCGCATCACCGCGGCAACCGAGCAGTCTCTCTACCTCGATGTGAACTCCGACGGCGTTTACGACCACTCCACTCCAATCTATTACGATCCGGCTGCAGTGGATTCCAATGGCAATCCAGCGCCCAGCTTGATCGTGACGCTGACTCCCCCAGCTACTGCCGAGCAAGTGCTGCAAATCACCTCACTGGCTTACTTGCCCAACGGCAGCCAAAAATTACTGCAATACGTGGTCGCTCCGGTTGCGCAGAGCTTGAGTTTTCCTGCAGCGCTAACAATGGATGGCCCGAACGCAGGCAATAATCCCTCGTATCCATTCGCTGTGCCGTGGGGAGCCGGCTTTACCATGGACGGGAGCGATCAATACTTTTATTCCGGCCCTAACGGGTGCGTCGCTGGGTCCAACCCAAGCGCATCTCCGGTTAGGGCCATCGGATATTCCAACACCGGCGGAACAGACGCGAGTCTAGGGAACATCATAAGCGCGATTCAACAAGGGAACCCTCCCCCCAATAACACCTGGAACTACGGAGATTATAAGGGGCTTGGTGGGGCTTCGCCCAACGTCTACTATGTAGGAAGTGTGCCTCCATCGGGGCCACCAACGATCTCTGCGAACATGCTAACGCTGTCTGAAATCAATTCTCTGGTAAGCGGCTTCTCGCAGTCGGCGGACGTTTCGCTGACCGGCCCGGTGACGCAAAGCGATTCCAATAACCTGATGCCCTCGGGAATGTCGGCAACAAATCCGCTTACGGTGGTAGTAAACGGTGATTTTACGGAGAACGGATGGAGCGGAACCGGCTATGGGACTCTTGTGGTGACGGGGACGTTCACCTACGATCCGAACTCCTCGTGGGATGGAGTCATCCTGATAATCGGAAAGGGTGTTTTTACCTCACTGGCGAGCGGGTACGGTGGTGGACCCGGCCAAATCAATGGAGCCGTATTTGTCGCGACCACCGTCGATGGATCGGGCATTCCCCTGTCTTCTTTGGGATCCCCGACATTTCACTTCACCGGCTCTGGAAGTAGTCGCATCTATTACAGCAGTTGCTGGGTTCAGCACACGCAAGCGCCGGCGAGGTACCAGGTGCTGTCCTTCCACGAAATTCCACAGAGCTAGGATCCCAGATGAAGCTTCGCAACCACTATCTCGCAAGTCTCGACGTTCGCTTTATCGCGGTTGGCGTCGTACTCGTCTTTGCTGGCTTATCGCAATCAGCCTATGGAGTGTTGTGGCAAGAGCTGCAGACCTCACAAGTGCAACAGCAGGTTTCGCAACCGCAACAGAATCCGCAATCTTCTCCGCAGCCGCAAGACCCGTCGGCGCCCAAACCGAAGAAAGTGTGGACCAACGACGACGTCATCTCTCTGCGATCTCCAGCGGACACCTATCGGGCCGAAAAGGAGGCGCAGGAAGCTGCCGACGCGGAAGCGGCCGTCAAAAAGGCGGAACTTGCGACACAAATTAAGGAAGCTGGGTTGACGATCAAACTCCCATCCACACCCGAAGAAACTCGACAATTGATTAAGGACACGCAAGAGCAAATCGCAGCTTTGCAAGCACGGCTGGATCGATTGAATCACGATCTCCCCGACGCCCTTGAACCCCAAAAAACTGCCATACAAAAACAGATCGAGGCGTTGACGGTTGATGTGCCAAGAAATCAACTCGAACTCAAAGTTTTGCGGGGCCACCTCGAGGATCTCGTCAAGACGGCACCGAGCGGGCCGGCCTCTGCGCCCCCCGCTCCGCCTTCTCCAGAGAATCCGCTGTAACTTTCTTGCGTAAACCCAATAAATCGCCTTCGAGGTAGGTAAGCGCTCTTACGTGCTTCGAGCGCGAGGCCGCTGTATAATGCTCGAATGCGTAACGGCCAGGGAAGGACGCAGATGCACGGCACTACGGTTTTGTGCGTGCGCAAGGACAATAAGGCGGTGCTAATCGCCGATGGCCAGGTGACCATGGGCGATCATGTTATGAAGCACACCGCGCGGAAGACGCGGCGGCTTTACAACGACAAGGTTATCGCCGGTTTTGCCGGATCTACCGCCGATGCGATTTCGCTCTTCGAGCGATTTGAAGGCAAGCTCCAGGAACATTCCGGAAATTTGCAGAAGGGCGCGGTGGAGCTGGCCAAGGAGTGGCGTAAGGATCGCGCGCTGCGGCATCTCGAGGCGCTGCTCATTGTCGCGGATTCGAAAGCCACGTTTCTGCTTTCTGGCAACGGAGATGTTATCGAGCCGGACGATGGTTTGTGCGCCATCGGCTCCGGCGGGACTTATGCGCTGGCCGCGGCACGCGCTTTGTTCAAACATTCCAAGCTCAACGCGAAGGATCTGGCCATGGAAGCGATGCGCATCGCCAGCGAGATCTGCATTTATACCAACGCAAACTTTACCGTCGAAGAACTCTAGGGGGTCGCGCGATAATACGCCGAGCCGTATTCACGCATCAAACGGATTGCAAAGCAGGGGAAGACACGCGAGGGGATCGCACACCAAGGGATTGGACATTTCATGACCAGCAAGACCGACAAAGAGATAGTTTTCGCGCCCGGCGGCAACGGCGCTCCACCGGTAGAAGAAGAGCAGCTTCTTCCCGCGCTCGACGACATGACTCCGCGGGAGATTGTCGTGGAGCTCGACAAATACATCGTCGGGCAGAATGCGGCCAAGCGCGCTGTTGCTGTGGCTTTGCGAAACCGCGTCCGTCGACAAAAACTTCCCCCGGAGATTGCCGAAGACGTACTGCCCAAGAATATTCTGATGATTGGACCGACCGGCGTTGGCAAGACGGAAATCGCGCGGCGTCTTGCTCGTCTTGCGGGCTGTCCGTTCGTCAAGGTGGAAGCCTCGAAATATACCGAAGTGGGCTACGTGGGCCGCGATGTGGAATCGATGGTTCGCGATCTCGTCGAGACTTCGATCGACATGGTTCGCGAAGAAAAGCTTGACGAAGTCGCCGATCGCGCGGAACAAGCCGCGGAAGAGCGCATCCTGGACCTTTTGCTTCCGCCCTCTCCGCCGCCCGCTGTGGTCACCACGGAGACGGAAGCCGCGGCGCAGCGCGAGCAGACGCAACGCACGCGTGAAAAGCTTCGTGCCCAGCTTCGGGAGGGCAAGCTCGATCAAAGAATGGTCGATCTCGAAGTGCGTGAACGTTCCATGCCGTCGTTTGAAATTATTTCCAATCAGGGCGTCGAGGACATGGACGTCAATATGAAGGACATGTTCTCTAACCTCTCCGGTCTCTTTGGCCAACAAAAAAAGAAGCGCAAAATGTCCGTCGCCGATGCTTTCGAATACTTGATTCAAGAGGAGGAAAACAAGCTGCTGGATATGGACCAGGTCACGCGCATTGCCGTCGAACGCGCCGAGCAGATGGGCATCATCTTTATCGATGAGATCGACAAGGTCGCCGGGCGCGAATCGGGCCACGGGCCGGATGTTTCCCGCGAAGGCGTGCAACGGGACATTCTGCCGATTATCGAAGGCACCACCGTCAACACGCGCTACGGCATGATTCGCACCGACCACATTTTGTTTATCGCCGCCGGCGCTTTCCACGTTTCGAAACCCTCGGACCTCATTCCTGAATTGCAGGGGCGCTTGCCTATTCGTGTGGAGCTGCAGTCGCTCAAGGAAGAAGATTTCATCCGCATCCTCACAGAACCGAAGAATGCGCTCATCAAGCAGTATGTTGCGCTTCTGGAGACCGAAGGCGTGAAGCTGAACATTACGGAGGACGCCGTAGCGGCTATTGCACGGTTTGCCACGAGCGTCAACGAGTCCACCGAAAACATCGGGGCGCGGCGGCTGCATACCATACTTGAAAAGGTTCTCGATGAGCTTTCCTTCGAAGCGCCCGACCTGAAGAAAAAGAATGTGAAGGTGGATGCCGCCTACGTCACAAAGCAGCTTGCGGATATCGTCAAGAACCAGGATTTGAGCCGCTATATCCTGTAAACTCCGAAAATCGAAATGGAACTTCGAAACTTGCGGAACCCCGCCGTGCACGAAACGGACGCCGCGCGCACCGGGAGTTTTGTTTTTCTGGTTTCAGCGCTCGCATTTCTTTGTGGTGCCGGTTGTGGGGCGCCCGGCGAGCCTACTCCGCCTTCGCCCCCGGTTCCGCTGGCCATTAGCGATCTCACCGCGCATCAGGCCGGCGATGGCGTGCAACTTATTTTCACATTGCCTATAAAGACCGTCGCAGGCGATCGACTGGCGTCGCCGCCAGCGGTGGAAGTCGTTCGGGGCATGCCGAAGGCCGATGGTTCGCCGGACGCAAAATCATTTCGCGTCGTTTACACCATACCTAGTGCGCTGGTGGAAAATTACGTCGTGGAAAGCCACGTGAAATTCATCGATCCCGTCGCGCCAGCGGAAACTCGCGCGCATCCGGGCGGTTCGCTCGTCTATGTTGTGCGAACGCGTGCCTCCAAGAAGCGCGCCTCGGCCAATTCGAACGCCGTTTCCGTGCGCATGTATCCTGTGGCGGAAGCGATCGCTTCTCTACAATCGCGTGTCACGGAGACGGCCATTGAGCTGAGTTGGACGGCTCCCAGCCGCACCTCCGGCGGCGATCCGCTAAGCGGATTTTCCGGCTATCGGATCTATCGTGGCGAGCTTGACCCCGCCACAGCCGAGGCTAGTGCGACGGATCTAGGGAAAGCCAAATGGAAATCTCCGCTGGCGTTGCTCTCGGACGCAGACGAGAGCGCCTACCGCGACACTCTTTTCGACTTTGGCAGAACTTATGCTTACATCGTGAGAAGCGTCGTGCTGGTAGAAGGCCACCCGCTCGAGTCCGCAGACTCAAACTCCGCGATCGTTACGCCGCGCGACACCTTCCCTCCAGCCGTTCCCGAGAACCTGGTGGTTGCCACCCTGTCCGGTGCCAGTCCCGGCTCCGTGCTCGCGGACCTCTCGTGGTCCATCAATCTTGAAACCGATCTTGCCGGCTACCGCGTCTATCGAAGTGAGCAGCAGGACACTCGAGGGGCGCTTCTTACCCCCGATCTCTTGCTTGCACCGGCGTATCGTGATACGTCTGTAGAGCCCGGCCACCGCTATTGGTACTCCGTGACTGCCGTCGATCGTGCTGGCAACGAAAGTGACACGAGCGCTGCGGTTGCGGTGGATGTCGCAAAACCTTCTCCGTAGCGCCGGGTTTAACTCCGCGGGAGCGCGTCTGTTTATGACCGTTCGTCGACACATGCACGCGTACGGGTCGTTGCGTGTTTTCCGGAACGCATCGGTTCGCACGGGTGTCTACGTGGGGGTCATTCTTTCCCTCGTTTTTAGCGGATGGGTGATCGTCGCCAATCGTGTTCCCGTGCTGGATCGTTTTGCGCTTGTGCGGAATCTGGCCGCGGTGGCTGTTCTCGGTCTCGTCGCAGTGATCCCCGTTCTCCGATTTTGGCGCATGCCGGGTTTCTTGCTCGCTTCGAGCCTCGTCGCGTGGACGCTTTTCAGCCTGTCCTACCGTGTTCTTTGCATGCGTTTTGCGGGCCTTGCGGAGCGTTTTAGCGCCGTTCAAATCTTCGTGCTCGGCGCGGTATTATATATGCTCGTGGTTACTCTCTCTTGGATTTGGACCATCATCCGGCGCGTTCGCGCGTCGCACGTGTCTCATCCTAATCACCATCCGAGCTGATCCTGAATGAAACTCTACCGCTTCCTTCCGCCTGATCGTTCCGCGCCGCAGCCGGCCGCCCCGCTTTACGGTCTGCTCGAGGGCCATCACATGCGCGACATTTCCGGCGCCCCGTGGAGTTCCTGGTCACGCGGGTCGCGCACCTGGCCGGTTGCTGACGTACGTCTGCTGGCCCCCGTCGATCCCGGAAAAATTGTGTGCGTCGGACGTAATTATGCAGCGCACGCCGCTGAACTTGGCAATGAAGTGCCCAAGCTGCCGCTCATTTTTCTTAAGCCATCTTCGGCGATCATCGGCCCCGGCGAGACGATTGTTCTGACGCCCCAATCGCAGCGCGTCGAGCACGAAGGTGAGCTTGCGCTTATCGTTGGCCGTCGCTGTTCGCAACTGAAAGACACCGACGATCCGCTGGATTATCTGCTCGGCTATACCTGCCTGAACGACGTCACCGCGCGCGACCTGCAGAAAAGCGACGTGCAGTTCACGCGCGCCAAAGGCTTCGATACCTTTTGTCCCGTTGGCCCGCACATCGAGACGGAACTCGATCCCTCGGATGTCTTGGTGGAATCGCATGTCAATGGTCAGCTCCGCCAAACGGGGCGGACTTCTCTAATGATCTTTCCGGTGGCGTTTCTCGTTCGCTGGATCTCCCGGGTGATGACTCTCAATCCAGGAGATTTGATTGCCACGGGCACGCCGGCTGGCGTCGGCCCGCTTGTCTCGGGGGACGTCGTCGAAGTCAGCGTCGGCGGTATTGGCGTGTTGCGCAATCCGGTCGAGGCCCCACACACGTAGTTTCACTGCGCAGCCTCTGTTTCGGTAAGATACACAGCTGTGGGGGCGATTTACGGAGGGTGGCCGTTATCCTGGGTAACGTCGGATTCGGTGTGCCAGCTCGTGCGTGTCCGTTACTCCACAATTCGTTTGCATCAACGGAGATCGAATCGTTGAAAGCTCTGTTCACGGACTGGAAACTTGTTCTCGCTATGGGCGGCGCTGCTCTCGCGGCGATTCTGATGATCGCTTATGCTTTTTTTCGCCCGGTGGAAGAGCCCGAGGACGTGGAACGCAGGCGGCGCCTGCACTTGAATCAGATCGGGCGCATCGCGGAAGGGCAGGTCGTCGAGTTGGCCGAGCATCCGGCCGAGCCGCGCGAGCCCCAAAGAAAACTCTTCGGGTCCCGCGCGAGTCCGATCGTTGATTTGCGACCCAGACACCTGGTCACATACAGTTACGCGATTTCCGGAGTCACCTATCACACCGCGCAGGATATTACAGGACTGGAAGGGCAAATCCGTTTCGAACGGCTCGTCGCGGGCCAGCCCGCCAGCGTGAAGTACGATCCTTCGAATCCCAGCGATTCCATCCTCGTCGCCGACGATTGGTCCGGGTTGCGGTGAACTTCGAAGGGTTTGTGCTGCACCCCGAAATTCCTGTTCGGCGCTCCTGGACGCATTCTGAATTTCGTTCAATTGCGCTATTCTTCTCCCTGCGGCTTTGCTAGGCCGCGCCAGTCTGATGAAAATGGTTCTCGCGTCCGTGCTGACCACCCTGCTCATCGTTGCGATGACGCTCGGCGCGATGTTCATTCTCGTCCAAGCCACCGATTATGTTACGTCGCTCGAGTCGCCTCTCCAGCGTGCTGCCGCCATTGGCGCGGAACTTCTTCTCGGCGTGGTTCTCCTGCTCGGCACCGTTTGGCTTGCCACTCATCTGGCCGTTCGCATCTTCGCCAAAAATGAACCATCTGCGCCCGGAGGAAAGCTTGCCTGAGAAAAACGCCGCCGCGAGCGCAAAAGAAAAGCATCACGACCGCATGGAAGAACTTCGCCGGCAATCCGCGGAAGCCGAAGCCGGCGGTGGTCCCGAACGCCGCGAACGCGAACACAAAGCCGGCAAGCTTGCCGCACGCGAGAGAATTCATTTGCTCCTCGACGAAGGCACCTTCGAAGAACTGGACAAATTTGTGCGCCACGGCTGTGTGGATTTCGGAATGCAGGAGCAGCGACCAGCCGGCGATGGCTTCGTCACCGGTTTTGGCCGCATCGACGGCCGTCTCGTCTACGTTTTTGCCCAAGACTTCACCGTATTCGGAGGATCGCTTTCGGAAGCCAACGCGCGGAAAATCTGCAAGATCATGGATCTGGCCATGCGCGCCGGCGCTCCGGTCATTGGGCTCAACGACTCGGGCGGCGCGCGCATCCAGGAAGGAGTAGCCTCGCTCGCGGGTTATGCCGATATTTTTCTGCGCAATACCCTCGCCAGCGGCGTAATTCCTCAGATCAGCGCCATTATGGGCCCATGCGCGGGTGGCGCGGTCTATTCTCCGGCGATCACCGATTTCATTTTTATGACGCGCGAGACTTCCTACATGTTCGTCACCGGCCCCGACGTGATCAAGACCGTGACTCACGAAGAGGTTTCCAAGCAAGAGCTCGGTGGCGCCATGACCCACAACGAAAAGAGCGGCGTGGCGCACTTTGTCTCGGCGGACGATGCTGATTGCCTGGCCATGATTCGCGAGCTATTAAGTTTTCTCCCTTCGAATAACGTTGAAGATCCGCCGCGCCGCCGGCCCTCGGATTCGCCGGATCGCCGCGATGAATCCTTGAACTCCCTGGTCCCGGCGGATCCCCAGAAACCCTATGACATCAAGGACGCTATCCACACTGTCGTTGATGACGGCTATTTTTTCCAGGTCCACGAGCACTTTGCGAAGAATATTGTTGTCGGTTTTGCGCGCTTTGACGGCCGCCCGGTGGGCATTGTCGCCAATCAACCGGCGTTCCTTGCGGGCGTTTTGGACATCAATGCTTCTCTAAAAGGGGCACGCTTCGTGCGCTTCTGCGACGCCTTCAACATCCCGCTGATCACCTTCGAGGATGTTCCCGGGTTTCTGCCCGGCACGCAGCAGGAGTTTGGCGGCATCATTAAGCATGGCGCGAAACTGCTTTTCGCTTTCGCCGAAGCCACTGTCCCCAAAATCACAGTCATCACGCGCAAGGCCTACGGTGGCGCGTATTGCGTCATGGCCAGCAAACATATCCGCACGGACGCCAACTTCGCCTGGCCGTCAGCGGAAATCGCCGTCATGGGACCGGAGAGCGCAGTGAATATCGTGTATAAGCGCGAACTCGATAAAGCCCCGGAGTCCGACCGCGAACGCCTCCGCCAGGAAAAAATCGCAGAATTTCGCGATCGCTTCGCCAATCCCTTCGTCGCCGCCGAAAAAGGCTACATCGACGCCATCATCGAGCCCTCGGAAACTCGTTTCCGCATCATCACCGCTCTTCGCGCCCTGGAAAACAAGCGTGACACCAACCCCGGAAAAAACACGGCAACATCCCGCTGTAGGCTCCGTGGGAACCTATGATGAAACCTCTATCCTAGAGTTTTCCAGACTGCGTTTTCCCTTCAGACCGTGAGCCTCGACGCCGTGAGGAGTCTTCTTATTCCGGCAAGATCCGGAAAGCCCCTGCCGCGGGGCATACGTAAGACCAACCAATGCGGGGTGGACATCACCTCGGCGGCTAGTCCGTGGCGGCTTCCGCGGCGCGTCTAGGCGTTGGTGGCGACTCAAACAATTAGACACTACGCACACGCCAGCAGCTCGGCAGCGATATCCCTCGTGCTAGAATCCCGGAGCAACATCAAAGGTCCATGTTTCGGAAAATCCTGATTGCCAATCGCGGGGAAATCGCGGTGCGCATCCTGCGCGCCTGCCGCGAGTTGGGCATTCGCTGTGTTGCGGTTTTCAGCGAGGTTGACCGCAAATCGCTCCACGTTCGCCTCGCGGATGAAGCCTATCCAATAGGCCCCGCACCCTCGCGCGAAAGTTATCTTTCGATTGAAAAAATAATCGATGTCGCACGCCGTTCCGGCTGCGATGCGATCCATCCAGGCTACGGCTTTCTCGCGGAAAATGCTGCGCTCCCGCGCGCCTGTACGGAAGCGGGAATCACCTTCATCGGCCCAGGCGCCGAAGCCATGGAAGCCCTCGGCTCAAAAACCGCCGGCCGCCAACTCGCTCGCCGCTCCAATGTGCCCACTGTTCCCGGCGCTAACGATCCGATCGAAAATCCCGAGGATGCCCAGGCCCTCTCCCAAAACATGGGCTATCCTGTCTTGCTGAAAGCTGTCGCTGGCGGCGGAGGCAAAGGAATGCGCGTCGTCACTTGCGACGCCGAGTTTGGGCCCGCCTGGCGCGATGCTTCTTCCGAAGCTCTCAATGCCTTCGGAGATGCGCGCCTGTACCTCGAAAAATATCTCGAAAATCCGCGCCACATTGAAATTCAAATTTTGGCCGACGCCCACGGCCGCGTCGTTTCGCTTGGCGAGCGCGAATGCTCCGTGCAACGGCGCCACCAGAAAGTGATTGAAGAAGCTCCTTCGCTGGTCATCACGCCGGAGCTGCGCAAGAAGATGGGTGACGCAGCCGTCCGTCTCGCGCGCGCCGGTGGATACGTCAATGCCGGCACCGTGGAATTCCTCGTCGATGCCCGTCTCAACTTTTATTTTCTGGAAGTCAACACGCGTCTGCAGGTCGAGCATCCCGTCACCGAGCAAGTCACGGGGCTCGATCTGGTCAAGCTGCAAATCGCCATCGCCGCGGACCATCGCCTGCCGTTCGCCTGGGAAACCATCACTCCGCGCGGCCACGCCATGGAAGTGCGCCTCTATGCCGAAGATCCGGACAACAATTTTTTTCCTTCACCAGGAAAAATTCTCTCCTGTCGTGCTCCGAGCGGCCCCGGTATTCGCCTCGATGAAGGCGTCTACGAAGGCTGGACCGTGCCGATGGACTACGACCCGCTTCTCAGTAAGTTGATCGCTTGGGGCAACAGCCGCGAAGAAACCATCGCCCGCCTCCGCCGCGCACTCGGAGAGTACACCGTCACTGGCATCAAAACCAACGTTGGCCTTTTCCGCCGCATCCTTGCCGAGCCGGATTTTCTTCGCGGCGAAATCCACACCAAGTGGCTCGACGAACTGCTTCCGCGTTCCTCATCTACAGCGCGTTCTTTAGACATAGATCCAAAGACAGATCACGCCGCCGATGCCGCCGCCATCGCCGCAGCTCTCTGGCAAACGAATCATTCGGAGAAATCCTCCGGCCAGCCGTATTCTGGCCAGGATTCTTCTCCGCCATCCCGTTGGAAACAAGAAGGCCGGCGCCAGCAACTGGATCGCCTGCCATGAAGTTTGAAGTGCAGCTCACTGGCCCATCCGGAAAGAAGCTACGCACAGTTGAACTCGAGCGCGATCGAGATCGCTGGAAGATCTCGCTGGACGGCCAACAAGTCCCGACCGACGCCGTCGAAATCAATCCCCACACCCTCTCGCTTCTTCTTGAAGGCCAATCCTACGAAGTTCACATCGCGGAGTCGCCCGACGGGGTCCTCAAGCTCCAGACAGGTTTCAAGGAATTCACCGCCGAAATTGTCGATCCCCGTGCCTGGCGCGGCCGTTGGCACGGTGCACTCGAAGCCGAAGGCCGCCAGCAAGTCCTCGCTCCCATGCCGGGCAAGGTCGTGCGTCTCCTCGTCCAGGCAGGAGACAAGGTCGAAGCGGGCCAGGGCCTCCTGGTTGTCGAAGCCATGAAAATGCAAAACGAAATTCGCTCGCCAAAAGGCGGCACGGTCGAGCACCTTGACGTCAAAGAAGGCCAGCCTGTCAACGCCGGTGAAGTGCTCTGCATCGTTTCCTGAACCGCCGTGGGGCATTGGTACACCAACGTTTCGGTGAAGGGGATCGTCTAGGAATCCTCGGCGCCAACTCTCTCCACGCGGCTCTCGACTGCCGCACTGGCAAGCTGCCATGCCTACGAGGACATCAAGCAGAGACTCCGGAAGGAATAGACCGCCAAGCGCTCGGTCGTGCGAGGATGGGATGAAAAGGGAAACCATGCCGCAGGGTTCGCGGTTAACGAGTCAATGCCCCGATGATTTGCCTGGAAAATCCGTTTTCGCCGCCGCCGGCAGCTTGCCGGCCGCTTCAATGACTTGTTGCGCGAGGTAGTTGGTCACCCGCGCGTCATCCCGCGCGATTCTAAGGTAGGCAGCGCGCAGCAATTGTTCCTTGTGGTTGCGCAGCGTGTCGCGAATCGTCTGTTGCACTTGCGAATCGGAAATGTTCCGCTGCCCGGGCGACTCACGGGAGATAAGCTTCAAAATCACGATCCGCTGGCCTTCCTTGGACTGCGTCGCCATCGGCGGGCTCACTTGCCCCGCCTTCATTCCCAGCACGACCCTCTTTAAAGCCGGATCAGACTGGTTCAGCGCCGATTCCGGCACGTACCCCAGGTCTCCGCCCATGGCCGAAGAGTTCATGTCTTCGGAATAGTCCATCGCCAGTTGCGCGAAGTCTGCGCCGCTGTTTAGCTTGTCCTCGAGCATTTTTACCTTGCGCTGGGCTTCGACTTCGTTCGTCGCGTCGTCATTTTTGAGGTTGCGGATTTGCGCTTCTTTTCGCGGAGTAACCACAATCTCGGAAATTCTATATAGCGGCTCAATAACGTTAAATTGCGCCTTGTTCGCGTTGTAGGCGTCGATGACGTCCTGGTCGGTGATCGATATTTTCGCCACCACTTCGCGGTTCAACAGCTTCGTGATCGAGAGCTCCCTCCGCAGGTCGCGTTTCCAATCGTCGACGGAGATGCCTCGGTCCTTCAGCTGCCGTTGGAACTCGTCTTCGGTGTAGGGGCTCTTGCGCTCGGTGAATTTGTCTTCCACCTCGCCGTCACTCGCTTCCAAATTCAGCTTCTTGGCCCGCTCCAGCAGAATCTCATTGTTAATCAGTTCCTCGAGAACGTTCAGCTTCAGGGACAGCACTTCTTCCTGCG
>Ga0207046_10156_pt1 | contig 19629 bp, 21 predicted proteins | sample Alteio_BWMinCont_66_FD_153303 | JGI IMG/M metagenome (GOLD analysis project Ga0207046, IMG submission 153303) | Enriched cells from forest soil in Barre Woods Harvard Forest LTER site, Petersham, Massachusetts, United States -... | ecosystem: Environmental > Terrestrial > Soil > Temperate forest >...
GGAAGTTCCTCGGGCCGGGCCGGATTAGTTGTTTCCTGCCGACCGGCCTAGCCCGCTTTAACAATTCTTCAACTCAGGCGTTAAACCATTTGCGCTATACTGCCCCGCAGAGGCGTTTATGCACCACTCCACGCAACGCTCCAGAACCCCTGATGCGACCGCTACTTTGCCTCCAATTGATGCGGCTTTCAGTCAACAGATCGCCGACCCGAGACGCGAGATCGAAGGAATCCAGGAGCTAAACATTATCTACCGCTCTCAGAAGAGAAAGGTAAGGCTGGAAGAGATTGTGCGGCAACTGGCCGTGCTTCGGAACAAGTAGACACCCAGGCCGCGTTCAACGCTCGCGTTGTCTTGGAAATAGAATGTGCGTTAGCGGGGACGGAAGAATTATTAGCGCCGAAATAGTGTCCGTTAACGCACACTCGATTTCGCTATCGCACAATGTTTTCCTGCAACCCGATGCATGATTTTCAATTAGTTCACGGGGTTACATATTCGGCGACGTTGGTCTGAGATTTGCAACAGTTATGCCGATTCGGTTCCAATGGCCGGGAGGGTGTTCAAGGTGGGGAGCTTACTCCACGATGTGATCTTCGGCGTGCGCGTGTTGCGCAAGTCACCCGGCTTCACCATCACTGCCGTTTTGACCCTGGCCTTGGCGATTGGCGCAAATGCCGTGGTCTTTAGTGTTATGAACGGGCTGATCTTGCGCCCCCTGAGTGTGCCTCAGCCGAAAAGCCTCTATGCAATCGAGCTTGCGAACGATAAGGATACTTCTCAATCGTATCCCAACTATCTGGATCTACGAGACCGCAACCATAGCTTCGAAGATCTGGTGGCCTACAGCATCGCTCAGGCTGCACTCGACTCAGGTCCGGGGCCCTCGGCCACCTGGGGTGTAGAGGCCAGCGGGAATTATTTCGATGAGTTGCGGATACAACCATATCTTGGTCGGTTCTTTCACGCCTCCGACGAGCATGGGGCGAACAGCGCTCCTTATATGGTGCTCAGTTACCCGTACTGGCACGCACATTTTCACGACGATGGCAACGTGATGGGGCGTACGGTCCAGGTGAACAAGCATCCATTTACCATCATCGGCGTAGCGCCGCCTAAATTTCGGGGGACTTTAGTATTTTTCTCTCCCAATTTCTTTGTGCCGATGGTGAACAGCGAGCAGGTGGATGGGGACGATGCCCTGAAGAATCGCGGCAACCTTTCCATTCTGATAGTCATGGGACACTTGAAGGCTGGAGTGACTCCGGCACAGGCAACTACCGACCTGAACTCAATTGGCGCCTACCTGGAAAAAACGTACCCCAAAGACGAAAGGCAGATGAGCTTTTCATTGGCGCGCCCAAGTCTATTGGGCGATCAGTTCAGCCTCCCTTTTCATGCGTTCCTTTCAGGATTGATGCTGCTGGCGGGATTGATCCTGCTGGCGGCATGTGCCAATCTGGGCAGCCTGTTTGCCGCCCGCGCGGCTGACCGTTCCCGTGAAGTCGCTCTGCGAATGGCCCTGGGCTCAACCCCCCGACGCGTTCTACGTGGGCTGTTCACCGAAGCCTTGCTGATTTCGCTCGCTGGAGGCGCCGTGGGGCTGTGGGCCAGTGTGTTGCTGTTGCGCTGGCTAAGTGTGTGGCAGCCATTTGGGAATTTCCCCATGCACGCGCCTGTGAACCCGGACGTTACTGTGTTTGGAGTGGCATTGCTGCTGGCCATAATCAGCGGACTGCTCTTTGGCGCGGTCCCGGTCAAACAGGTGCTTGCCACGAATCCCTACCAGGTCATCAAATCGGGATCAACTGGGGTCGTTGGGCGACGGATGACGGGCCGAGACATATTGCTGGCGATTCAGATTGCGATCTGCGCGGTGCTGGTCACCTCCTCTCTGGTTGCGGTGCGGGGAATCGCCCGTGCTCTGCACGACAACTTCGGCTTTGATCCGCAGAACGCCATTCTGGTCAGTGCCGATCTGCACATGGCTGGTTACAGCGGTAATCGAGTTCCCACTCTCCAAAAACGCATGCTCGATGCCGTCGCAGCGATTCCTGGTGTGGAGTCGGTTGGACTAACCGATGCGCTACTACTGAACGACCAGAGCAATTCGAATGTGTTTACCGATAGCACGGCGGACCTAAGGCCGTCGAAGGCAGCGGTCAGCGCCTATCTGTACCATGTATCTCCCGACTACCTCCGCGCGGAGGGAACTGCGTTGACCGCCGGCCGTGCTTTCACATGGCATGACGACGAGGGTTCGCCACTCGTTGCTGTGGTGAATCGAGAGTTTGCCCGCGAAATCTTCGGTTCCGTACAAAACGCAATCGGCGGTTACTACAAGATGCCGGACGGCAAGCGCGTACAAGTGGTAGGTGTTGCAGAAGAGGGAAAATATAGCAGCTTGACTGAGGATCCAAAAGCAGCGATGTTTCTTCCCATCTTGCAGTGGCCGTCGAACTCTACGTGGCTGGTGGTGCGCTCAAGCCGAGATCCGCAGCAAGTTGGGGCGGAAATAAGGCGCACGCTGCACCGAATCGATGCAGGGCTTCCGGTTGAGATCGAGAAACGGCTTGATGAAATAGCCGCAGTTCTGTTTCCTCCCCAAATGGCGACAATTGCGCTGGGCGTGATGGGCGGGATGGGCGCGATGCTGGCGGTTACAGGCATTTTTGGAATGGCGGCGTACTCGGTCAGCAAGCGCCTGAAGGAGTTGGGAATTCGTATTGCTGTTGGTGCCCAGCCTAAGGAAGTGTTACAGGCAGCCTTGGGGCGGGCTGTCAAATTGCTGGCGATTGGTTCTGCAGCAGGATTGACCCTCGGAATTCTGGCCAGCCGGGTGCTGGCTCTCATCGTCTATGAGGCAACTCCGCGCGATCCGCTGGTATTGGCTGGTGTTGTTCTTGCCATGGCGTTGGTGGGGCTAGTAGCTACGTGGATTCCGGCGCGACGCGCTCTCTCGCTTGATCCTTGGGTACTCCTGCGCGAAGAGTGAACCGACCTGCAGCGGTTCGCACTTGGCGACAAATCTCTCGATAGCAACCAGCCTACCGACGCTCGTGCGGAGAATCCGTCGTGACGAGTACGTGTAGGAAGGTCGTAGGCGCGCGAAGCGCAAAAAATGCAGCTTCCACGGGGACTTGCGTAAAACTGTGCGTAAAGAACTTCTGAAAATGTGGCTGGGAATTTGGGTTTAGAGTCACCGAGCCAGCTTTTGAGATAGGCTCAACCCATTGAAACCAAACAGAAGGTTTGGTTGCGGGGGCCCGATACGTACCGAATTTAGACACTTTGTGCGTTCCCTTCCGCAGTGAACTAATCCATTGGGCCGCGTAAGTCTCCCGCCTCATGGCTCGCCAGAGTGGTGGGCTGCCCTAAAGTCTGGCATGACGGATGAAGAAAGGGCACTGACTTCGATTGGCCTCCTGGACCTGAGTAACGGACGGACCTTCAAGTTCAACGGGCGGATCGAGCAGATCGCTCGAGACGAGTTGGCGAAGGGTGTGCCCTGGGAAGACATCGTCGCCGCTGCTCGCTATGTCGGGAACACGCTCGAGGAACGCGACAGAATGCCAAGCCTGACACCAGAAAAAAAATGAGCGCCAATATCACCAAATTAGCCGTCCTGAAGCTGGCAGAAGCTCAGAATCAGGCCGAGGAACAAAAGCGCATTGAAAAATCTCGCCAAGAAACCGAACGACTGAAGCTCGAAATGGCGGCCCGCGCAGAAATAAAACGAGACGAAGCCGCCGCCTTGCGTGAACGGACTGATTGGGAAGATTGGCACGGCAGCAACTGTGATGGTTTTGTCTCCACCAATCCTACCGCGCTATACCGGGCAGACTTGGAGGCGCGGATCGAGCAGGCGTACCGAGACCACAGCGGCAACTACAGCGTGCTACGCGTTGAGGCGACCAAGCTCGGCACGGAAGCGCTGGAAGCTCGCATGGAGCAACGATGAATCCCGCGAGCAGGATGGCGTCGCGACGTTTCGCCCAGCCGACGCCCGGCAGGTCAGCCTCGCGATCAGGCACGCAAGAACCAAGAAGGCGTGCCTATGAGGTTTAGTACGCTCGTCAGTACGATGGCATAGCGAATCGCCGTCCTTAGCGTTTGCTCGATCCCGTGCCGCAACCTTTTGGACAGGTCCTTGACACCTTTCCCGGAGTATGGTTTCTTAGCTATCCTCAGTCGCTTTTCTCATGATTGAACGTAGACGAGAAGAAAGGTCGCACCTGCCGCGCGGTGTGCTTCAGTTCAAAATATTAGAGACGCTTTGGGGGTCTGGCCCCAGTAGGGTTTGGGACGTCGTGGATAGATTGGGTAGCCTGGTCGGATCGAGGTTAAACTACAACACTGTTGCGGCGGCTCTCAACGAACTGCACGGCAGAGGGTTTGTAGATAGGATTCGCGTACCAAGTTCCAACTCTTTTCGATATTCGGCGCGGGTCTCTCTTGAACAACTGAAGAAAATGGAGGCGGTCGGGATTCTAGAAACGCTTTTCGCGCGATATCAAGACCCCCGGATAGCACTTTCGTTCTTGGTCGATGTCGTCGCCGAAGTTGATTGTCGTCTCCTGGCCGATCTGGCGCTCCTGGTGGAACGAAGGCGGCAAGAACAACGATGAATTCATCACCGATGGAGAACCCGTGCAACTCTTGCCGAGATAGTCGCGATGATCGAGAGCAGAATTAACCCCGCTAGCGCCAAAGTGGCTTTTCCTCGCCTCCATATCTCAGAGATCCAGCCCCTCGCCATCCTTGCCATTCTTTTTGAGGCAACCAGACTAGCCCTCCGCCGCTCGATGTCAATGCAACCTTCGGGCCAGCAGGCGTGTTCAATTCATTGTGTCGTGGGGCTGCTTGTGTACTTCATACCACAGAGCAAGTTCGACGCGATTCCACAGCCCCAGTTTGTCGTAGATGACGCAAAGGTAGTTCTTGACAACGTGCCGCGTAGTGCCGATGACCTGTGCGACTTCATCGTTCTTGAGCCCTTGGGCGACGAGTTCGATAACTCTCAGCTCCCGTTCGTTCGGGACGCGGCTACCGTAGCGGTCTCCGGTAAACATAGTTACCCCTTTTGGACACCGTTTGCGGAGGCTCCATCGCAGCAATCGAGAAAAGACAGGCACCGCGCTTGGACGGCAGGATAGCGGGTTACGGGATCGTGGGCAAGACGCTCCGGCTCGGTGGATGATACAGAATAATGCCCCTTGTGTAATCGCGACCTTACGTTAACTCAAAGCTAACAAAATGGCCCTCATGGAATTCCAATCAACAGGCCGCCCGTTATACCGAGCGAATGTTCATGCCCGGACCCGAACTTGTACTCGTAGCTCGGTTCAAAATACCAGCCGAATCTGTGCTTTCTGGAGGGCCAAAACATAAAGTCTGGTGCGACTTCAGCAGCAACTGAGTTCATCTTGATGCCTTATGCGTTCGTATGAATCCACTCGGGGCCAACCCCGAACATGAACTCCATCTTGTCGGAAAGCGTCCACGGTTTCTTGAAGAGAAGGTCGATGCTCCATTCGGTCGAGTGACGGCGAAACAAAGGCGTGACTCCAGCTTCAAGTTCCAGCCAGTTCTCTATCGGTGTAGCCTCAACAGCGACAGTGGGGCCAAAGCTCGATTGCCCTTCCGTTAGGCTTCGGTTGGCAGCGGCTCCAAGCTCGATGACTGCGGCAGGTTCTCTATCGTCAGCCTGGGCGAGGGCCTTTCCAGTACAGAGGAACACAGATATTAGCAGGATTGGTTTTGCCGCGTTCACTCTCGACGATTGTAAGCGATGACTGACCAAATCTCACTTGGTTATGGGATCGTTGGCAAGAACCCCAGCCCGCCTGTGACGCAGATCACATACGGACTCGTCTCCGTCACCCTAAACTCATGCGCAACGTGAGGTGAGAGATTGCCCGAAGTCAGATGCCCGTATTGTCGGGAGATCATGAGGGCCGGGAAGACGGAGATTGGTTCCTGTGTTCTACTTGCGATCACGTCACAATCGCAGGCTTTCCTTCCTATCTGTGTACCTGCCAGCAGTGCGACCAGCTTCGACCGCCACCCGCTTTTGTATTCTAGTTCCGTTACGCTACATCAATCCATCGCTGCACATCCACCCACAGACCCCCGCGTCGTTCCTGGAATCGGGTTACCTTGCCAAGAACAGAGTTACCTTTGCTTTCCGCGCAATGCCGGATGCTGAACTGCGTAGTGTCGTCCGGCGATTCGGAGTCTACCCGGCAAGATGACACCGGTTGCACTGGAAGAAGACGGTGCAGATCATGACGGCGGTTCTAGCTCCTTACTCCACAAGATTCGCAAACAAGCGTCGTGAGGATTCCTCAAAAGCCAGCGTCGCTAGGAATGCCCATCTCCGCGTGTACCGAGCGGCCCGCTTCGGTCTACTCCGCAGCAAGTTCGATGCGGTTACAGCCTTTTTTCTTTGCCGAGTACAAGGCTGCGTCTGCGCGGGCAACAAGATCGCTGAAATTGGGAGAGGCGGTTACGCGAAGCCCTGCGATTCCGAAGCTAGCTGTGGCACTAAAAGTGCGATCAGAAACGGCAAACTTCTGGCACTCAAATTGTGTGCGGATGCGCTCGATGGGAATCGTGACATTCTCTTTCTCTACGTGGGTGATGACCACGAGAAATTCTTCGCCTCCCAGGCGGGCGCAAACGTCTGAGTCGCGGGTGTTGGACTTGAGAACTTCGGCGAAGCCTTTTAACACTGTGTCTCCAGCATCGTGCCCGTAGCTGTCATTGACATTCTTGAAGTGATCCAGATCGGCCATGGCCACCCAAATGGAGAAATTGTAGCGAGCAGCGGCGCTCAGTTCGCGGATTGCCCAGACATCAATCGCACGACGGTTAGGCAGGCCGGTGAGAGGATCGGTGAGTGCCAGCTCTTCCAGTTGTCGGTTCTTGTCCTGGATTTGGCGGTGAAGCTCGACCATACGGCGCGCTACCCTTACGCGGGCTTGCAGTTCGCCGGAATGGAAGGGCTTGGTGACGTAGTCATCGGCCCCAGCGGCCAAGCCCTCGATCAGTTCTTCTTTGTCGGTATTGCCGGTAAGGAGAATGACGTAGGCATAGAACTGATTGAAGTCGCGACGTATGTGCTGGCAGAGTTCGATGCCACTGATGTCGGGCATACTCCAGTCGGTGATCACTACGCCAGGCTGGTGTTCGGCAAACAGATCCAGCGCTTGTCTGCCATTCTTCGCAATTAACAAAGTGTAGTGCTCTTGCGAGAGCGATTGCTCGACAAGTTTGCGATATACGGGCGAATCATCCGCTACTAGGATCTTCAGGTTCGGGGACGAGGAATCCATCCTTACCACCTCGTGGGAAGGTCAATGAAGGCTACCACGAGCGTCCGCTCGGGATAAATCGACGCATCTCCCCAACTATCAATCGGCTATTTCACCGCGCTGCAACCGCCGACTCCTCGCGCCGCCAGATCGAAAGTCCAGGCGTTCCCATTGCCAGTGCGCACAGTGATGCGGGTTGCGGAACGTCGGGAATGGGGCTGGTCAAGGAGGCATCAGTGCGGAAATCTTCGTTGGTTGAATCATCAGTGCCGTGAGTCATACCGGCGATGATGGGCTTGTTCGCGATCGTTTCGTAGGCGTAGCCGCTGAGCGTCGCATCTATCGTTGCAGATCGCCCGATGGTCACCTTTAATCGCGCCCATCCGAAATGTGTCTTGCCATGGATTACGAATTTCAAGCCAAGGAAGCGATGTTGCACGCCGCCTCCGCTCCCCGCCCAGGGACCGGAGAAGTCGACGTTTATCTCGTCGGTGGCATGGACGTACGCCATCCTGTCTCCGCCCGGAAATTTGCCCTTGGGTCCGACACGAACTCCGGCTGGCAGCGCCGAGGCAAACTTGCCTTGCCCGTAAAGCTGATTGGCTTTTCCCAGGCCCTTTCCAGCTAATGAGGCGTTGGTGGTGCCGCTGGTAGAGCAAAAACCCAAGCAGCTCTGCCTGCGCGTAAGGCTGAGCTTGAAATCGTTGATGCCGTCGTGATTGAGATCGATGAAGGTACCGAAACCGACTTTCTTATGCGATGGTGTGTAAACGATTTTCGCCTCTGACGGTTGCGACAATGCCAACATCCCCACCCCTGCCGCTCCTGCCGCAAGTGCATACATGTTGAGCCGCTGATGGATTGAATATGGTAAGCGGCGGGGTGTCCTGGAAATCCGTCTCATGAATTGCTCCTTTGAACGCGAAGGAATAACCGTTCTACCGCGCTCCTCGTTCTTCCTCGCGCCGCCAGATCGAAAGTCCCGGCGCTCCCATTGCCAGTGCGCACAGCGTTGCAGGTTGGGGAGAGGTCGCAGGAAGAGCTGCGTCCGGTGTTTGGGCGATTTCCTCAGGTCCCTTGGTTTTGCCCGCAATGATCGGCTTATTAGGGATGGTTTCATAGGCGTAGCCACTCAAGGTGGTAATCATCTTGGCATGACCCAATACCCGAACGCTTAGCCGCAACCATCCGTAGTGTGTCTTGCCTTGAATGTTAAAGCTCACTCCCAAATACCGGTTCGAAACGTTGAACCATTGGCCAAACGTCCCGAAACTACTCGAGGACAGAGCCATTATTTTCCCAGTAAAGGGCTGCTTCGGGCCGACCTTTGTCCCGAGCAGCAGAGCATATGCAAGCCCGTACTTCCCCTCGACGCCATTGCCAGCGGCAGGAAACGCAGACAGGGCGTCGACACAGTAATCGTTGTTGCACCCGTAGGTGTTCACCAGGGTGAGATCACCTATCTTGTCGTGGTTGAGGTCGACCTTGTAGCGCTCATTTCTTCCAATGACGTGGTGAACAGGAGTGTAAACGATCTTCGCTTCTGCCGGTTGTGCCAACATCCCCACTCCCGCCGCGCTGGCTGCAAGTGCATACATACTGAGCTGCTGATGGATTGACTCGGAAAGCTTGGCTGTCTTGCGAAATCGCTTCATGGCGGTCCTCCTGGGCGGGCTTCAAATTATCCTCCAGGCTGCCTGTGATTGTCACGTAATTTATCCAACGACTTTTGATCGATTGTTCCGGCGCGCTGGACAGTTCAATCCGCAAAAAAGAATACGAGGCAAGTAAATAATGACTGAGGCAGAACGACCGAAGCACAACGCAATCGACATCAACGGCCTGAACTCGTGCGATCGCGAACGTATCGGGCAGATAGGATTCAACGCATGGCTCGATGAGGTATCAACACAGAAGACGGCCCACGTCGCTCGACAACATCGGCATCGAAAGAAATGCGCGGTGTGCGAAGTCGTCTTCCTGTCGACCAGAGACGATGCTAATTACTGCAGCCATAAGTGCCACGATTGGTGGTTCCAGACAAACCGACAAGCTTATCACCCACTCTGACCGCATCGCGACGGCCATGGAAGGGAGCTTGAGTCAGGCCAAAATATCTTTGGAGGCCACAATTCAAGACAACCAAAAATCTCGCGAGGCTAGCTGAAGCACGAGTACAGATACGTTGACGACGGTTCCAAAAGCAATGACTACCGTCGCGAAAAACATGAGCTTATTCGGAAGCGACATCCGTCTCCAACGCTCCCGAAACGTCTGTTTTCGTGGTTGTCTTTTGCCTGCGGCGGTGTGCTCGGCGGTGGGTTTTCCTTCGTCGTTCACTGGTGTTTTATAAAACGAAAACTTGACGCTTTTCCCAAAAAAGCGGAAAACGAGCCCACAATTTGGGCGGTAAACAGTCTGTCATTTAGATTTCGGCGGCATGTTGCCAACCACTATGACGGTGCCCTCTCCGCCCACACACAATGAGATGCTGCTGGCAGGGACCTTAAAGGTCACACCTTTGTATTCGCAGGATAAGTCAACGGTACCCAGTGCCTTCTGAACGGCAAGTAAATAAGGACTATCTGGCTTATTTGCATAACAGCCCATTCCGCGCACTTCCCCAGCAAGCGCAGCTTTATCAAGGACAGATATTTGGGAATCTAGTCCCGGCCCCATGCACCGTATCGGGGGGTTCCATCGGCCGCTTGTCGTTCAGGAAAAATTTCTCCCCAAGAGGAGCTGCAATCCGGTTGAAAGCCCAGATGTCCGATCCAACGCAGAAAGTGCTCGGCTGTCCGAATGTGTTGGCGCGCCGCCACCCACTGATAACCGGCCGCAGCCAGTTCCTTGGCGAAGCCCTCCAGTAGATGGCCGCTGGGGCAGTTGCGTAGTTCGTCGATACGTGATGGGCGTGTGAAGTACTGAATCAGCATGATGTCCCCCTCCCTGGGGGCATCATGATTATTGTGTAATGGTTTGAACTCGAACCTGTGGACAGGATTGGCAAGGCTCCATGTGTCGGACACAGGCACTATTCTGTGCCTACCTCCTAGCGGCCAAGTCTTGCCCGACGCACCAAGTTGACCGACCCGATTGGGGGTTTTGAGCGCATCAGGATTTATCAACAGTCATCCGTAGCTGGTATGTTAGGTTGGGCCTAATGATTCTCGGCCTATAATCGTCGTATCTTGATCCTCATGAAGCTTCGACTGTTGGCGGCAATTCTGGCGGTTCTGGCGACTGCGGGCGGCGCGCAGGCACAGGCGACGTTTCCCCTTGAAACGAAAAACGCGTCGTTGCGCTACTGGGCGGCTATGGCGGAGCTGCGGGAACCAATCGTCGACGACGACGCGACGATGAATTTGTTGTCTGCGACGTTCGCTGGGCGAGTGGAGTGGGACGAGAAGAAACTCGGACCCCTTTTGGATTCCAACCTCGACGCGATTCGCACGATGCAACAGGCTACGAAGCTTCCCGAATGCAGCTGGGGGTTTGACTACCGACTCGGGGAGAGGACACCGGTTTGGTTTCTAATGCGAGCGCGGCGGTTGGCCCAGCTGAATGGGTTTGAGGGGATACGCGAGATGGCGCACGGCGATTCGCAAGCGGCCGTGAATACGTGGCTGGCGGGGTTCAAGTTTGTGCAGGATGTGTCGCGCAGCGGGCCAGTGATCGTGGCGCTTGTGGCGGGGGCCATGATTTTGGACAATCTGCAGCCACTGAGGAATAGCGCGCGCCAGGGAAAATTGAGCGAGCAAGAGAAGAAAGAGTTGCCTGTATTTCTGAAAGCGATGCCGGAGGGTGGCTTCGATTGGGGATTGCCATGGGGCGTTGAATGTGCAATCGGAGAGCAATTTCTTCAACAGCTTCGAACGTCGAGCAATCCAAAAGCGGTGTACGAGAAGTATGGGTATAGTGCGCCGAAACGAGGGCTTCCTCCAACGACGGAGGAGATTCGTGCGTACGAGCAATATATGCTTTCGGCGCAAGCGGCGTTGCGTGAGCCTCCCGGCGAGGCGAGCGCTCGTGCCGACGATTTGGAATCCAAGATGCGCCGCCTCGCCGAGCCGGAGCAACTTCTGGCTACAGGTTTTGTTCAAAGCAACGACGCGCGAGTCCGGGTTGCGACGCAGCGTGAGGAATTGATGCAGGCGCTGGCTTCGAAGTAGCGCTCAGGCTAACGACTCGCCGCCCGCTTCTTCAATCTGCAAGGGGCTCTGCCGGGATTCTGATTGAGCGACCGCACTGACAGAATGAGTGCAGAGGAACACAAATCGTGCAAGGGCGACCCATTCAACACTTCCATCCGACAGCATGGTCTGCAAGGTCAAGTCTTGGCTGTCACAGATTATGCGAAGCGGTCAACACACGCAATCAGCCAATCTCTTGGACGCTGCGGGGTCTCATCAAGTAGCCTGCCGCACTTCTCTGCATAAAAGTGGACTTCGCATTATTGGCCGCGTGGATTGAGTCAACATTCTGCTACAACTGGCGTCCGCGCCGTTTGACAAACAGGATGAGACACTCGTTCGCGCTGGCCGTTGACTTTACCTATCGCAAAGCTTCTGTCACGCTGCCGCTTTTTCGCGGGCTCGATTCTAGCGGGGAGTCGGTCTATTACATTCTGACCGATGCGTCTGACTTCGCATTCGCCCACGCGCTGGGCATCAACTACGCGCCAAAGCTGCGTAAGGCCGCCGGAAGTCCAGGCGCCCAGACGGCGACGATCAAAGATGGGTTGATTACCTTCAAGGGGAAAGTAGATTTCTCCCCGGTTTATAAAGTGGTCCCTGGTTCACCCGACCCATTTCCACCAACCGTCGCAGACCCGGGCGCAGCAAGGTGCTACAACTTCGGATCGCCCCTCCTCGTTTTCGCGGAACCCGCACACACTTGGCACGCAAGACTGGGGTGAAAGCCGACAAACTGAAGATTTCTTGAGGTCCGACAGTCAGTCGGCCATCCGGGTAGTGTGTTCCACAGAACGCTGCCGTGACAGTTTCAGCTTGTGAGCGGGATTCCTTATTTTTCTAGGGACCAAGCATCAGCTGGTGAAGTTGAGTTTTAGTTGCAGGCCTACGAAGCGCGGGTTTGAGCGCAGGTCATCGAGTTCAGGTTCCACCTTCAGAAACACCAGGCCATTGGAACGATCCGCGAAAGCCTCTTCCAGACAATCGAGAGCTTTTTCGTGTTCCCCCAAACCCACATACACAACCGCGAAATAATAAGGAGAAACGTACTGCTTGTTCGACAGGGAGATTAGCTCGGTAAGAAGTTTCTCCGCCTCTGCCTTGTTCCCCGAGCGGGCGTAAGCGTTCGCCAAGGCCGAGATCATCAACGGGGTTCCATGGGACAGTTCCGCAGCCTTACGCAATTCCGGAATGGCGAGATCAAAATCCCCTTTTTGTGCGTACGATAAGCCGAGGACCAGATGGGGTAGTTCGTAAGACGGATCCATTTCCAGAGTATTGCGGAGCTGTTGAATGGCTCGGTCGTACTGCCGCGCCATGTAGAGCCTCCATCCCAGGCTGAAATTGATGCTGATCGACAGAGGATCCAGTTCGCGGGCTTTGTTAATCTGATCGAAGCTGTCTGCTGAACGACCCATCGCCATCAAGTAAAGCGAGTATCTCTGATAGGCCGTCGCGTAGCTTGGGTTGCGCTGAATCGCCTTGGCAAAGCCCTCGGCGGCGGCGTTCCAATCCCAATCGTAATTAAACTTCACGGTGGCCAAAGAAGTTTCGGCCTCCGCGAGAGTTGGATCGATCTCAAGAGCTCGTAGAGCAGCGGCTTTTGCTTTGGGAGCCGCTTCCGCCGCTGGCATGGTTCCGAAAATCTCGGCGCTGATGATTGCATAGCAGTCGGATAGGCCAGCGTAAGCGAGGGCGTACTGCGGATCTTGGAGCGTAGCCCGTTCAAAGTATGAGATGGCCTTGGTTAAGTTTTCATCCGATCTCTTATTCCAGTAGTAGCGTCCCTTGAGATAGTTTTCGTAGGCCTCGGGCGTGATTGCCGGATTACTGGCCAGCCTCTGTTCCTCCTCCGGCGTCAGGTTGATGCGGATCTCGTTCACGATGGCGGATGAAACGCGATTCTGCAAAGCCAGAACATCCCCCATCGGGCTCTCGTAGGTATCAGCCCAAAGATGACGATCCGTGGAAACCTGCACCAGTTCCGCGGTTATTCTGACGCGATTGCCTACTCGCAGAACCGTGCCCTCAACTACAGCATCGACGTTAAGTTCGCCCGCGATCTGCGACAGCGGCTTGCGCGTACCTTTGTAAGCCATGGCTGTGGAGCGCGAAATCACACGTAATGACCGGATTTTCGCGAGGTTGGCAATGAGGTCGTCGGTCATGCCATCGGCGAAGTATTCCTGGTCTTTGTCACCGGAAAGATTTTCGAGCGGCAACACGATCAAGGACTTGTTTCGGACCGGAGCCGTCTTATCGAGGCCGAACCGGCGGTAACGAAGCAAGCCAGCACCGAGTACTGCCACCATAAGGACCGCAGGAACCAGGATGGTCAGACGCGCGACTGAGGACTTTTGCCGGACGCTTGCTGGTTCAGATGAAGTTGCCAAAGCTGGCGCTTCGACCAGCTGCGGCCCACCCTCTGGCGCGGGACCATGGACATTCTCCAACTCTTCGTGACTAATAGACGTAGTTGGAATGGAGGACCCCGCAACCGGCGCAATAAAACGATAGCCACGCCGGGGGATGGTCTCCACAAAGCGCGGGTTGTCAGAAGAGTCACCTAGAACTTCCCGCAGGCGCATTACCGCGTTGTTCAAGCCGTGGTCAAAATCAACAAAAGTATCACCTTGCCAGAGACGATTGCGCAATTCGTCTCGCGTGACAATTTCTCCCGGATTCTCGAGCAGTACAGCCAGAACTTGAAAAGGCTGCTCCGGGAGCTTGAGACGAAGACCGTGCTTGCGAAGCTCGCAGGCCTTCAGGTCCACTTCGAAAACCCCGAAATGCAAAATCCTCGCAACCGCTGCAGTGCTGCCCATGAGTAATTTCAGAGCGCCGAGTCGGAGTATAGCTCCGCCGGGACTCAAGGTCAAAATTTGAGAGGAACAACTGTATCCTCATTATTTTCAATAACAACATCACGGATGAAGAAATGTGTTCGATTGGACACATCAAGTATTGCGCTAAAGCGTGGGTTTGCGCAAATTTACCTCCGCAAGATGGCCTCATTGTCCGAGGCTTGGGGTCAGAACGAATGTGGGAATTCGGGACCCTCTCAACACGGCGTAACTCATTTTGCGACGCATGGCACGTAAAACTTCCTAACGACGAAACGAGGAGCCTGATGACGATGCAAAAGGGAATGAATGCAACGATTGGCTTAATGACCTGTGTGGTGCTTGCCTTTTGCCTGAACTTGACGTGGTCCGCACGATCTGAAGCACAAGTGGCGGGCGCGACTCTTTCCGGGCTGATCACGGACCTGACCGGAGCATCGATCGCCAACGCCAAGGTTTCCATCAGGAATGTCGGAACGGGAGAGGCTCGCGAGGTTCTGTCGAACGGTGACGGATTCTATTCCGCTCCGAACCTATTGCCGGGGTCCTATGACGTCTCTGCTGCGGCTGAAGGGTTCGCGAAGGTGGTGCAGAGAGGAATCACCCTTACCGTCGGGGCGCAGCAATCCCTCAACATCAGCTTAAAACCCGGCAAGGTAACCGAGGTTGTCGATGTGATGGGAACGCCGCCCGATGTTCAGACCAGCACAACCGCAGTCAGTTCGACGGTGGATTCCAGGACTGTCCGCGAACTGCCTCTTAACGGTCGTGATTGGACCAGCCTAGCCACTCTCGAACCCGGCGTGGCCAGCATTCCCAACCAAGCCACGGCATCCTTCAGCGCGAACAAAGGCAACCGCGGATTCGGCAATCAACTGACCGACTCCGGCCATCGTCCAAATGAGAACAGCTATCGTCTGAATGGAATCTCAATCAACGACTACACCAACGCCGCACCCGGGGGCGCCACCGGCTTGAATCTAGGAGTCGACGCGATCCAGGAGTTTTCCGTAATTACAACCGGTTACACCGCGGAATACGGAAGGACCTCCGGCGCAGTGATCAACGCAATTACAAAGTCGGGCAGCAACCAGCTTCACGGTACTGGCTTCTTTTTCGATCGTGACAGCATTTTCGATGCCCGCAACTATTTTGACGGGCCAACGATTGCTCCTTTCCGCCGTATCCAGTTCGGAGGGTCCGCCGGAGGGCCCATCATAAAGGACAGGACGTTCATCTTTGGGTCTTACGAGGGATTTCGCCAAAGCCAGGAGGCTTCTGGAACCATTCACGTACCAGATGCCGCGTCGCGCGCAACCGCCGTAGCGGCAATCCAACCCTATCTGGCGCTATGGCCGGTCGCACCCCCTGGTGCGCCTGACGCCGCTGGCATCCAAACCTTCAATGCGAATGTGGCAACCATCGCCAACGAGAACTATTTCATCACTAGAATCGACCACAAGATCTCGACTAATGACAGTCTGACCGGCAGCTACTTTTTCGACTCTGGCCCGCAATCTCAGGCCGATCCCCTCGCGAACACCGTGCATCAAGTTTTTTCCCGCAGGCAGATGGGCAGTTTCGAAGAGACGCACATTTTCAGCCCGCAGTTAGTGAACACGGTCCGCCTGGGTTTCAGCCGCGCCCTGGGCAAAATCAACGACCCCATATCGGGCGACGCGGTCGCCAAGGATGCTGCGTTGGCCATCGCGCCCGGCGCCACTGCACCGCCCGAGATTCCCGTGCCCGGACTCACAACTGCCTACGGGTTAGGAGGCTTCAATCGGTTCACCCATGCCTGGAACTCATACCAAGGCGCGGACGACGCCTTTATGACCAAGGGAACGCACTCGATCAAGTTCGGTTTCATGTTCGAGTATATGCAATACAACGTTCTTGAACAGTTGAGCCCAAATGGCAGGATGAACACGTATGGCAGCCTGGCCGACTTTCTGAGCAATGCTCCGGATCAGCTCAACGCCCTGGCTCCGGGCGGATCTCATGAAGTCGGACTGCGTGAGAAATTGTTTGCCGGTTACATACAGGACGACTGGCGTGTCCGCTCGAACCTCACGGTGAACTTGGGCTTGCGCTACGAAGCGACAACCAGACCAACAGACGCCAATACGGTTCCAGGTTATACGGTGAACGGCTACAGCGTCGCCTCCGCCGGTTTCCAGGAAATCATCAGTCTGGCGAACTGCCTGTCTGGACCTACGGCGTGCGGACCGATCGGTGTAAACAGCCCTCTGCTGCAAAATCCAACCACCAAGAACTTCGAACCCCGAGTCGGTTTGGAGTGGGATCCGCGCAAAGACGGAAAGACGGTAATACGCGCTGGTTTTGGGATGTTTGATGTCCTGCCTCTTCCGTATGAATTCGGCTTGAATACAGCAGCGACTGCTCCTTTCCAGATTATCGGAGCTGCTCCCGGAGCGACGCTGGGCTCCGGCATCAACCAGAACGTCAACTTCAACGAACAGAAGATCCGAAATCGCTTCATCGACGCCTATCCCAAACGCGCCTATGTCATGAACTGGAATCTCAACATTCAGCACGAAGTGGCTCCGGGGTATACTTTTCTGATCGGGTACGTGGGCTCGCGTTCATTGCATCTTTCTGCGGCGTCCGACGACATCAATCTGGTTCAACCAACAGCTGTCAACGGCGTCGGCCTCGTTTTCCCTTGCAATCCCTCGCTCCTTGGTGCGGGCGACACCTGCGCCAATCAGCAGACGGGAACGCGCATCGATCCGAATTGGGGGGGCGGCGCAGGCATCCGCCCGGTCCTGTACGATGGAGCTTCTTCGTACAGCGCGCTGCAATCGCAATTGAAGAAAAGTTTCAGCCAGGGTGTCCAAGGCCAAGTGTCGTACACATTTGGTAAGTGCAGAGATCTCAGCTCCGCTCCAGTCACAGGCGACTCCTATCTAAACTCGATCGCCGTCCCCTTGTTGCTGGTAAAATCCGCCAGGTTGGGCGCTTGCGATTTCGATGTGCGCCAGGTACTTTCCGGAACTCTCATGTGGGACCTTCCGTCGATTAAAAATTCGTCCCGGTTCGTATCCACATTGACCGGCGGATGGGCACTGGGCACCATCGTCACCGCAACCACTGGAGCTCCGTTCACGGCCACGGTCGGCGACGGAAACGATCCGTTGGGCACCGGGTTCAATGGCGACTTTTCGATGGATTTTGCCAGTCTCACTCCAGGATGCAATCCCATTCACGGAGGCGTGAACTATCTGAACACAAACTGTTTCACGCCGCCGACGGCGCCGGCATCCTTCCCCGTGGCCACCGCCGCAAATCCCCACGGTTGCGCGCCAGCCTCGTTCCCCTCTTCTCCTGTGACGCCACCCCCGGGCACCGAGTTCTGTTCCAACGTCCTCGGCAACACCGGACGCAATCGCTTCTATGGCCCGGGGCTTACCACGGTGGATTTCTCAGTTTTCAAGAACACGCGCATACCGAGTATCTCGGAGGCTTTCAATATCCAGTTCCGGGCGGAGTTCTTTAACATTTTGAATCACACCAACTTCCTGTCTCCAGGTTTCTTGAACACCTTTGGCCAGAACAACTCGATTTATGATTTCAATGGCAGTTCCCTGCCCACAGCGTTGAATCAGACTTCCACAACGTCAAGACAGATTCAGCTGGGGTTGAAATTAATCTTCTAACTCCCCCGTCGAAGGGAGGCCGCCAACCGAATGCAGCGGCCTCCCGAAACCGCCGACATTTTAAAATGCTCTGCGCACAAGCGAACGGCACAACGTAATCCGCAGCAGTAGGGGACGCGATTGAAAACGAAGGATGATCTCGGCCGGGAAGATGCCATAGTTCAGCGAGCCGGCGCCACCCATGTCCGCTGGGTGGTGATGGGCATCGTCATGGCCATTATGGCGGTGACGGCGATGAATCGCCTGAACCTGAGCATTGCCGGAAAGTACATCGAGGAAGAATTCTCCTTCAATACGATTTCCATGGGGCGGGTGTTTAGCGCCTTCCTGTGGGGTTATGGCTTGGGGATATGTTTGCGATCGCATTGGACCGCGTCGAACCTTAACTGCGTCCATCCTTTGTTTTGCGATTGGGTCGGGAGCGATGGTCTTCGCGCCAGGGTTCGCGACGACCACGGGACTTAGCGCACTGGCCGTTTTTCGAATTGTTCGCTTTCTTACGGGCGTCGGAGAAGCAGCGGTTTCTTCTAACGTAACCCGTGTCATTGCATCCTGGACCGCCCTGCGCGAGCGCGGATTCGCCAGCGGCTTGCAGGTGTGTGGTCTCGGTCTGGGCGGGACCCTGACTCCCATCGCAATTGCATGGACGATGGTTCACTACGGCTGGCGCGTCTCTTTCGCAGTTTCGGCGGCGCTCGCGTTCGCCGTCGTGACGCTTTGGCACTGGTACGCGACCGACTGGCCGGAAGAAAATCCGCGCGTAAACCCACAGGAGTTGCAGGTCATCCACGCTGGGTTGGAAAAAGCAAATGCCCACCTGCCGAAAGCTGCGGCGCAGGTTCCCTGGACGAAGATGCTAAGCAGTGTGTCCGTCTGGGGCTTGATCCTGGGCTACGGTTTTCAGGGCTACGCGTTTTACGTTTACTACAACTGGTTCTATTTCTATGCAGTAAAAGTGCGTGGACTGGACCTCATGCACGCAGCGGCGTGGACTTCGTCGCCTTTCCTCGCGATGGCAGTGTTATCCCCTGTAGGCGGATGGTTTTCTGATCGCGTGGCGCGTTTCTCGGATCGGAGAAAAGGGCGACTGGCAGCGGTATGGGTGGGCATGGGAGTCGCGGCGCTGCTGTTGTACACCGGCAACCACCTTAGCCTCACAGTCGTCGCCTTGCCGATGATCGCGTTGGCTGCAGGCTTCACCATGTTTGCGGCGGCGAATTTTTGGGCCGCCTGCATCGATCTTGCGCCCGGATATTCCGCCTCACTCTCCGCCCTGATGAACACCGTTGGCAGTCTCGGCGGAGTTATCTCGTCCACGGTGACCGCATCGATCGCCGTACACCAAAGCTGGAGTCGAGCTCTGGACATGGCAGTCCTGGTCACTCTCGGCTCGGGTGTGCTCTTTACCGTAGTGGACGCAAGTCATACTGTAGAAAAGGAAAGGTAACATCGCAGACTCCGTTTCCAGTGGATTCCAATCGCCTCCTTCGCGAACCCATCTAACGCCTCTAACTCCGGCCGCGTTGACGCTGGTCCCAGTCTCGCGCTGACGGTAAGCGTCTTTACCACCAGAAAGTTGTCAGTACAGTTGAGCAAT
>Ga0207046_10160_pt1 | contig 19235 bp, 19 predicted proteins | sample Alteio_BWMinCont_66_FD_153303 | JGI IMG/M metagenome (GOLD analysis project Ga0207046, IMG submission 153303) | Enriched cells from forest soil in Barre Woods Harvard Forest LTER site, Petersham, Massachusetts, United States -... | ecosystem: Environmental > Terrestrial > Soil > Temperate forest >...
AAGGAGTTATCGGACGTGACACCGAAAACTCCAACCCACAACTCAACCCACAACTTTCTAGTTCACCGTCGTACTCATCCCCACGGCTGTTAGGAACTCGCCCTGCGCTGCACGTGTTTCATCGCTGTCTTCCTGCGTGTATAGATCGAGCGTGGTCTGAATCTTGGCATGACGCAAGATTCCCTGCACGGTTTTGGGCTCGACTTTCGCCTTGTTCACCAGCCAGTTGCTAAGCGAGTGACGCAAGTTGTGGAGCCCGAACCTTTGCCCGTCTTCGATATGCACTCCGGCTTTCCTGGCTGCCGGTCGCAGATGGTCGGCAACGAATACAGAAGAGCTGAGCGGTTTCCTTCCCCGGGCTCTCAACGACGGAAACACAAAGTCGGTTTCATTGGCACGCGGCGTCTGGCGTTGCCACACGCGAAGATGCCCGGCTAAGACCGGATGTAGCGGGACATAAGTCGGGAGGCAGCCAATAAGGAAGGTACCGAAACCCATGATGAAGATCGTCATCGTTAACATCGCCTTGCGGCCTATGCGGTCGCCGAAGTGGCCGAAAATTGCTCCACCCAGCGGACGCGCCACGAAACCAACTCCGTATGAACCGAAAGCAGCGATGGTGCCGACCGCGGGACTGAAGCTTGGGAAGAACAGTTTGTTAAACAGGAGCTCAGCAGCCGTTCCGTAGACGAGAAAGTCGTACCATTCGACTGTCGAGCCCAGCACACGAGACCAGACGACGCGCTTTAGGGGGGCGCTCGGTGTTGCGCACGTGCCGTGCTGATCGAGAGTGGAGACGGACATAACCCTCACCCCTACGACCCAGATGGACTATTAGAGTTGGCATAGCATACTCGACTAACGGCCTAGGGGCTTTGCCGATTGGCAGCCCTCCTTCGACTGGAGTCGCGTAGCGCCCGATACGTGAGATTGACGTCGAAAGTTCGCCGGCAGTAGACTCACACGCGAGGAACTCGAAATGTCTACGCCGTCGCAGAGCAAGGAGTTGGCAAGCGTCTCCGTCCGCCCGATGCGAGAGCCTGATTTGGCCGAAGCACGCAGGATCTTCCGCATCGCTTTCGGCACATTTGTCGGTGCACCTGATCCAGAATCGTTCTGGGCGGATCGGGAATATGTTTTCACCCGGTGGCGTGCCGATCCCGGAGGGTCACTGGTTGCGGAAACAAACGGTTCGTTGGCAGGGTCGAATTTTGCGACGAACTGGGGAAGTTTTGGGTTCTTCGGTCCTTTGACGGTCCGCCCCGAGTTGTGGGATCAGCATATCGCGCAGAGACTGCTAGTTCCCACCATGGATCTGTTTGAGAAATGGGGAGTGCGGGAAGCCGGTCTTTTCACCTTCGCGTACAGTCCGAAACACATTGGCCTCTACCAGAAGTTCGAATTCTGGCCACGATTTCTTACCGCCATCATGTCGAAAGACGTAAACAAACGCGAGGCGTCGCGGACAAAGTATTCTGCTCTCAACGAGGGCGATCGAGCCGAAGTTCTAAGCGCTTGCCGCAAGCTCACGGATGCTATCTATGAAGGGCTGGACGTGACGCCTGAAGTCCGATCCGTACAGGATCAGAGCCTGGGCGAAACGATGCTAATGTGGGGCGGCAGTTCGCTCGATGCCTTTGCAGTTTGCCATTGCGGCGAGAGAACTGAAGCCGGAAAAAACACGTGCTATGTCAAATTTGCAGCAGTCCGGCCGGGACCGGGAGCAGAGAACAATTTCGACCGGCTGCTAGACTCGTGCGAAGCACTCGCCGCGGAGCGCGGCCTGCAGCGAATGGAAGCAGGCGTGAACATCGGCCGCAGCGGGGCTTATCGTCGTATGCTTCAGCGCGGGTTTCGTACCGAGATCCAGGGTGTGGCCATGCACAGACCAGATTCGGCTGCCTACAACCGGCCGGACATTCTTCTTGTGGATGACTGGCGATAAAGGTTATAGACGCTAATCCAGACTGATGGCCCTTAAAAGGCGCTATTCCGCATCAAGCGATCCCTCACGTCAAGTGGTACCGGCACTCGATCCTATAACGTGTAGAAGTGCCCGAAGTGCCGTTCGCGCCCGGCACATTCTGAGTGTATGTCGCCAACTCGGAAACAATTGCCCGCGAGCGCTTGGTCGTTTGGTCGGCCACAGGTGGATGTGCCCTAAACTGTCAGACTCCCCAGGAACGGCGTTCTGTGAAGTGTGCAACCCTCATTGAACTGGGTGCAGAAGTCTCGGATGAGGGCGAGAGTGAAGGGTCGCCCGAGTAATAGAATCAGTGCTCCCGCGCACGCCAGAATGGCATCCCGTTCGATCTGTCCGCGAAAGAGTGAAAGTCGGTCCGAGCGTTGACTTGCCGCGCTTGGGAGCTTCCCGAAACCCGCATGGCTCTGGACATTCCGACTGTGGGGCGCGGTGAGCTGTTCGATTACTCTCGAGCCGAACCCACAATTACACAGTTTTCAGAAGGGCTGGCAGGTGTAACCAAGAATGGAAAGTTTGGTTATGTAGACAAAACGGGAGCCTACGTAATCGGTCCGACCTTTACGAAGGGATTTGAGTTCCGGGATGGAATAGCAGAGGTCTGTAATTCTAATGTGTGCGGCTACATTGACAGGCACGGAACTCGCATTTGGCCAAAAGCACCTTCAGCTATTGAATGACCCTCAACTCCTTCGTACGCCCGGCGGGGTCACGAATGTTCGCGTTCGATATGATCCTACGGTTCCAGCTTACGTCTTAAGACGCCGACGATCTTGCGGAATCTTCAGCCCGAACGCCAACCCGAGATCCGCTCGCCTACGTATTAGCAAGTACTTGGCAGTCCCTAGAAGCCTTGGAAGTTGTTGTAAGTACTTGTTGTTTCCACTCTGTCACGGCAGAGGTCGCGAGTTCGAGTCTCGTCGTCCCCGCCATATTTTCAATCACTTACCCCCTTTTTCCGTCCGAATCGTTGCACAACCGTTGCCAAAGGCCGGGTCAATATTACCTATGAGGTAATACATAAATGAGGATCATCGGCCCGAAGAAACCTGTGATACGCAAAAATTCCATCCAACTCCCATCTGACAGAGACGTTCGTAGCCAATAAAATCATCGCCGGCTGAAAGCTGCGCTGCACCGCCAGCGACGGCTGTTTCTCTGAACTCCGGTTTGAACTTGGCGGAATACCCGGCTTAGTCGGCCTTCACGAGCTCAATCACAAGGGCGCTGGTTACGCCGGTCATCGGCTCGATTACCCCCGGTGATTTCATCGTCAGTTTGTTGCCCTGGACTTTCATGAAGTAGACCCGGTCTGTGCCAGGGAGCGCCGGACTCGATGCGGTGTCGACACGGGCCGTTGCCTTGAGACCGTCCTGGCTCTGTTCCCCAATCGAATATTGGCCTGTCCAGGCGACGCTCGTCTTCATCGCAGCGATGGCTTCGGCATCGTTCAGCGCCGCCGAGGCTGGCGCTGGTCGCCTCGAATCAACGAATAGCAGCCACATGCGAGTCGCGGTGACGGTTACATAGCCCCCCGGCTGCTCCCCGAGCGGGTACTTGACTAGGCCCGCTGTTAAGCCCTTCAACGAAAGGACTTTCCACGTTCCGATGATCTGATCCTTGGTCGTCGCCTGCTGGGTGTAGGACGGTACCGATGCAGCGAGCAGTCCGATGGTGACACTCGCGAGCAGTAGGAGCAGTAGCTTGTTCATTGACGATCCTCTGTGGGCAGTGTAACGGCTCTCCATGCTCACGAGAGGGCCTTTTCTGACACAACTGTAGTAAACAGGCGATTGCACTCACTGAGAGTTGGCCGACCGTCCCGACGCGCTACAGGCCCTTGGCCGACCCAAGCGTCGATTTTGACGACCGGACTGCCGAAATGCCGGCGCCCCGGCGCGGAGGATCACTTGGTCCGAATTAGAAGAGCAACACCAAACGCTACCAGGAGGGCTACCAGCCCAATCAGCACAGCAGCTAGTTGCCGTTGGCTTGAACTCCTCCCTGAGACTATGACGCCATTCTGGCTTTGCGAGATTGCGTACGATTCCAGGTAGCCACACTTCGGACACCGGAGCGTTGTGACTGGAACGACTTGATCTTTCTTCTCCACCTTGAGACCCGTCCAGAAGCTCGGCTGGGGTTCCCCCGGGGACCAGTTTTGTTGCGTGAGCCCGGCCTGTGTGTTATCCGCCACCCACCCGAACTCCATGTGCGCGTTACACCTTATGCACTCGACCGATCCTTTCATGCTCATCGCTCCCAAAAAAACAGCCAACAGCGTAACCCGACCGTCTAAATTATAGCCAGAGTTCGCACTCAGCGCCTGCTCACTGTCGTAACCAGGCGATTACACTCACAACCCGGACCGGCTACCTTTAACGATCGAGTCCGGCCGAAAGTTGTGAACTTCTAGCAATCGTCCACGACTCTAGAAATCTGATGCCGAGGCTTCTAGAACGCTGTCTAACCGATGAACCATTCTTGGCCCCAATAGACTGGTACGGCGATACGGTCTTTAATCGCCCTCAGATGCCTCGTTTTCTATCTGCGTGGCGAGTCTTGGCTCAGCGCACACAAAACGCGGTAAGACAGAGCAAAGAAATCGGCCATTTACCGCATTTTGTTTTTAGCTCCCCGGTAATGTTGTTGTATAAAAGCCCGTAGTGGTAGTAATTTCTGGTTAACGCATCCAGCAACTAAATGCGGCTTCGCCGATGCAGCGGGGACGATTCATCAAACGGCCCGGAAGCAAAGTCCCACGACTTAAGAGGAGGCTCGCGATATGAAGAAGACCGTTCTCATCCTCGCAGCAATCATAGCCATCCTTGCCTTTGTTGGTGCGAAGTGGGCCCACGACAATCTCACGGTCATGTTGCCGGGATATCCTCCGGTTAAGAATCCCGTTTGGCTGGATCAGAACTGGACCGCGGAGCAACGCAATTGGTTCCACCACCCCAACCAAGGTACACAAACCTTCGGCATCCCTTACGAATGGTTCATGGCCCTCGAGCAACCGGCGCTTTCGTTCACGGCACCTGGCCTTCTGAGCGACCCGCAATATCTCGACCGCTACGGCTTCATTCCTTCGGGCGCAGGTGCCCACCAGCCAGAACTGCCGATCGGCTTTGCCCACGGAGCGCCATTGCGCAATGCGGAATCCACAGACAAATGCAGAGATGACCGGGTTGGGATTGACCTGCGCCGCGTGTCATACGGGCCGCTTTACCTATCAAGGAGCTACCGTGCTGATTGATGGGGCCCCGGCTCTCACCGATCTTCACAACTTCCAAAAAGGTATTTTCTTATCGTTGCTGTATACGCGAGATGTGCCCTTCCGGTTCGGCCGGTTCGCTGACCGTGTTCTTGGCCCAGGCGCCACCAACGAAGCACGATCCCAGCTCAGGCAGCAATTTGACGATGTGTGGGAACAGGTTAAGGCGGTCGCTAAAGCAGACGACATGGTCAAAGACATCAGCGTCGAGGAGGGTTACGGGCGCCTGGACGCCCTAACGCACATTGGTAATATCGTATTTTCTATTGACCTCAAAAATCCCGCCAACTACTTGGGTTATTCGGCCCCTGTCCATTTTCCGCGAATTTGGGATGCCCCGTGGTTTGCATGGGTACAGTACAACGGCTCGATCCAACAGCCAATGGCGAGGAACGTGGGTGAGGCTCTTGGTGTGGGAGCAACCATTAATCTGACCGGCGGCAAAGAGGCCTTATATGCCTCCAGCGTGCAGATCAGAACGCTATTCGAACTCGAACAACTCATCGCCGGAAAGCCGCCGAACGCTCATGACGGTTTCCAGGGTCTCAATTCGCCGAAGTGGGAAGATACTAACCTGAAAAATATCCTGCCTCCGATCGATAAGGATCTCGCCGCTAAGGGCGCGGTTTTGTACAGCCACATTTGCCAGCCCTGCCATCTGTCACCGGTTGCTAAGGACAGTGAGTTCTGGAATTCCGATCGATGGCTGCCACCGAATTCCGCCGGAGAGCGGTACCTGGACCTGCCGATGATCGACATCACGCACATAGGGACCGATCCAGCCCAAGCAGAAGACATGAAGAATCGTCGAGTCGTCACTCCACCCAACCTCGGAATCGCTAGCAATGAATTCGGACCAGCGCTTGCTCCAATCGTCGAAAATACGGCGAACCATTGGTACGACAGCCAACAACCCCCGATCCCCGAAGATTTGCGCGAAAAGATGAACGGATACCGCCCGAACGGCGTACGGGCTCTCCTTGCCTACAAAGTGCGGCCGCTCAATGGCATCTGGGCAACCCCACCCTACCTGCACAACGGCTCAGTCCCCACTCTCTATGCACTCTTGTCCCCTGTTGAGCACCGCCCGAAGAAGTTTTTCTTGGGTAATCGTGAGTACGACCCGGTCAATGTAGGCTATCGCATTGAAGAATTTCCCGGAGGGTTCGCATTTGACACCACGAAGCGGGGAAACAGCAACTCCGGCCACGAGTTCAACGATAACCCGGGAAAAGAGGGTGTCATTGGCCGCCTGCTGAAACCTGAAGAGCGCCGTGCTCTGATTGAGTATCTCAAGACGTTGTGACGTTATCCAAGCATACCTTCACGTACTCAGCAATGAGGCCACAATCCTTGCGCTTCACAATGAGACTCATGTTCCCGACGCAAGTATCGAGCAGCTGAAAGCTCGGAGGGGTACAGTCGGAGACGATATATGGTGGAACTGGGCGGGTCTAGCGGCGTTCTGAACATTTCGATTCCCTTCACTGCTAGCATCTGGGATTTGAACGCGCTTGATTTCTTTGATAGATGCTCACTGCGAGCGACCAGTCGGGTGGACCACGGTATTTTTCTCCTCGGATGATGCTATAATTTTTGAATCATGCGACACGTCACGATTGCCCTTCCTGACGAACTCTCAGCAGCTCTGGCTGCTCCTGGTCAAGATTTGTCCCGCGCGGCCTTTGAGGCCCTAGCCCTCGCAGCGTACCGCGAACGTAAGATTTCGGCTGTCCAACTCCGCCAGTTGCTGGGTTACGAAACCCGGATGGAAGTCGATGCTTTTCTGAAGAGCCACGGCGTCGAACTGGAATACACACTGGAAGACATTGAGCGGGATCGCGAGACGCACCGGCAACTCGGCCTGTAGATGCAATCGATCGTAGCTGACACAACTCCCCTGAACTACCTCGTACTTATCCAAGCAGCCGATATTCTTCCAAGCTTGTATCGAAGGGTTTTGATCCCTCCCGCTGTGAAGGCAGAGCTGGCCCATGCAAACACGCCGGCTATTGTGCGTGCGTGGATTTCGCAGCCTCCCTTGTGGTTGGAAGTAGTGAACCTCAAGGAGCCCGTCGATTCCGCTCTGGCACATCTCGACGAAGGCGAGCGCGAAGCAATAGCGCTTGCGTCAGAACTCCAAGCCGCCCTTTTATTGATGGACGAACGTGACGGCGTGGTGACTATAGCTCGCCAACGCGGGCTGAATGTGATCGGCACGCTCGCAGCGTTGGACCTTGCTGCAGTCCGTGGCCTCGTTGATTTGCAAACTATGTTCGACCGGTTGCGCGCGACCACGTTCGGTCACCACTTCGCCTCATGGTGAGCATGCTGGAGCAGGACGCCGAACGCAAGAAACGTCAAGAAGGCCGACAGTAGCCGGGCGAGCGGATAAGCACAATCTGGGTACAATAAGGGGACGATGAGAGGTGACAAACGGTGCCTTGGGGTATCAAAAGATGTCCGCCGACACCGTTTGATATCAATCAGTTACATCAGCCACGGGCGCTGTCACGGCAGAGGTCGCGAGTTCGAGTCTCGTTGTCCCTGCCATCTCTTTCAATCACTTCCAAGCTTAGCCCGAGCCAAAGAGATCAGCGCGACCTACGTCTTTTGCGTGAAGTAGTACTGGTTTCCGCCTTCATCACGCTGCGTTCCAACGAGCGACATGCCTTCGGCCTCCAGTGCGTTTCGGTAGGCCTCGTGGCCGAGTGAGTTCGAAGTTCTTCCGGTCATGGCATCGGCCCACGAACAGCTTTGAGTCGGGGCAGTGAACAGCAGTCTGCCTCCGCTTTGCAAAACGGCGGCGACCTTGGCCACCAGTCTGCGCTGGATTCCCGCGTCCAACAGAAAGAAAAGGCCCACGGCGACCACAGCATCAAAAGTTCGACCGAAGAAGTCCGAATCCTCTACGGCGGCACACTCAACGGGGACCGCCGGAAAGCGGGCTCGGAACGCTTTGACCATCGTGGATGATGCATCAACTCCGTATACATTGAAACCGCGCTGAATCAAAGCTAGCGAAATTGGTACGCCGGTCCCACATCCCAGGTCAAGGACGGTTGCACCATCCGGCAGCATCTGGGACCAATCTGACACAACCGAGGCTCCGATACCTCCATGGTTCCGCCCGCGCCCGGATATGAAGATCAATGCGATTTCTTCGTAACCATTCGACTTGTCGGAATTTGCCACCACAGCAGTGTAGCATTCGAAAATCCGCAGTGTTTGCGGCTCTGAGTGGATGGTCGGCAACTCTTCCCTTATAAGATTCTGTGAGTTCCCAGTGATCCGACAGCAACGCCCCGTGCTTCCTCCTCCTGCCCGGTAATCTTCGTCGCAACTTCTCAAGACTAGGCTAAGCTAGCGCGGCGCTGAATATTAGTTTTTCAATTCCCAGCGTTAGGTTTGAAAACGAGGTTTGACGATGAATACAGCGGCGACTCGCGACACCGAGGTGCTCATCGTTGGTGGAGGTCCGACAGGCCTGGTGTTGGCACTCTGGCTAACGCGGCTAGGCGTGCGCGTGAGGATCATAGACAAGACGGCAGAGCCGGGGACAACGTCGCGCGCGGTTGCCGTGCAGGCGCGGACGCTCGAGCTGTACAGCCAGATCGGCCTCGCTGACGCGGTCATCGAGCGCGGGCGGAAGACCACGGCCGTGAATCTCTGGGTGGCCGGCAACAAGGCGGCACATGCAGTCTTCGGCGACATGGGCGCGGGCCTCAGCCCATTTCCTTACGCGTTGATCTTTCCCCAAGACGAACACGAACGTCTGTTAATCGATCGCCTGGCCGAGGCTGGTGTCCGCATCGAGCACCAGACGGAGCTCCTGAGCTTCGAGGCTGCGGCTGGTCGTGTTCTCGCCCGCCTGAAACGGCCGGATGCGGCATCGGAGACGTGCGAGACTGCCTACATTGCTGGGTGCGACGGGGCACATTCCGCCGTGCGCGAGGCGCTAAAGATCGGATTTCCCGGCGGGACGTACGCCCATCTCTTTTATGTCGCCGATGTGGAGGCTAGCGGAGCCACCATGAACGGCGAACTGCACGTTGCGCTAGACAGGACCGATTTTCTCGTGGTCTTTCCGTTGAAGGGCGAGGGGCGCGCGCGGCTGATCGGCACAGTCCGCGAGGAAGCCGAACACCAGCAAGAAAACCTGTCGTGGAACGACGTGAGCAAGCGCGTGATCGAATGGATACGCATCGACGTCGAGCGCGTGAACTGGTTTTCGACCTACCGCGTACACCATCGGGTCGCTGATCATTTCCGCAAGGGTTGTGCGTTCCTCCTTGGCGACGCCGCGCACATCCACAGTCCCGTGGGTGGACAGGGTATGAACACCGGCATCGGTGACGCAGTGAACCTCGCATGGAAACTCGCGGCCGTGGTGCAAGGGCGTGCGGATGCGTCGCTCCTTGACAGCTATGAGCCGGAACGAATCGCCTTCGCCCGACGCTTGGTCGCGACGACCGATCAGGCCTTCACGGGCGTTACGAGTTCCCGGGCGATGGCGCGGCTAATGCGACTGCATATCGTGCCGCTCTTGATCCCGGCCTTTTTCGCGCTTAAGACGGTGCGGCGCTTCCTATTTCGCACAGTCTCACAGACAGCGGTGAACTACCGGGGAAGCAGCTTGAGCGAGGGGCGAGCGGGAACGGTTCACGGCGGTGACCGTTTGCCATGGGTGAAGACGGACTTGAACGGTGTGGATACCGACAACTTCGCGCCGCTGACTTCGGTGGACTGGCAGGTCCACGTGTATGGCGACGCCGCACCCGAGGTCCGGGCAGTGTGTGATGGGCGAAAATTGCCGCTGCGCGTCTTTCCATGGCGTCCCGAGGTGAGTCGAACGGGCCTGCTGCGCAATGCCGTTTATCTGGTACGGCCTGACGGTTACGTGGCCCTCGCGGAGCCTGCGGGCAGCTCCATCGCGATACTCTCCTATCTCGACGCACGCGAGCTCACACAGATGAGGTAGGAGCTCAGTCGCCCGCGTCGTCACCACCACAGTTGCTTGCTCAGACCGCCACCAATACACAGGGGACCTCCACCTCGTTCCCGGGGGGAAACAACGTCAAACGGCTGTACTGCAGCGGCTGCTTTTACAACTTTTTACAATCATTTGCGGTGGCTTGACAACTCGTCCTGAGCGGGCCTTTATAGTCTTGCCAGTGTAAGGGCGAGTGGAGAATCTGGCGAGGCTGAGGATGTCTAAGAAGTGGCGATTGACGGACCGCACGCGAACACTGCTGACGCTGGAGCTGGCCATCGTGCTCCCTGCGGCGGCCTTGATGTGCTTCAGCATCTTTAACCTCAAGAATATTCAGCGCAATAAGGCCATCGATGCAGCCATCCAGCGCGACTTTTCGTATGTACTGGGAATCGCGGAAAAGAAAACCTTCGAGAGGGCAAGTGATCTCCTTACTCCGGTCGTTAGAGAGTTCCCAAGCCCCGAGGGCGACCCATCCAGAATCAAGGCCAAGCTCGAGCACTTACTGTCGCAGCATCCGGAGTTTGCGTATGCCGTCTTGTACGACAAGAAGAACAACTTGGTGTTGACCCGCATCCAGCCAGGCCGGGACCGTGATGAGGTCTTCTGCTGGCGCACCCAGGAGGAGATGAACGCGGCAGCGAACCGAGTGGCCATGGAGGCACCCGACATCGCGAGCCATCTCCGCATGATGGCGGAGAAGGGAGAACAGCCAATAACTTTCTCTGGTGGATGGAGCCTCCGGGAGCATCAGCGTACGTATTGGAACGTCGCTTTTTTTATCCCCCCGGATGTTTCGCAGGATCGCGTGGCGCTGGGCGTGGTCGCCTTTGATCAGGATTATCTGCGCAAGACCTTCTTGCCCGTAATGATGAAGGACGTATTGACCAGCAAGAGCAGCGCGCTGAAGGCCGATGAGAATCCGCCGGTGATGATGATCCATGCTCCGAAGGAATCCACGCCCTGGGTGGCTTCTCCAAATTGGGACGGCGGAAAAGCAGAGATGGAGCGCACCTTTGCTGATGTTTTCCCGCAACTAGTCCTGGCGATCAAATACCAAGGCACGACGATCGCGGATATCGGCATGAAGTTCCTCAGGTTTCACTATACCGTGTTGGCCGCGCTCTGTCTGGTGATGGTCAGTGGAATTTGGCTCACGTACCGCAACGTTTTCAGAGAGATGAATCTGGCCAGACTGAAGTCCGATTTCGTCGCCAACGTCTCGCACGAATTGCGGACACCGCTGGCTTTGATCCGGCTCTATGCCGAGACTTTGGAGCTGGGGCGGCTCACGGCAAAGGAAAAATACCAGGAGTATTTCCGCATCATTCGCGAGGAGAGCGAACGCCTGACGGCGCTCATTAACAACATCCTGGACTTCTCCCGAATCGAAGCGGGACGCAAGGAATACGAGTTCAAGGAAACGAACCTGGCCGATCTGGTTCGGTCGACCCTGGACTCCTACCGGTTCCAGATCGAACAAAACGGTTTCGACTTCGAGGAGAACATCTCCGGTGACATTCCAGCGGTGATCGTGGATCGCGAAGCGATCGCGCGTTCGCTGCTTAATCTGGTGAACAACGCGTTGAAGTACTCCAAGGACCAGAAGTACATCGGTGTGAGCTTGTACCGCGCGAACAGCCGCGTGAATCTGGAAGTCCGAGACCGCGGGATCGGGATCGCGCCGAACGAGCAGGAGAAAATCTTCGAGAAGTTTTATCGTTGTGGGGATCCGCTGGTGCACAACGTCAAGGGGTCGGGATTGGGCCTCTCGCTCGTGCGGCACATTGCGCGGGCGCATGGCGGGGACGTGTTGGTTGAAAGCACACCCGAGAAAGGTAGCAAATTCACGATCGCGTTGCCATTAGATCCTGCTTTACGGACTGCGGAGGCAGCCGCGTGAGGGGCCACGGAGTGTGGGGTGGTGCCACGTTCCGGGGAGAGCCCAAGGGAGAGGTCATGGAAACAACGAAAATTCTGATCGTCGAGGATGAGCCGAACATGGTTGCGGGGCTCCGCGATAATTTCGAATACGAAGGCTTTCAAGTGATAACCGCGCTCAACGGCGTGGAAGGGCTCGAACGGGCCCTGAAGGATTCCCCAGACCTGATCGTCCTAGACGTGATGATGCCCCGCATGAGCGGGCTGGATGTGTGCCAGCAGCTAAAGGCAAAGCGCCCCTCGATTCCCATTATCATGCTCACGGCGCGCGGCCAGGAAGTGGACAAGGTTGTGGGTCTCGAACTCGGCGCCGATGATTACGTCACCAAGCCCTTCTCTATCCGGGAACTGCTCGCTCGTGTGAAGGCCGTTCTGCGAAGGGCGAAGACACTCCCAAAAGAGCAGGACCGTTATACTTTCGCCGATGTCGAGGTAAACTTCCGTAGCTACCAAGTCCTACGTGGTGGTAAGCCTGTGGAGTTTTCGAGCAAGGAATTTGAGCTGCTCAAGCATTTTCTGTGTCATTCGGGCGAGACCCTGAGCCGCGACCGGTTGCTCGACGAGGTCTGGGGTTACGAGAACTTTCCGACGACTCGGACTGTAGATGCTCATATTGTAAGGATTCGCCAGAAACTTGAACCGGTTCCGGAGCAGCCCCGCTTTTTTCTGACGGTGCATGGAGTGGGCTACAAATTCGTAGGATGAACATGATGACATCGACCGAAGGAATGCTGGACATCAGGCAGAGCGCGCTGGGGAACCAGTTGGAGCAGAAGACGAAACATGAGGGGATCACGAGTCAAGGTTTGCCCGCCACGGCCAGAAGCGTTGCGGCGGGCATCCAGTCGGTGCAGCAGGAGCTAGAAGCAGTTCGACGTGAACAAGCAAAACTGCAACAGGCTATCTATGAGGCGGCCCAGGTGCAACGGAGGCTCTGTGCCCCACGTGAACCCGTCTGGGGCGAGTTCGAGATCGCTGGCGAAATTTTTCCCGTGCGCCATCTCTCGGGAGACTTTTTCAAGGTGATGGAGCTCAACTCCGCACTTGGATTGACCGTGGGCGACATCGCCGGCAAAGGATTGTCCGCAGGAATTTGGCAGGCCCATTTGATGGGCTTGATTCAACGCTATGCACGAAGACATTCAGACCCAGCGGATGCCGTTGCCGAGGTCAACCGCGAGCTATGCCAGGATCAGGCTGAGCGGCCGATGACGGCACTATTCTTTGCCCGACTCGATCCGCGGGAGAATGAACTTGTGTACTGTAACGCCGGTCTGCCAGCCCCGCTGCTTCTGAGACACAACAGGACTGTGGAACGATTGGAAAAAGGTGGACCGATGCTAGGTGCACTGCAAGAAGCGGCGTACGACTCTGGGAGCGTGCGACTGAATCCCGGGGATATGTTGCTCGCCTACTCCGATGGCGTGACGGAATGCCGGAATTCAAAAGACGAGGAGTTTGAGATGAGACGACTATCGGCGGCGGCGAATGCGGTTGGCAGCGCAAGCGCAAACCAAGTTCTCTTTTCTACGCTTGGGGCGGTACTGGACTTCGCTGACGCGTGCCCACCTGAGGATGACTTGACACTCCTGGTCATCCGTCGACGCGAGGGCACGATGATCGAGCGGCCCTCTTCGCGCAGCAAGGATTTTTCGGCACCTCACCGTGGGCCGACTTCGGTCGCGCGACTGAAGAAAGCTGAACGGAGAGGAAATCGTTCCAAATAGCTGAACTGAAGTACACCCGAACTCCCTGAGTTGCATCGTGCAGGCCCGGAAGTCCTGGTGTGCCCAAATTCAAGCCAAAGGACCGGCGATGGCAACGAGATCGACTTCAATGTTCATGGAAGAAACAGCGCTCTGCGCGGCGCTGAACCAGCCCCTACAAACCCGCCCCGAGTTATTAAGCACAATCTACGCGGCTCACTATCGCCATGTTTTGCGGGTCTGCCGGCGTTTCTTTCGGCAGCCGGAAGACGCCGAAGATGCGGCGGCAGAGGTCTTTTTGAAGCTGCACAGGGTCCTAGCCCTAGAGACAAGAGATGAGGCGTTGCCCTTCCGCCCTTGGGTGTCGCGAGTCGCAAGCCGCCTTTGTATTGATAGGCTGCGACAAAGAAAACGCGAGAAACGTTCGCGCGTGGACGAGGCCGACCTTAGCGAAGTTCCCGACTATTCGACCCCTTCGCCACTCTCCCAAGTTCTGCGCAAGGAAAAACGGCTCGAAGTGAGGGAACAGTTGATTCGCTTGCCCGAAAAATACAAGGTGCCGCTCGTGCTGCACTATTACAAACAAATGAGTTACTCCGAGATCGCGCGCGCACTGAAAAGGCAGCTTCCTGCGGTCAGGATGATGATCTTCCGCGCCAAAGAGCAACTGCGCCGAAATATGCAACCCGAGCAGTCTGGCAAAAACTAGCCAACTCGGTGCTGGTATAGGGTCACCGGTTCCCTGAAGGAGCTTGACGACATGATGGGTCCGCCCGCTATCGGTGAGCTTTCGCATCTCCAGCCGCATCGATAAACCGGGGAACTGTCATCCGAACGATCTCAGTTTCCAGAAAGAAATGGCGTTCTGGGAATCGGCAGACCAACGTGCTTCGATAGCGAAGCTAGCCCATAGTGCAGCAAGAGTGCAGCAGTTCTTGCCGCGGCACAAAGCGTCAAGACGCTTTCCCATGCGTGCTGTCCTCCGCCCTGGGCGTGGCAGTTTTTTCCCCAGAAGCCATGATCCCAAACTTGTTTTCGCCGGAGTATTGGCGGGGATCGTCACATGTGCCAGACTTCTCACAAGCCTCAGGCCAGCAGAGTTTCAAACGACGATGTCCGTATGCGCGGCTTCGCGAAGCGCCAGACCCTGGCCGAGGCTTTGTACTGGCTCGATTCGCAAACTCGGCCGTTACCAATGGAGGTCGTTCCACTGCACGCTGCAGCAGGGCGAGTCCTAGCCACTGCTTTGGTGAGCAAGATCGACGTACCCGGATTCGACCGCGCGATGATGGACGGCTACGCGGTGGCTGCAGAGAGTACAGACGGCGCCGCTTCTTATACGCCTGTGCCCCTGACGGTAATCGGCGAATCCATGCCGGGCAGTGCCTTCAGCGGGACAGTCGCATTGGCACAGGCGGTTCGCATCATGACCGGCGCTCCCATGCCGGATGGCAGCGACTCGGTCTTGCTGGCGGAATGGGCCGAATCGGCAAACCCACCTGAAGCTATGGCTCAATGCGCTGACTGCCGTCTGTCCCGGCAAGAACGTGGGAAAGCGTGGAGAAGATATTCTCCGCGGAATTACCGTACTTGACGCTGGGCGGGTGCTCCGGCCGCAAGATCTAGGCGTATTGAGCTCCATTGGCGAAGGTCAAGTTTCCGTTATTGGCCGGCCGCGTGTGCGGCTTGTGATTACTGGGAATGAACTTCTGCCGGCGGGCTCCCTCCGAAATGTTCCTTGACATACCTAGAGTTCTAGGCTAATTGTCAACCACGCTGAGTCGTCTAGGGGTTCCGGAGAATGGCGAGAAACGATCTTCAGGGAAGTCTGGACCTGCTGATACTGAAAACTCTTTCGCAGGTGGGGGAGCTGCACGGTTACGGAATCGTGCTGCACATCCAGCGGGCGTCGGACGAGCAGTTGTCGGTTGAGGAGGGTTCGCTCTATCCCGCGTTGCACCGGATGGAGCAGAGCGGATGGATCCGCTCGGAGTGGAAGTTGACGGACACGAATCGCAAAGCGAAATACTACCGAATGACGGCTGCGGGCCAGAAGGAATTGCGCAAGGCCGAAGATAGTTTCGAACAGTTAGTGAAAGGCGTGCGTGCGGTGCTCCGGTACGCGTAGGGGTGAGCCATGTCCATTCTTCGCCGAATCACGAATTTATTTCACCGTTCGAAGCTGGACCAAGAGATCGAGGCGGAACTGCACGCGCATATCGAAATGCGCACGGCAGATAACATTGCAGCCGGGATGTCGCCGGAAGACGCGCGACGCGACGCGCTCCTGCGTTTCGGCAACCGAACCGTCTTGAAAGAACGGGTGACAGCAGCCGACGCGCACATGTTTTTTGATTCGCTCTGGCAGGACTTGTGTTACGGCCTTCGCATGCTCCGCAAATCCCCCGGCTTCACCGCCGTCGCCGTCCTCACTCTCGCGCTCGGCATCGGCGCGAACACCGCGCTCTTCTCCGTCGTCAACGGAGTGCTTCTCAATCCCCTGCCCTATCCGCACCCGGACAAGGTGGTAACCGTCGCCAGCTGGTTTCCGGAAGGCGGCGAAGGCTCCGTCTCCTATCCCGACCTCGTCGACTGGATCCGCGACACTCACACTTTCTCCTCGCTCGCCGGCTACAAATCTTTTCAGAGCTTCACCTGGGCGCGCCAGAGCAACGCGGAGCGCGTCTCCGCGGTGCAGGCTTCCTACAACTTTTTCTCCACTCTTGGCGTTGCCCCCACGCTTGGCCGCGATTTCATTCCTGCCGAAGACCAGCCCGGCGCCGCGCCTTCCGTCATCCTCAGCGCGCCGTTCTGGAAATCCAAATTCGCTTCCTCGCCTGAAGTCATCGGCAAAGCCATGAATCTCAACGGCACCGACTACACCATCGTGGGCGTGCTGCCCTCCGATTTCTACTTTTGCTGTCGCAACATTAATTTCAGTCCCGGCGACGTGTACGTGCCTCTCAGCGCCACGAAGAATCCGCTCTTCACCGACCGCAAAATCCATCCCGGCATTTATGGCGTGGCTCGCATCAAGGAGGGCGTCACGCTCGCGCAAGCGCGCGCAGACATGGCTGCCATCGCTCACAATCTCGCCGTCACCTATCCCGACGCTGACAAAGATCGCGGCGTCGCCGTCACGCCCGTAAAACAGGAAATGGTGCAAGGCATCGAGCCGTTCCTGCTCGTCCTGCTTGCCGCAGTCGGATTCGTTTTGCTCATCGCGTGCGTCAACGTCGCCAACTTGCTTCTCGCGCGCTCCACCGGACGCGCGCGTGAATTCACCATTCGCGCAGCGCTCGGCGCCAGTCAGGGCCGCCTGGTGCGCCAGTTGCTCACCGAAGGTATTCTTCTCGCGATTTGCGGCGGTGCGCTCGGCCTGCTCGTTGCTGCATGGGGAACCAGCGCCGGACTTGCCATTCTTCCCAGCACTTTGCCGCGCGCGGGTGACGTGCGCATGGACCCGCGCGTCCTGCTCTTCACTCTGATCATTTCCATCGTTGCCGGAATTCTCTTCGGCCTCGCGCCCGCGCTGAAAACTTCGCATCCTGATTTACACGAAACGCTCAAAGAAGGCGGTCGCGGCGCAAGCGGCGCGCGCTATCGCACGCAAGGAATTTTCGTCGTCGTCGAAATGGCCCTCGCCGTTGTTTTGCTCGTCGGTGCCGGGCTCACCATTCGCACTCTCGTCGGACTCTGGAGCGTCAATCCCGGATTTGACCCGCACAACGTGCTCAGCTTCGAGGTGGGCTTCCCGTCGGCGCTGGCCGGCGCCAACGTCAGCCCCGAACAGCTCCGCGCCGATCTTCTCCAGGTCACCGACAAAATCGCCTCTGTCCCCGGCGTGCAGGCTGTATCTCTGATGAACGGCGCAGTTCCCATGTCTGAAGAAGACGACCTGCCGTTTTGGATCGACGGCACACCCAAGCCCGCAACAGAAAACAGCATGCCGGCTGCGCTGTGGTACAGCGTCGGCCCTGATTATTTGAAAGTGATGAAAATCCCGCTTCTGCGCGGGCGCTTCATCGGCCCGCAGGACGGTGGAACCTCTCCCGGCGTGTGCGTCATCGATGAAACTTTCGCGCGCAAGTATTTCGGCAATCAGGATCCCGTCGGCAAGCGCCTCGACTTTAACCTGATTTACAAACAGCTCGAAATCGTCGGAGTGGTCGCGCACGCCAAGCAGTTCGGCCTCGACGAAAACGCCAGCGCTCCCCTTCAGGCGCAGATGTACACCTCCACGCTCCAGCTTCCCGATCAATTGATGCAGGCATTCTTCAGATCCAGCGGCTTCATCGTTCGCACCGCAGGCTCGCCCGATGGGTTCACTGGCGCGGTGCGCAGCGCTGTGCACGACTTCAACAGCAAAACGGTTTTCTTCGAGCCGGACACCATGGACCACGTCATTGCGCAGTCGCTCGCCGCGCGCCGCTTCACCATGATGTTGTTCGGAGTTTTCGCCACGCTCGCGCTGGTGCTTTCGAGCATCGGCATCTACGGTGTGATTTCCTACATTGCGGGACAGCGCACCCACGAAATCGGTATTCGCATCGCGCTGGGCGCGCAGCGCGCTGAAGTTTTGAAAATCGTGCTCGGCCAGGGCGTGCGCCTCGCCGTAATCGGTGTGGCCATCGGCCTCATCGCCGCCGCGGGACTCACGCGGCTGATGACTTCGATTCTTTACGGCGTCAGCACCACGGATCCTCTGACATTCGCAGCCGTCGCGATTCTGCTGACGCTCGTTGCGCTCCTTGCGTGCTACATCCCCGCCCGCCGCGCCATGTGCGTCGATCCCATGGTCGCGTTGAGATACGAATAGCCCGAGCCGTGTTTTTCCTTTGATGGCCGGTAATTTTCGACATTACTGGTCCAATCTGTGCACGCGCTGCTAATTAGCACGCGGAGAAGGAGTTAAGCCTGCGCGGGCATCATGATTAGCCAGTAATGTCGTCTAATCGGAAGCTTGAAATCCATGGACGGTAACGGCGAACCTCGACACCGCTCCTTCCCATCATTGAATCTCCATAGGGCCCGCGTCGGCCGCAAACCGGGCGGCCACGTTCAAACGGAAGTGGCCAAAAGTGGAGCTTGACTGGTTATATCTATCTATGTAGACTTATATTCTGGCGGCGTACTGTGGCGAAGGCCGCCTGAGCAGTTTCCTTCCCAAAATTCGAATCGTTCGCTGATCTGAGGGTTAGAGCGGCGGTAGATTACTTGACTACTCAGAGTCTACTCAGGGCACAGAGGAGACGCCGATGCCGGTCGTCAAGCAGTCGCACCAATTGTTCGTTACCTCCAAAGGCGCGGCTTCCAATTTCACTTGACGCGGCTGACTCC
>Ga0207046_10139_pt2 | contig 19228 bp, 16 predicted proteins | sample Alteio_BWMinCont_66_FD_153303 | JGI IMG/M metagenome (GOLD analysis project Ga0207046, IMG submission 153303) | Enriched cells from forest soil in Barre Woods Harvard Forest LTER site, Petersham, Massachusetts, United States -... | ecosystem: Environmental > Terrestrial > Soil > Temperate forest >...
TGCCCGGCTTCACTCTGTCCGCGTCTCCCGCTTCGGTCTCCGTGGTGCAGGGCAATTCAGGAACGTCCACGATCACCAGCGCCGTGACGGGCGGCTTCAACTCCGCCATTTCGCTCGGCGCGAGCGGCCAGCCCTCCGGCGTCACGGTGGCCTTCAACCCCGGTTCGATCACCGGCGCGGGGACCTCTACCATGACGCTGACCGTTGCTTCCTCCACGGCCACGGGAACCTATGCCATCATGGTGACCGGAACTTCCGGCAGCATCACCGCAACAACTACGGTCTCCGTGACGGTGACAGCGCCAGCGGCCGGCAACTTCAGCGTCAGCGCATCGCCCGGATTGAACGCTGTTTTCTCCGGCCAGTCGGCAACCTTCACGGTCAAGACGAAGATTTCGGGAGGCTTCAACTCGCCGATTAATCTGGCTGCTTCCGGGCAGGGCCAGGGAAACACCGTGACCTTCAGCCCCAATCCCATCGCCGCACCGGGCTCGGGCACCTCGACCATGACGGTCCAGACCAGCCCGAACTCCAAGACTGGTTTCTACACGATCATCATAACCGCCACGGGCGGAGGCGTCACGCACACGACGAAAGTCACCCTCGGCACTCTTCAGTAGTAGATTTGAGATGTTCCGGCGAGGGCCCTCGCTCTGCGGTTGGGAGGCAGGGCCCTCGCCTTTCTGCTATGTGATGCATTATCGACCCATAGGTGTAGTCGGAGATTCCATGTCTGCCGCCTTGTATATTGTGTTGGAGAAACCAATCGAAGGCTTCAACCATTTCGTCAACGGCAAGGCATTGGCACGCGCCAGCGAACTTCTGGACACCTTGGCCAAGAAAATTGGAACCAAGCCTTTGATGAACTTCTGGAGCGCAGCTCCGGAAGAGTTGAATGGAATGGCTGAGGACCTCGGAGTGACTATGAAAGTCAATGCGAAACCGTTTTCGTCTGAGCGGTGGTTTGCCGTGACCGATGGTTTAGCCACCGTCCAAGCACTTAGAGCAGCGGCGAGCGCTGAAAAAATCATCAATTTAGAGAGAGTGCTCGCCGACCTTGACGAGTTTGAGCGAGTTCTGAATGAAGCAAACGAAAAGGGAGTTGGATGGCACCTAGCCGTAGATTTCTAAAGCATGATGGAACCTTTGGTACTTAATTTCATATCAATGTTGGTTCGAGGACCAAGGCCCGGTAAGCCGCTTTGCGACTCACGCCAAGGAGCACGCCGAGTTATCCCTCGGTGGCCGACTGCGCGCGCTGAAGAAAGCTGTTTACGGTTCGAACCGGAAGCGGATGCTGATATTGACGTGTGCCGGAACAGGCTGGCCGTTCCGCGTCGCGGGTTCGTATCGATATTGCTTCGCGGCTTCTACGGCGGCGTCGCGCAATGACGGAGGTCCCGAGAGCACGCTTATGAAATGCACTTCGCCCGCCGTGCCCACGACCGCGTCGATCACGACGTTTCCCGTTTCGAAGTCCCGCAGGGCCTCCAGTGAAGCCAACGCTCGCACCGATTTGATCAACTTCGGCGGTACTACGACGCTCTGCACCGCAGAAGCCACAACCGGAACAGAAGTGGCTCTTGCCGTTGGACCAACCACTGTACGTTTCGCCGCCAGCCTTGTAGAAGGAGACGTTTTCCTTGCGGCCGGCTGTGCCACGGGGGCGCTCGATGCGAGGATTTGAGCGGAGGACTCAGCAGACTGCGATGGCATGACTGGCGAGGTCACTGGCACGTCACTCGCCACGTTCGTATTGCTGAATTCCGGACGCTCCTTGGCCGCCTCTTGGGTTCCCGGAGGCAGCGATGTCCTCGCGTTCATAGCGATTGCGGGCGGCTTTTTTGCCGCTGACTTCCAGGGAATCCAGTGCTTGTGCCACGCCGCGCCGGCTGCAGTAACCATTAGCGCCGCAGTGAGCAGTGCGAGACGCAAGACTCCTCCCCGAAATTCTGGCGTGAAATTCCCTCGCGCCCGGAACGAACGCTTCGCCTTCGGCAGTGCCATGGTAAAGTCCGACGAAGGAATCGGAAGCTGCACTTGCTTCGCCATTGTCAATTGCGTCGGGACTGGATCGCGTTCGATCGGCAGGGATTTCACTAGGGGGGCTACGCCAGGCGCCTTTTCCGATCTGCTGTTCGCATTTGATTCCGTGCCCGGCACCTCCCCAGCCGCTAGTGGCGGAAACGCATCCGGAACCGCAGTCGGTACCAGTGCTTGCTGACTCGCGGTGGGCGCTTGCATCAACTTCGGTTGTCTACTCAATGCTTCCACTTCCCGCCTTAGCGCCTGCACCTCCTCGACAGTGGGCGCAGCGGGTGGTTCGCTCAGCTCATCGGCAGTGGCTTCCGCTGAGATCACTAGTGCGGCAGCTTCCGTCTCCTTCGCGTTCTTCGGCAATAACGCCGCCGCCGCGGAAAACTCCATGCCCCAGAAGCGGGGAGCAGGTTCGGCAAACTCCAACTCCACATAACAACTCGTCGGCTTGTACGTGCGCTTGCGCCTCACTTGCGCGACGACTTCGCGTTTCGTTTCGACATTGGCAAGAAAGAGCAATTGCCCCGGAGCCACGGCCGCAGATAACTGGATCACTCCGCCATTTTCACAGACCAGTACGGAACTCGTTTCTTCGGTGAATAGCGCGTGCTCGCCCGCACTCTTGTCGGGATACGCTCCGGTGGCCTTCACCCGAACTTCGTGCGCGACCATATTCGTTTTTATAGTTGGTTTGGGACTCGATTCGACTTCTTCCGGCTCGATCGGAAACTCCTCGAGCTGAGGCTCCGAATAACTCGCCGAGGGTGAGGTAGTCAAAATGCTCGTGGCTTGTGCGGAGGACGATTCGATCGTCCCTTGCGCCAGGTTTGCGAGAGGCTCGGGGGGAAATTCAGGCGGCAGAGGCTTTCGGTGCAACAGGCGGGACAAGAACGCGTCGGATTTTTCGTCGTCCTTCTCTTCCTGCTTCCCTTTTAGCGCGCATTCGACATCGCGTACGCGCTCGCGGGCTTTGCTATGTTCCGGGTCGATCTCGAGAATCTTCCGGTACAGTCCGATAGCGTTCGAGGGCAGCCGTATCACTTCGCAGAGTTCTGCAAACTGGAAGTACACGGAGGTGTTCCAAGTATCCAGTTCGATTGCTCTCTCGAACTGCTGAATTGCCTCCTGGTGGTATTGCGGCAGTTCCGCCAGGCTCCGCGCCAGAATTGCGTGGTATTTGGCCACGGCCGGGGCCATTGCCACACACTTGCGCAGCCACAGAATGGATCCTGGCATATCGTTCGCCCGCAAGGACTGTTTGGCACGGGTGAAGCATTCGTCTACGCCTTCTTGACTTTCGGTCTTATTTTGAACGGGTGTGAGGGCACCTGTGGCGGCAAGCTGCTTGTCGTAGCTGGCGCGTTTCTCCTCGTCCATAAGAGTCTGGTAAGCCGTCGTTAGCCGACGGCTCAAATCCTGTAGCAATCCGATGCATTCGCCCTGCCCCATGTGGCGATCCGGGTGAAATTTCTGGGCCAATTGGTGAAAACTCTGTTGGACCTCTGCGGGCAAGGAGCTTGCAGTAATTCCAAAAAGATCGTAGTAAGTCCCTTTTTCAGCCACTTCGAGAAGTCTTCGGATTTCTTCTTCAAACCGTTTCTTGTCTTCTAATCGGTCTGAGTGCGCTACTTTTGGCGCGGGGGGTGGAATGGGGACGGCAGGCTCGCGTTCCATGCCTTCATTGCTCGGCACACCTACGACGAATCCCAGGAGCATCAGGGCATAAAGAGCCCGGGAGGCTTGGGCCTTGGACAGTCCGCTCCGGGAGATGATGTCCTTGGCCGTCATCGATGGGGAAATCAGGCCGAGCAGGTGCCGCTCGCTCTCTTCTAGATCCACTGCTTGAAAAAGGAGTAGCGGGTCGGGCGAGAAGTCCAGCCGAAGATCGGCGTCTTCAGCGAGGTGGTCCAGCGGCAGGTCGTTCGCCTTGTGCACAGCCTCCAAGAGCAGCTTCCCCAGCGGCAGAGGGATGACGATTTCCGGGACCACGTTTCTTTCGAGAGAACCGAAAAAATAGTACCGGCCGGCGGGATGGTCGAGCACGGACTCGGTGATCTGAATAAGCTGCCGCTGCACCCATGTGATGACCTCCGGGACTCCATAAACGCCCATTTCGGCAATTGCTGAACCAAAACGCTGGCCGGTCTTCACCAGCAAGGAGGCCTCCTCAAACTGGCTCTCGGTCAAGGCGCCGGCGCGAAGCATCATATCCCCGAGGCTATCCTGCCGGTCGCTGCTGGTCGCAAAGACCAGTTGCCCGCCGTCAAAAAAGAGCTGCTTTTCGAAGCGGCCAAAGACGAGTTGCAATTTGCCGGTTAGACGCCCGGAGTAAATTCGATTAAGTAGGGTCAGCAGGGCGTGGTGACTGTCGATCTCCCCGGAATCCGGCAGCTGTTCTATGGGAGGGAACCACCTGGACGGAATGGCGACCACCTCCAATTGCTGAACAAGACCTCCACCCTCGGAAGCCACAGGCTTCCCTTCGGGTGCTACAGATTTCGGATAACGGCTGCGATTTTGCTTTTCGCTTTGGATGGGCTGTACCTTTTAGGGTAAGAATAATCTAACAAGAATGTTCCGAGAATAGGCGGTGCCCAATCAGGCATATCTTGGACAGTAATCGTAGATGCAAAGGATCAGTCCGCGGGTGGATTCTACAGGAGATACGGATTCGTTGAATTGCCCAAAATTGAGAAACGACTCTTCTTGCGCGAGCGCATGGCAAGAATAGCCTCTGAGCGGCTGAATAAGCCTCTAACCAAGGATGGCCCTCGGGACAAGGTGCATCCCGGTGTTATCTTCCTGCTGCGGCGGCAGCGGACTGATCCAGAATCATTGCCGCGCGACCCACTTCCGTTACTCCAAATATCACCAGCGGCGCACTGGTCTTGGACTCAACACCACAGTATGCGTAGTGAACATTGATATTGGCGCCGCCGAGTCTGGAGGCGGCCAGTGCCAGTTCGCCCGGCCCGTGCGGAAGTTGGACTTGAACAACCTCTCCTTCCGTGTAAGTTATGCCCTCCCCATCCAGGACCGTCTTAGCTGCTGCGTGTTCGTCGACGACGACGCACACCAAGATCGTCTTCTCCGAGGGGATCGATTGAAACGCCATGATGTTTACATTGTGGTCCGCGAGCGCCCGGCAGACTTTTCCAAGTGATCCAGGACGATTGTCCATGCGAATGGTCAATTCCTTGACGATGGGCATAATGGAAACCTCCTACATCCCTATCTAACTCGAATGGGCATAGCTTCGGGGGCTTAGCGCGGGAATCTTACGTCTACTCCTCGGTCGATACAAGCGATACTCTCGCGATACTCTCGCGGCTCTCGCGGCGCGAGCGCTCGGCAGATCCACGTGCAGCCGATACCCGTGCACCCGTACACAGAGTGAGCTGGTTCTCGGCAACCCGACCTTGATTTCCTAAATTCGAGCTGCTCGAAGTGGTTGTGCTCGCTCTCTAGTTGAAGAGAAAATTCGCAAGAATTGGGTGTATACTCCGGCTGCCCGACAAACGAACCAATCGGATGAGGAGTCTCTCGACCGGGAAACCAACATTCATTCATTTGAGCCTGGTCCGGGCATTCGGTCCTCGCGGCTCGGCCGGCTCTCAGTTAGTGAGGACGAGATGAAGCAAACCTTTGCTATCGGTATCGGAGGCGCAGCTGGACAAGGCGTCGCCACCCCGGGCGACATTTTCGCAAAGATCTTCAGCCGCCGGGGCCTCAACCTCAACGCTTACAACGCCTATCAATCTATTATTCGGGGCGGCCACACATTTCTTACCATTCGGACGGGCCCAGAAAAAGTCACCAACATGGGTGACCGCATTGACCTGCTCATTCCGCTTAACCAGGACAGCATGGATCGGCACCTAAGCCTCCTCGCTTCCGGGGCTTCTTGTATCTATAATGCCGAAACCATTAAGCCCGGCTCTGCCCGTGACGGAGTGCAGCTTTGCCCGCTTCCGGTTTCAGAGTTGGCCGACATTACGCGCAATAAAGTTGCGCAGAACACCCTCGCGATTGGCGCCGGTCTCCACATGATGGGTATCGGATTTCCCGCAGTAGAAGAAGTCCTCCGAGAGCAGTTTAGGAAGAAAGGCGATGCCGTGATAGCCGAAAACGTCGGAGTAGCGCGTGCCGGCTACGATTTTGCCGCTGCTCACTTCGCCGCCTTCCCGGTTCCGGTTCCCAAGACGGACAATCGCTATGCGATCCTGAGCGGCAATACGGCGATGGCCATGGGCGGGGCTGCCGCGGGGGTGAAGTTCTACTGTGCCTATCCCATGAGCCCTTCGACTGGCGTCCTGCACTGGATGGCAGCACACGCTCGTAAAGCCGGCATTATGGTTCGCCAAGTGGAGGACGAAATCGGCGTTATTAACATGGCCATCGGCGCGGCTCACTCTGGGGTCCGCGCCATGTGCGCTACCTCCGGTGGCGGCTTCGCGCTGATGAGCGAGGGCCTGGGCATGTCAGCCATGATGGAAACTCCCGTCGTTGTCATCAACTGTCAGCGCGCCGGCCCGTCCACCGGTGTTCCCACGAAGACCGAGCAGGGCGATCTCTGGCAGATGCTTGGTGCTGCCTTTGGCGATTATCCCCGGATCATCGCAGCTCCCTTGGACATCGGCGATTGCTTCAAGCTCATACCTGAGATATTCAACCTCGCTGAGCGATTCCAGTGCCCGGGGCTCGTGCTTTGCGACCTCCTTTTGTCAGAAGGGCGCCTCAGCGTCCATCCAGACGAGCTGGATTTCGGCCCGCCCATTGACCGCGGCGAGCTTATCACCACAGCCAACGGCAATGATGCTGCTGCGGCTACCAAGAATGGCGGCTACAAACGTTACAAAATCACGGACAGCGGCGTTTCACCCCGCGCTGTTCCCGGCGTGCCCGGCCACATTCACACGGCCGCTACGGACGAGCACATGGAAGATGGCGTGCTCATCAGCGATGAGTTCACCAACCCCATCAAACGCCGCGCCATGATGGAAAAGCGCATGCGCAAGGTCGTCGGAATTGAAGCCTCCGTACCCCCGCCCGCGCTCTCAGGTCCGACCAGCGCCGATGTCACCTTGATCGGCTGGGGTTCAACCAAAGGGGTCATTGAGGAAGCTTGTGAACTTCTCAACGGAGAAGGAATCTCTGCCAATCAGCTCCAGATCCGCTGGCTCGTGCCGCTACATGGCGAAGCCATTGTCGAAATTCTGCGAAGCTCGCGCCATACCATCATCGTCGAAAACAACTATAGCGGCCAGTTCGCGCGGTACCTGCGCAGTGAAACCAGCTTCGTGCCCGGCGGCCACATTCGCAAGTATGACGGAGAACCCTTCATGCCCCATCACATTGTCGATGCGGTGAAGGAACAGCTCGCTGGCAAGACGAAACTGTCCGTTCCCATGCACGAGATTATGGTTTGAGGAGGAGACACACATGGCGACCAGCGCACAGCGTACCACTCAACTGACCATGGCCGACCTGAAAGGCAAAGTCGAGCCAGACTGGTGTCCTGGCTGCGGTGATTTCGGCGTTCTCGCCGCGCTTCAAAAAGCCTTGGTCGAGCTGCAGATACCGACCCACCAGGTCGTCACCATTAGCGGCATCGGCTGTTCCTCCAACCTCCCCGGCTACATCAAGACCTATGGCATGCACACGCTCCACGGCCGCGCCCTGGCTGTGGCCACCGGCCTCAAGCTAGCCAATCACGAGCTGACGGTTATTGTGACCGGCGGCGACGGTGACGGCTTCGGCATCGGCGGCAACCACTTCGTCCATTCCATGCGCCGCAACGTAGACCTGCTCTACATCGTCATGGATAACCAAATCTACGGCCTAACAACTGGCCAGACTTCTCCCACCAGCCGCCTCAGCATGAAAACGAAAAGCATGCCCTTCGGCAACATCGAAGCGCCGATTAATCCCATTTCCCTCGCTCTAGCCGCAGGCGCCACTTTCATCGCCCGCGGCTTCAGCGGCGAACAGAAACATCTCACCGAACTAATCAAGCAAGGCATCCAGCACAAGGGTTTTTCGTTCCTCGATGTCTTCAGCCCCTGCGTCACCTACAATCACGACAATACTTATCAGTGGTTCCGTCCGCGCGTGAAGAAACTCGAGGATGACTCCGTTTACGACCCGGCTGACTGGACCGCTGCCATGGAGAAGTCTTTGCTCTGGGGCGAGGAGATTCCCATCGGCAAGTTCTTCGAACGTAGCGATGTTCCAACCCTTCACGGAGCCGAGCCAGTGCTGGACGAAGGCCCTCTGGTCCATCGCGACCTCAGGGTCCCTCCCGACATTGCCCGCACGTTCATAGAAGAGCTGATGTAGCAACGCCCAGGTCTTGGATCTTTCTTGCGTGTAAACTGAAAGGCAATCTCTGTCACGTGCGAATCCGCGTGCGCGCCGTTCTGCAGACGACCGAAGAGCGGGTGCGAGTTCCTCCTAGCATCAATTGATTGTATTTTTCCTTCCTCGACGATCGCTTCTCAGCGTGGAAAGTCCTTATCTTGGAATCGATCCGCAGAGGCCCACAAACCCAAACCGGGATTCTCGATGAAATAAACCTCATCTCCCTCCACTCGGTTCCAACCTTGCTGCAGCTTTGCTGGATCGTAGAGTTGCATCATATGGCTGAGTTCCCCGTATCCGAAACCCGCGCCCTTCACCTCTTCGCGAGTCAAATTTCCGGGACACCAAGTGATGCGGAACCGTCCTTCGGACGATCCGTGAATCAGGTGCGCCGCCGCGCTCAAGTCCGCGGCCAAATCCCTGTTCTCTCTTACCATGGACAGGGTGGCCTCAGTGCCACGATAGCCATACTTGCGGATCAGCTTATCAATCTTGGGGTCCTCCCCAAACTCGCGCACGCCCGGAGCCAAAATAATCAATTCGCCGCCATCTGCCATCGCCATCCGCGTCCTGTAAATCGCCTTGTTTCCCAGCCACGTGCTATGAAATTCGTGGGGGTCGAGATAAACCACGGCTTTGCACATCGGTTTGGGCATCAGGGCAAAATTCACCCGAAAACTCAAATCTGCTGCTTGATGGAAGCATTGCGAGTCGTCCCCCACAAACAGGCCCCGCACCACGGTGTTTCCGGAATCATTTCGGCCGACGACTGTTAAGACGTAAACGATCGGAAGGGCTGCAAGAAAATGAAAGGACGCATAATTGAGTACGCGCCGGACGGGATTATCCGTCCGTCCCATGATGCGCTCCATACCGTAAACCGCACCTAGATAGTGACTACGGTTGATGCTGTCCGGTCCGCCCGTTCCAATCAGAATGTTCTTATTGTAGTTCGCCATGCCGATGACTTCGTGCGGCACAACTTGTCCGATAGACAGAATGAGATCAAATTCTCCTCGAGTCACGAGCCGGTTGACCTGCGCCGGCCATTCGTAGTCCAGTTTTCCTTCCGACTGCGCGTAGATAAATTCCCTGGGAACCACGCCGACGGTTTCGACATCCTCGCGCCAATTGTGAGCGTGAAAGAGGCTTAGCGGAACGTTGCCAAACATCCCGGCGATCCGCTCCGCAGACATTGCCTTGTGCGTTCCCAACGCCGGCAGCACTGCGTCGAGGTTGTCTCCGTAGTATTCCCACGCATAACGAGTGAGTTCGCCGGCTCGAGACGCAGCACGCGTCTGATCGGGAGGAACAGCCAAAACCTTCTTGCGCGTTCCAAGCCTCTCAAGCGCGGCAAACAGAAAGTCCCTAAGCTCGCTGGAAGAGAGCTCGACGTCTTGGGCGCCTTGGGCGCAATAAAGACTCATTTTTTATACCGGAACTCTAACCATCGCGAACGCACCGCCTCTGAATCGCAGCCCTTCCCGCCCTGGCATATACGCGGCCGTAGCGCTCCTGTGTTCGCGTAGTAGTTGTTGGCATATTCATCCCGTACCTTGGTCGGGAGCGCAGTGATGCCAATCGGGGTCCTGGAAGTGAATCCTGCAATACCACATGTCGCACTGAGTACAACGCCGCTGAGCGGGACCTTCGCAAGCTACATGCTGCTGCGAAACTCCCTTGCAGAGCCGCTTTTTCGGCTGCTTCGCAAGCTTTTTCATGGCAACTCCCTCAAATCGGAAGTCCCGGGTTTATGGGGCTGATGATACCGCAGGCCGGGGACACATTTGAATTATTCGAAACGGCTACGGACTTTTCCGGTTAGGGCATTATCAGGAACTGAACCGAACTCTACGCCTGCAAGGAATGCTCCTCTTATTGAGTGCTCGGCGTCCGCCCGCGCACCCGATCCAGTTCGACCCTAGCCACATCGCTGTAGCGCTGACCGGAGTCATACATTCGCTGATCCGCTAGAAGGATTTCAAGCACATCACGTTCGCGAACATTGTCGGACCACAGCGTATCTCGCCAGAGCTCGTCGAAACGTTTTTGATCTCGATATTGATATTTCCTGATTGCGCCGACCAGCCTATTGAACTCGCTATCATTGCCAAAGTCTCGTAGTACCCAACAAGCAGCTTGCGTTTCCGAGTGATTTGCCGCGGAGTCGCGAATGGTGGCGAGTGCGGCGCCGACGGCAGCGTCGCGAATCCTCTCCTGCCCCGCCTTCATGACATTGTGCGCTACGTTAAGTGAGCCTGGGCGTCGCTCTCCCAACATGGAACGGAGTTCCTGCACGAGACTGGCATTCTGGGCAAACTCTTGCAAAGCGACTCCCGCTCCCCACTCATTGATATCGGACATGTATAAAAGCTGGCGGGTCAGTTCGTCTTCGGCATGATCGAACTGGGCCAATCTCTGCGCCGACGCTTCGACTAGCGAACCCGGCCATGGGTCCGGGTTCGCTCCGTACTTGCCTGCAATGAATTCCTCGAACGTAGGTCGCGGCACTCCAAACGAACTAACGAGCGACGCGGTGATCAACGCCCATCGGTCTACGTCTCCAACTACCTTTGTCTTCAGCAACCCCATGATGTCGGATGCGTACTCGTCCGTGCGCTGCATAGTTGTGCCCAGATACCATGTTTCTCTGAAAACGTCCTCGCGCCTTCCTGCAGCCAGCGCCGAGGCGACTTCTTGCAGAATATACTCCCTGCCGTTTTTTGGGCGGTTTGCAAAGGCAGGTTCTTGCTCGATTGCGGGGATGACGAGTCCCATGCCTTCGTCAGCGAACAATCGCCACGCTTCTGTCGCGGGTTTTGGATTCGACTTTAGCGGAACGACTAGGATCGAGCCGGGTTGAAAGTCGGGCACAGATGGTCCACTCATGCCGGAATCTCCGGCCGGGAGGGCCTCATAATCCAATCGAATAGCTTCGCCTGCGGCCATCGCCGACGCCGGGAAACTTCTCAGAACCAGCAACTGCGTCCGACCCGTGACCGTTCGTTCCCTCCATCCCCACCGCGCAGACGAGCGACTGACACTCTCGACTTTGACCGTGGCGAGAACCTTGGCAGTCTTGGCTATCTCCTCCAACTGCCAGACAGTAGTTGGGAAAGACTGACAGACCGGAATTGCACAGATGCATAAAAAAGCGATTAGGAAATGCCTTGGAGCACGTTGGAATGGACGGTTTTTGCGCATTGCGGGTCTGTTTCCCACACGCACATCATGCCACGAACACCAGCAGGACCGGGAATCTCATAGAGCGGCGCATGTCAACGCCGAGTTCGGCGGTCCACTTGGCTGTGCAGTCGCCTGTCCGGCTTTCCCGTATGCGAGATGCCCGCGTTGTTCACGAGTACGTCGAGACGGCCGAGCTCCTTCCGGATGCGCTCTGCCGCGCCGGCGATCGAGGCCTGATTCGTGACGTCGAGGTGGAGGGCGGGGCATCCGCTCCGACGCTCTTCACGGCCTTCTCTTGAGGTGGCGCGACCCGACGAGCCAACAATCAGCTTCGGGCTCTGTTGTTGTCGAAGCAGATCAGCCAGTGCGAGCGTAGCCTAGGTCGCGACCCCGGCCATTTTGCGAAGACGATCATTCGCGAAATACTGCGCCTGGCCTTCTTCGACAGCCTGCAGAACGAGGCCGGCGACGAATTCGGGCTTGTCACCCTCGGCGTAATGAGCCGCGGGTCCGCCGCCTGCTGGATTGCCCATCCTGTTCTTGCCGAAGTTCGTCGCCGTGATGAATGGGTAGATTTCGCTGACGACGATGCGGTCCTTTTCCAACTCGGCGCGTGCCGTGAGACTAAAGCCAAGAAGCGCACGCTTCGACGACGAGTAAGCACTGTATTGAGGAACAGCCATGAAAGCAGTTCCCGAATTGATATTTACGATGCTCCCGCCGCCTTGCGCCCGCATCACCGGAATCACAGCTTGCATCGCGACAATCGGTCCCAACACATTGAGATGGAAGATTTCGTCAAAAAGCGCAGGTTCGATCTCCTCTATTGCGGCCGCGTAGCTACGGCCCGCATTGTTTACGAGACCGTCGATGCGGCCGTAGTGCTGGTGCACAGCGCCTACGGCTTCCCGCACTCGATCAAACTGCGTCATGTCTACCGTGAACGGCAAGCTGCCTGGAAGCTTCTGCGCTAGTTCTTTAAGTGCATCGGTGCTGCGAGCGAGAAGAGCGACTTTCGCGCCGCGATCAGACAGCGCGATCGCCGTCGACAGCCCTATCCCCGACGAAGCCCCGGTCACAATGAATACGCGATCTTTGATTTCCATCGTTTGATCCTCCGAATTCCAATCTTTAGGTGCGTCCCGCCGCAGACGCGGTAACTGTATCAGCTTCGAGATAGTTTATTTGTTTAAGATCGGCAATCATTCCAGGGCCCGTGGGGTGCCATCCCAGCTGTGCCTGTGTTTTGGCGCCTGAAGCCGCCAAGTTGAGCCCCACGAATGCACCGAGCCATCCGAAATGCTCTGCGGCCTCCTCGGGCGACTTGCAGACCACCGGAACCTTCAGTCGACGGCCGATCACTTCAGCGATCTCTCGAAACGGCACGCCCTCCTCTGCAACGGCATGATATCTGCCTCCCACGGAGCCGTTCTCAAGCACCAGTCGGTAGAGACGGGCAGCATCAAGCCGGTGTACCGCCGCCCATCGATTCATGCCATCGCCGAAGTACGCCGACACGCCCTTCTCACGAGCCAGAGCAATGGTGTAGGTGACGAGCCCCTGCTTCTCCGGATCGTGAACCTGGGGAAGTCGAACCACCGACACCCGCACGCCACGCGTCTCGAGCGAAGCGGCCGTCGCTTCCGAAGCGCGAGGATACGAATCGGACACAGGCGCAGGCGGATCGTCCTCGGTCGCCAGCCGACCATTCGCCACAAGCGCGAGCCCGGAGGTAACGATCAATGGCCGCTCAGAACCGACAAGGGCGGCGCCAAGCGCTTCAATCGCACGTCTGTCGATCTCACAGTTCTCTTTGAATTTCGAGAAGTCGTGGATGAAGGCGGTGTGAATCACGCCGTCAGCGGCGGCCGCTCCCCTTCGCAGGCTCTCCAGGTCCTCGACATCACCTCGATGCACCTGGGCACCCGCGGCGATCAGAGACTTGGCCCCCGCTTCTGAACGAGCGAGACCGAGCACCTGATGCCCCGCGCCGATCAACTCCCTCACGACGGCCGAACCGACAAATCCCGTAGCTCCGGTCACAAATGTCTTCATTGTTCGTTCCTCCTGATCCTTAGTGATCCTTAAAACCTCTCTCCGACCATTTCTTCGCTTTTCTTCCAAAGCGCTTCAGCGTTGTTTGGATCGAGCGCATAACCGCGCACGCCTTCGCTGACGCCACTGATCGCCACGGAGTTCGCCACGACTTCGCCGACATGGCAGTTCTCGCAATATTTGCCACCGATCTCGTCCGCCGGAGCGACGACTGCTGCCCACACCGATGTTGCGGCACCTTGTAGAACCGTCTTCCATTGGAAGGCTTCCCTATCCTTCGCAGTCCGTTCTTTAGTGATTTGGTCGATCAGTGCCAGAATGCGGGCCGGATCTACATGGCGCGCAAGCTCGGTTTCAATGACTCCCGGATGCACAGCAGCAGCACACACGCCGTGTCCACGGTGGCGCCGGTCAAACGCAACGGAGAAAAGAATGTTCGCAGTCTTCGAGCGGCCGTAGGCGACGAACGGTTCGTAGGGCGTTCGCTCAAAATTGGGATCGTCCAAGTCTACGTTGGAAAAACGGTGACCTGCGGAAGAGAGGTTGATCAGCCTGCTGCCTTTGCGCAGAAGCGGCGCAATGCGGTTGACCAGCACAAAGTGGCCGAGATGGTTGGTGCCAAACTGCGTCTCAAAGCCATCCGCCGTGTGGCCAAAGGGAGTGGCCATCACGCCCGCGTTGGCGATAACCACATCAAAGAACTGCCCCTTCGCCAGCAGCTCATCCGCACATTCACGCACGCTCTTGAGGCTAGCGAGGTCGAGCGCAGCCAGCTCGAAACCTCCGCCGGCAGTCGCAGCATCTCTTCTGACCTGTGCGGTTGCTGCTTCGGCCTTTTTCAAATCGCGCGCGGCACCGATGACGTCTGCACCATGCGCTGCCAGCGATCGTGCCGTCTCAATGCCCAGACCCGCCGAAACGCCGGTCACGAGGATTCGTTTACCCTGCAGATTCACGCCGGATAGAACCTCGTCCGTTGTCGAAGTTGCTCCGAACACATCCACCATATTCATATTCTTTCTCCTTCGGGCGGCTCAGCTCAGGTTGGGCCCGGAGATCGGTATTGACAAGCCGCCGCATCTCGAATAAAACGGAGAGTGTCTCCGCAACGTATAAGATACACGGAGACTGTCTCCGGTTACATCTCTTTTATGCCGACTAAACGCTCCCAACCTCCCCCGCGTAAGCCGCGCACCGATGCCCAACGGAATCGCCAGCGCATTCTGGAAGTCGCCAAGGAGGCGTTCACACGTTACGGCGCGAACACCAGCCTCGATGACATTGCCAAAGACGCGGGCGTCGGGGCGGGAACCTTGTACCGTCACTTTGGCACGCGCGATGCCCTAGTCGAGGCCGTCTACCGCATCGAAGTGGAAAAGCTGGCCGAAGCAGAACGCGAGCTATCTGGGAAATTGCCTCCAGTTGAGGCGTTGCGGGCCTGGATGTTGCTCTTCGTGGATTACATCGAAACGAAGCAGATCATCGCTCCGGCGCTGAACACCATCGTCGAAGGTCCCTCAAAGGTATATCAAGCTTCGCGCGCTCAAGTCACCGGTGCGATTGACGCACTTGTGAAGCGTGCAATTGAGAGTGGCGACATACGGACAGACCTCGATCCATTCGATCTACTTCGGGCACTTATCGGTGTCTCCAATGTGGCATCTGGCCCCGACTGGCCGCAAAGTGCACGGAGACTCGTAGATATCCTTATTAGTGGTTCGCGGCCACTCGAATAGACCCCGTCTGACTCCCGAATAATCTCCTTATCGAAAACGCCTCCGGTGTATTTCTTGCCTCCCAGAGGACTGCTTGGCCGAGGCGTTTCCGATCAAGGCAAGCGACCGCTTCTGAACGGGCGTCTTTCTTGGCTCAAACGTATATGCCGCTGTCTTCATAGTGCGAGGTACAAACCTGAAGGATTATTCATCAAATGATTGTAAAAGAAAGACAAGAAGGAGAGAAACGAATATGCAGAATTCATTAGGAATCGAAGACAAGGTTGTTGTCATCACGGGCGCAAGCAGCGGAATTGGCGAGGCGACTGCGCTCCTGCTTGCTGAGCGTGGTGCGAAGGTCGTACTTGGAGCGCGCGGATCGGATCGCCTTGAAGCCCTGGCGGCCCGCATCGCCCAGGCGGGCGGTGAAGCGGCCTATGCACGGACAGACGTAAAACGGCGCGAGGACGTAACCAACCTCGTTAAATTGGCATGCGAGCGGTACGGCAAGGTGGACGTGCTCGTGAACAATGCCGGCACTATGCCAGTTTCTCCCCTAGACGACCTGCGAGTCGAGGATTGGGAGGAGATGATCGACGTCAACATCAAAGGTGTTCTGTACGGCATCGCCGCGGCGCTACCGATCTTCCGCAAGCAGGGTTTCGGGCATTTCGTCACCACCGCCTCTACAGCAGGACACAAGACGGTGCCGAACCAGTCGGTCTATTCCGGCACGAAGTTCGCAGTGCGTGCTATCTCCGAGGGTTTGCGCCAGGAGGCCGGCGACAAGCTCCGCGTGACGATCATTTCGCCTGGCTTCGTACGGACGAACTTCGCGGATTCGGTGACAAATCCTGAGGTGAAAGCCAAACTCGCCGAGTCTCGAGACAAGTTCGCGATGCCTCCGGATGCGATCGCGCGGGCGATTGCTTTCGCGATCGAGCAGCCCGCCGATATTGATGTGAACGAGATAATTCTCCGTCCGACGGCGCAGACTTAACTCCGCATCCGTGCACCGACGGTTCCTTCATAAAACGCCAGGACTCGCTGGCCGTTTGAATTGCGGGCGATTCGGAAGTCATCGGATCAAATTCTCAGTTTCTTGTTTGCCGACATTACTGGCCAATCGTGATGCCCGCGCGAGCTTAACTCTCGCAGAATCTAAGTCTTGAACGCGCGTGCACAGATTGGACCAGTAATGTCGAAAATTACCGGCCAAACTCTCTGATTCAATTGCACCTGCGGTCTCAAACACGCCTGGCAGAGTTTGGCCGGTAATTTTTGTACCACACAGGAGCGGTCCGGCTTCTTCAAATCAACATTCGCGCCTTCCCTCAATTCCTCCATTTTCCGAAGGCCAGCGAGTCCGGCGCGCTCTTGCCTTGGGCATCGGAGTTCCAGTGGATGCTCTTGAGCAGAAACGCGGCCAAGTTCCGGTCAGCGCTATCCTTACTATTTGAGCTAGCATGCCTCGCGAGCAGGAGCCCTGCCCCGTCCGAGATCATCAGTTCAAATCAAGCCCATCGCAACTGCGAGCTTTCTGTGTCCAATCTGATTCAATTACCAATATGCTTTCGCTCCTCTCTCGGCCTGTTCTATATGTTCGCCGAGCCGCACCAATGGGGATGTGTCTATTCACAGTCCATATATACTGGGAAGCTAGACTATAATCCGCAGATGGCCGCCGCAGCCATAGCTCCCGTCAACGTGAAAAGGCGTACGACATTCGCCTTGTGGTTGATCGGTTGTTCGGGAGGAACGGATTCCCAGACGATGCCCGTTTCATAAGCGCTTGAGCCGTGGACGAGCACCAGCCTGCCGCCCAGGAGGGGATCAAAGCGCTGCTGGCGCGCGGCTTCCACAAGCCGGGGGATGTCGAAGATCGACTCGGATACTACCTGGGCTAAATCGTGCGCTAGGCCGGCGCCCGACGCGATTCTCAATTCCCGGACGTTGAGGAGGTTTGTATGTCTCAGAAAGCCAGCGCCGTAAAGAGTGCTCAGCAAAGCGAAGTCCAGTCTCACCAACTCGGGCGGGAGGTTTTCAAAACCATCCTGTCCGAAGATGTCGATTGGAAACCGTTCCCGGCGTTCCCACCTTCGGTCCGGCTGGCCGTCGTCGTGGGTCAGCCCTCGGAGCCCGGCCCTTATACAATCAGGGTCAAAGCGCCCCACGGCGAGAAGCTGATGCCTCACAAGCACCCAGAGGATCGAGTCTATACCGTGATTTCCGGCGTCTTTTATATCGGACTGGGTGATCGATTCGACGCGAGTAAGTTGGAAGCCTATCCGCCCGGCGCTGTGATCATTCTCCCTGGCAACACGCCCCATTTCCACCGGGCGAAATCCGGCGAGTACGTCACGCAAATAACCGCGATGGGGCCGCTTGGACTGGAATACCTCAGCACGAAAGACGATCCGCGAAACAACAGTGATCGAGGAAACAGCGCGACTTGACGAGTCGTACACTCCGATTCCGCTAAAGTATTTAGCTTCTTGTCAAATGGAGGTCTCAAGATGAACGATCAACGAGAGAAGGAGCAGTATTCTGGAGTGCGAGATCAAGAGATCCGTGCGGCACTGGATCAGCATTGGGCGGCGTCCGATGCCAACGATTTTGAAACGGAGCACCTCATCTATCACGAGGACGCGGTGCTGGAATACCCACAGTCGGGCGAGAGAACCCGCGGTCGACGCAACATACAGGGCCAACGCGCTAGTCAGCCGAACAAAAAGCGGTTTTCGATCCGGCGAATCATTGGCGGCGGCGATCTTTGGGTCACCGAATTCATCCTGACCTATGACGGCAAGCCGTCCTACACCGTGAGCATCATGGAGTTCAGCGACGACAAGGTTGCGCGGGAAACACAGTACTTTGCGGATCCATTCGTGGCTCCCGCATCGCGCGCTCAATGGGTTGAACGGATGGACTCATAATCTCAAGGTCCAGTTGAAGGACGAGAAACAGTGCAGAAGCTCAATGTTGTTGGCGAACGGTCCACGACGTTAAACGCAGAGCCATACTGAAACGGGTAAAATCAGGAGTCTGAACCTGAGGGAGAGGTCTTATGACTGCTACTACCGCTACCGCGCCATCGGCAGCAACTATCGAGGCCATCAAGCAAAAAGCAAAACGGTTGAGCATTCTTTCGATGATGTCGACAACCGCGGCTGGTTCCGGACATCCGACATCCTGCATGTCCGCGGCAGAGCTGGTGGCCGGAACGTTTTTCTACGCGATGAAGTTTGATCCGAAAGACCCTAACTCGCCGGATGGTGATCGTTTCGTTCTCTCCAAAGGCCACGCCGCGCCGGTCCTTTACGCCGCCTTCGCTGAGGCAGGCGTTTTCCCGGAGTCACGTCTGATGACGTTGCGCGAATTTTCAAGCGAGCTAGAAGGCCATCCGACACCGCGCATTCCCGGTGTCGACGCCGCGACAGGTTCGCTTGGCCAGGGACTATCTGTCGGTTCGGGGCTCGCGATCGGCGCGCGTATGGATAAGAGTCCAACGCGTGTCTACGTGCTGATGGGCGACGGCGAAATGGCTGAGGGCCAAGTGTGGGAGGCGGCAGCGTTCGCTGCCTATTACAAACTCGATAATCTCACGGTTCTGGCTGACGTCAATGCGTTGGGCCAAAGCGAACCGACAATGTACCGGCACGACATGGAAATTTACCGTAAGAAATTCGACTCGGAAGGCTGGGCGACAGAAATCATCGATGGCCACGATGTCGCCGCCCTGCTCGCCGCCCTCGATCACGCCAAGGCGACGGATGGCCGACCGCAGGCAATCCTCGCGCGGACGATCAAAGGTCATGGAGTAAGCTTCATCGCCGGCAAGGAGCATTGGCATGGCAAGGCGATTCCGAAAGATC
>Ga0207046_10161_pt1 | contig 19224 bp, 19 predicted proteins | sample Alteio_BWMinCont_66_FD_153303 | JGI IMG/M metagenome (GOLD analysis project Ga0207046, IMG submission 153303) | Enriched cells from forest soil in Barre Woods Harvard Forest LTER site, Petersham, Massachusetts, United States -... | ecosystem: Environmental > Terrestrial > Soil > Temperate forest >...
CGATACATAGTAATAATTGGAGGAATTAAACATTGTGAAGAAGGAAGAGTACATTACTGCGAGTGCCTTAGCAGAAGAACATAGTGTAACCATGAGTACTGTGCGAAGAAGAATACAGGAAGGAGTGCTCTTTAAAGGTGCTAAAAAGGAGAAAATGAGCTTCGGCGAAGTGTGGAAGATACCACGCTCGGAGGCCGAAGCAATCACGCTTAAAGAGCTCTCACCAAAGCTTTTTCAGGCTAGGAATAAAGGTAAGATTGAGCCAACCCACAACGATGGAACTGAGCTTATACCAAAATCAATTGATAGTTCTCTTGAAGCCAGAGTAGCGGCAATTGAGCAACTACTTATAAAACACCTAGCACAGTAAATTACTGGCTGAACATGCTGGTCTGGAACCTTTTCGTACTATGTACAGCCTAATCATTATTTAGTAGCAGTAGTTGATCGAATCATGTGAGCATTTTGGCCGCGGTCGTAGCTTACGGCGCTGCTATCAAAGGCCGAGACCTGGGCTGGGGTTTTGCCTGGGAAAACTTCCACCTTCATTGCTTCAGGACCAGTTACTTCAATGAGGGCAGTTGCTTGAGCGGCACCTGACTCGAACTTAATGCCTTTAGAAAATTGACCACTCCACGTGCTACCATCAGCCGTGGTGTGCGTGATACTTCCAAGCTGTACTTTAGCTATGCCCGAGCCATTCGTTATCTTTGTCCAATCGGGATTACCTATAGCAGAAAATTGCATGGGTTGGCCTTGGTAGTTACCGGTTGAGAATACTTCTGAGCCTGGATCAATGTTGTCATAAGCGAGTGCCAGGTGTGTTGATGAATAGGAGTATTGACCGGCGCTATTACCGCCTGGTGTGCCGGCGTATCCGTTGGAACCAACTTCAAACCAGTTTCCAACAGCTTCATTTATAACGTCGTTGTCTATTTTGCCATCTAGCGGAGCAACTGTTCTTAGGTAAAAAGGTAGGATTTGACTCTTTACGCTAGCTGTAAAGAAGTCTAGTGGCTGAGCGGTATTAATCTTCCAGGGTTCAGCGTTATTGTAAGCAATCGGGTTGAGAAAGCCCTTAAGAGTTGTCTGTGTATTCCATACTTGGAAATCTAGAGACTGGTGGCCGACGTAGCCAATTAACTCACCTGATTTTACTGGTATATGGACGTTGCCGTTACTATTTGGACCCCAGCCTTTTGGCAAAGCAGCCTTAACTGCGGGAGCAATACTAGTCATGAGGTTGTAATTACTCATAAATGTGCAGCTATGAGAAATAGTCGCCCACCAGGCATCTTTGGTGCCGTCGTTAGTGAATTCCACGGTCGTTATGACGCCGTCCGCGTCCGCATAAACCGGGTAGGTATTAACCGGAGCATTTTGATCGGCACCATAGTAATACTCGTGGTCGGCTGGCGTTACGTGAGGTCCCGTCATCAATCCCATCGACTCTATTGTACTTATATCACTTGGATTCATCGGCGCATGAGTCAGCGGTCGAGTACCGGTACCGCTGCACTGGCCATTACTAAGAGCTAAGCCCTTGGTGACTGGGTCTAGCGAGTTGGCGTTACCTTCACTGGTTGAGCCATTGCCTGTACTTGAATTGTTTTTATCATGATTACGTGAGCTTAGTACTTTGTAGCCAGCAAAGCCTATAAAACCTATGATTACTATCATGAGCAAGACTATGGTGAGGTGGAAGCCGTTCTCGTCATTTTTTATTTTCATTGACTATTTGATAATAGTCGCACAATCATATAAAAGCAATGTTGCTTAAGCCTAGGTGAGCTAACCCACAGTACAGAGTTCTAGCCTATACTGACCTTGAAGAGCTTATGCGTCTTGCGAGATAACAGAAACTCCGCTTTATTTTACCTACTAATATGAGCCGATCGGACGCTTGGTGCGCCTATAAAGATGTCCTGCCATTTCTGGTACGGGGCCTCTTTGACCTTCCTTTTTAAGTTTCTTAACAAGTCGAGCGGTTGGATTTAACTTGTTGGTTAGCGAAGACAGCCTAAACATAACGTCTATTCTTGGAAATGCTTCATCAAGGGCATCTACGAGCTGGGCTGCGGCTGAATCTGAACCGAGTTTGTCCCGCTCAACGCCATCTTCAAAATATGCCGCTACGAAGAGTCGAATATCGACTGGTTTTACGCCCTTGCTGCAGAGTGTATTAAGAAGCCATTGCTCCCGTACGTAGTGCTGCATATCATCAACTTTTGGTGGCGTATCAATATCGCCACTAATTAGAGCTGTGGCCATTCTCTCCGTCATTGCTTCATTAAGTGCTGAGCCACCAGTATTTGGCATTGCAGTAGAGCGAAAGAGGGGGCGCAGCCTGAAAATACGTGATAGTCCACTGCTATTACGCCAATTATCCTTTGTCTTTTCTGGCAGGATGTCTCTCCCCGCAAGCACATGGTTTGCTTCATGGGTGTAGTTTAATGGATGCCCTTCAATAGCAGGACCCATCGTTATTTCCGTACCGTTTGTAAATGCATCTGCGCCTACCCTTTGTACTTCAAAGCCATCATCAAGAAAGACTGGTATCTCATCAAGACAACCAAGTTTTGTAAGTAGACTAGCAGGTATCCAGCCTTCGTCTACGGCTCGCGTAATTGATGTTTTGTATCTTTCTCTGATTTCAGGCAGTTCCTCGCGTTCATAGAATCGCTGGTTTTGGGCATGGTAATAATTATGACGTTGGAGTACATTAAGGGCTGTTTCGTCGCTCACCTGCTTTTTATCCGCAAGGTTAGCTGCGAGGATTGCAGGGTCTTCTTCGGTTCCGGTTGCACGTCGCAGCCATTCAGGCATATCTGTAGGGACTAAAAGGCTATTCACATATGTTGGGTTGCTGCTCTTTAGGGCTGCCTTTATCATTCGTCTTGCCATGTAGAGCTGAGTTCTGTAGGGATCAATCCTGGGCGGCGTATCAGTGTCTGAGCTCATAAGCCCTGTAACTCTTTGCTCCTCATTGTTAACTGCGGCATGGCCGAGGGCGTGATGATAGCTACCGTCTTGAAACTCAGTGCCTGGCTCAAGGCCGACTTCTTGAGTTCGCAAATCTTCATCCGGCACAAATGCAGGATGCATTTCCGAGCTAATGTTCGTTGAGGCGTGTGTCATGGGCAGGTTTCAAGTGATATTTTAGCATAAAAGTATATAAAAAACAAGCTGGCTGGGCGTATATCCGCCACCGGGAACCCTTTTAGCTGATTTGATCCTAGTCGCTCAAAAACTAACTAAAACAACTTGGCTTCACTTACTATGAAAGAAAAGTTACGATGGAACATGGGCGAAGTTGGAAGATAACTCAAATGTTGAGCCCGTATCTGCAGTACCACCGTCAGATACTAGACCGTTTTAACAAGTTCACCAGTCTTTTCGAAGACAAACAATGAACTTTTATGAGTAGTAGCTTGTTTCTTCGCTTCAATAAGAGCTTGGGCTTTATTCGTAAAGCTACCGATACGTTTTTGGCTGCCTGCTAGTGAGACGTTCCAACCAGTCTCGGTGGCTACAACAAAGACGCTATTATAGCCTTTATCAACAGCCGTGGTATATTCACGGATTTGTGGGTTGGATGTCGATGGTGTCGGTAGTGTCTTAAGGGTCATGATGATTGCGTTATTAACTTCTTAATACTACCTTCAGTATACTGCTCACGCTGTAAAAACTCAATAAGTGTTGGTCGGTTATCGAAGCCAAGTTCTCGAAAGCTCATTGATGAACTGTTGCTTGTATATGTAACCTTACTCATAATGATTGTGATTGGAATATCGGGATATTTTTCTGCAATAGCAAGTAGAGTAACTCTCGTGGCACTATGTGTGCGATAAAAGTGCTCGTCTGAAAATTTGCGGTCACGATTTAAGAACGCCACAAACGCTACTGGAAAACTTTCTGGCAAAACACAGTGTATAGCGACACGCTTCTCGGCCTTTAGAGCCCTCTTTATTTTAATCTCTGCCCCAGTGAATGTTGGCAAAGTACCGTCAAGTATGATCGCTTCTGTATCGGTAAGATACTCTGATACATACTCAGATTTACCTGAAGCAGTTCCACCGGCCAAAGTATTTTGGCGAGATATCATTACACACCCACTTATTACGTGTGAGAATAAAAGACTCGTATGCGTCGCATTCTCGCGAGCAGCACAAACTTTAAATATACTTTGCCCTGAAGATCAGATGCAGGCTTGGGAGTCATTAAGCTAGATCCCGAGATCAAGTTGGCCAGCATATGTCATTTACAAATGTAATATTTCTTGCGCGCTCACTAAATAGACAGAATATAAACAAAAGGGAAGGTAGGGGTACGCAGACACACCGGCTATCGCGCGGAGCAAGTCGCAAAAATTCTTTTGCAACATGCACTAGACACGTATACTCATTGCACATTATTTGATAATGTACGACGCCTTGGCCTGCGGACATCACGAGTCTAGGGGGATTCGGCTAAGTCTGTGTAGAGACAGAGCAAGTGTTACGGACATTTATCTCTGTTAGCTGTTTAAATTGACGATGTAGTCTTTTTAGTTCCCTTATTTTTGTTAATTTCAGCTGCTTTTTTGCGAATGGAGTCTTTTTTAGTGTCGAACAAAAGATCAAGGGCTAATGAGTATATTTCAACACCGTCTAGAAAATCGCTAATAGTTAAAGTGGTGTCATGCGTTCCTTCATTTCCAATCCACTTTACCGCTTCGAGCAAATTTGCAACTTCTTTGTTTTTTTCTTCAAATAGCTTGATTCTCTCATGCGTGGTGCGCCTAAATTGTTTACCGTTCTTATCTTTGAACTTATAAACATTTTGGCTTGTGAGTAGTTCGTCGATTGATGTTCTAATTCTGCTTGCCGCAAGATCAGGACTAGTAAACATAGCCTCGGATGCCGACTGGATGTATTCTTTTACTTCTTTTGGGCATTTTGCTGGCAATGCCATAAGTATCATGGCCGGTGACATATATTTAACCGAATATACTTCTTCGTAGTTAAGTTCCGGTCTGCCGTCACCTGTATAGTCTGGTTCATAGTACTGATCCATGATGTAGGTGCCTACCATGTAGACTTTTTGTCCACAAGACTGACATGCACATATAGCCGCAAAATCCCCGCCGATCCACATAGGATCCCATGCCTCATGATCAAGTTCATTTTGAGATTCTATGGACTCTGAGGAGTTAAGGTTTGTAATCATCTGGCTATAATTTTCACAGTTAGGGCACTGGAATTGAGGAAAACGATTCTTGGAGACCCTGTTGCAAAGCTTAATAATTGATAATTTTTTCTTATCATCCATATTCAATCTACTATAACATCTAAGGATGTCCGGGCTTCGTTATACTTTAACTATGGATATAGAAGAATTCGTCAAGAACGTACTCTCACAAATAACAAATTCAGTAAACAAAAACACAAGCGGTGAGGATATTATTTACCGAGTTGATTACAACAAGGGAGTCGACTTTGACTTGGCAGTGACTACAGTTGAGACCAGAACCGAGGAGAAGGGTGTTTCGGGAGGTATAAAAATTAAAGTTGTTGGAGCAGAAGGCTCAAAAGGCACAAAAACACAAAACAGCTCAGAGCAAACTTCCAGGGTTCAATTCAACGTTAATCTCAGAAAAGAGCCAAACCCTCAATTAAGAATCTGACCTCACTTGTATAGTCGGAGTTGCGAAGTACGTCCACCAAGGGGAAGGTATTTGTAAGTTTTGTAAAATAATAATGACATACAATTGCACGTATGTCATTATTATTGGATGGGGATTGGGTGTGGGAACCAAACTTTTGAAAAGGAGTTAGATTTTGATGTCCGAGATCTGGACGATATTTTTATTTAGACTGAATAGCACCAAGAACTTTGTTATCCTTGATGGCCTTACGAACTAACTTCCTAAAAGATTTGTCTGACATACTTCTATTTTACACTATTGCGATACCTCAGAGCTAATAATTTCTATCTTATTAATAAACTCTCGGATATCCAAAAAGTAGTTTGGGTAGGCTTGTTTTAGGGATTTTAACCTTCCTGCTGATACCAGAACAGGCTCAATCTGCTCACCATTTGCCGCTTTAAGCTCGGCGGCCTCGTAAGCCTTAGCTGCTGCAGAAAGTCTATTCTTGGGGAAGGAAGAAATATTTACCGTATGTTCCTCAGGATTCAGGATAATAAGGTGATAGTAGCCGTTCACCTTATTTCCATGAATAGCATCAGCTGCAACCGAAATGCCTGCAAGTTGCTCGAGTAGGTTAAGGCCTTTGGCCATTTTCGAAAGCTTCTTGAACACCTGAACGGCAGTTAATTGAGCATGTTTAGTGACTGGCGGAGACTTTTCAAGATGGGCAAAAGCTGACGAGGCCAGGGTAAAGAACTCCAGCCAATCTTCGCTACCATTTCCTGATTTAAGAGCCTCTTGCCTAAACACACCCACCGTTTCTACGGCAGTTGCCCAGTTGTGCTGTAACTTAGTACGAAGCTGCAACTCAATCAGCAAGCCATTATATTCTGACGCAATGCCATTTCGGGCCAATGTATTATTATAGCGAAAGACAAGATGAATCCCTCTATAACCGTCTGGCTTAGGCTCTAGAATGTAGTCCTTGTGAGACACTAATTCATGGGTAAAACGCCTCGTATCTATGTACTGCTTTTCAAGCTCCCTAACCTCATCAATACTATTTACGATTGCTCTGACTCCGCCAATGTCCTGCATTCGAGCTAGTTTCATGGTTGGGTAACGATTGAGCTTATCGATAATTGTTGGTAATCGCTTTAATCTCTGGGCTACGATTGAATCTTCAAAGTGTTTTGTTTTATCTCTCAAAGTTGAATTGAACGTGTTTATGGGGTAGCCGTGGCTTACTCTCCACGAGTTAAGCATGTCTACGGCTTCTAGATATTTAGGACTACCAACCCTCGCTGAAAGCAAAGTTTCGCCAACTTTATTAATTTCTGATCTAGACAGCTTGGGGACTTTTGGAAATGACATTACTTAAATTATACATCTTTAATACCCTAAGGCCTGACAAGTGGGATCCTAGGCGCTAAAGTGCATTAAAGTCACTTGGGTTTCTTAGGGCTGTCTTTAGTAGACATACTACGCAACTATTCAACGGTGATAGTCTAAAACTTAGCTATTTGCATACCACTCAATAATTTTATCTCTATTTTCTCTCCATAGAGCGGAACCAATAATTATCGCAACAATGCCGACGCCAATAATCAATAAAATCTTATGATCAGTTGCGGCATTTTTTGCAGCCAGTGTTGCGTCAGCTTTCTGCTTCAGGTCGGAGCTTGATTTATATGCAGTGGTATACGCTGTCGTGTACGCAGCATCATAAATGGGTACGCAAGCAGAATCATAGCTTCGTTGGTAAGCATCCACATAATCTTGCGCTTGAGGAGTATTAAATTTAACGGGCTGGGAGCAGAAAGTATTTGCTTGAGAATTTTGCCCGGATGAACTAGCTCCGTTACCGTTAGCCGTGCCATCATCAGTCCCGTTGCTCGTTGCATTGCTCGCAATGTATGCATTGTTGTCACTAGCATATTTAGCTCCGTTCGTATTTCCTTGATCAGTATTCGAAGGAGAAATACCAAGTTCTGCGTTGCTGCAGTAATGGTCGCCTGCTACTGGGTAACCTAGGTGGTGCGGTGACGGATCACCGGTGTCCCAGCAGTACCAATAAGTTTGTGCCAAAGCGTGGGCGGTACTAAGCAATACAATAAGCCCGGTAATAAGCATAAGCCCGGTAATAAATTTTGCGAGTCGTTTATGAGCGTATGCAATCATCATTTTCTAACCTAGTTATATTTCATAACAGTACTACATTAGTGAGAAATATCAAATCACGGCTACATTTAACATGTCTAAAACAAAAAGTCGACAATTCGTCGACTTCATATCTTGACTGGGGATTGGGGTCGGGAACCAAACTTTTGAAGATGAATTAGACTTTGATGCGGCTGAATTCTATACAACCTACCATAAGCATATTGTATAGAATATAATTATGTGTATAATAGTATGTATGGGTTTTGAATGGGATGATAGTAAGAACACGCTTAACATCAACAAGCATGGGCTGTCATTTTACGAAGCTCAAGATGCTTTCTTTGACGCGGGCAGGGTTACCTTGGAAGACACCAAGCACTCACCTACGGAGAAAAGATACTTTTGCATCGGCAAAACGGCTCGTGGCGGTATTGCCACGGTAAGGTTCACTATAAGGAATGGCAATATTCGCATCATCGGTGCTGGGTATTGGCGGAAAGGAAAGAAAATATATGAGCAACAACATTAGATATACTGACGCTCCCACTGACATGGAGCAGTTACTTGATACAGCGGTTATCACTGACGGTTTACTGCCATCTCCATCCGAGCTTGTCCGCAAGACGGAAAAGGAACGAATTACCATCGCGATTGATAAGCACAGTCTTGAGCTCTTTAGGCAATACGCAAAGAAGCACGATGCTAAATATCAGAGTATGATTAACGGTGTTCTAGGATCATACGCTAAAAAGTTCCTAAGTCATAAATAGCCAGCACTAAGACGGTTTGCTATAAATAAAAATGACATACTTTTGACGGTATGTCATTTTTACTGGCTAGGGATGAGTCTGGTAGTTGGAGCCCCTGATAATGGATCTCAGATACGTATTGCAGAGTATAATTCAGGTTATATTCGTTAATGTTTGAAGGCTTTACTACTGACTTCCTTCTGGGAATCGGCTAACATAACCGTAGATTTCTTTAATGTCGTTGCTGAGTGCTTCGATATCGCCTTTTATGGGATCAACTGTCTCTTCAACAATCGTACGTATCGCTTGCAGGTCATCAAATGTTAGGCTCATACATTTTTTTAACATGTGCGGCAAATACTTTGGCTGGGCGTATATCCGCCACTGGCAAAGTGTCAACTTTTCGAATATGAAGGAAGGTCGGCTTGTTATCAAATTGTACTTGTAGCTGGCCGCTTTGTACGAAGTTTGAATCCTTTTTCTTTGTCTCTACGATCCTTAAATAGTATCAGAACGAGATAGCCTGCGATGACGTACATACACCATGCTAAGATTCCTAACCAAATCGGTATATTTGCTTTGTTATCACTATTGTAGCCCCACATTGCTAGTGCTATTTCTAAAATAGCAATAGTAGTAATGCTCGCAACCATTTGTTTGAGTGAGGGGTTACGTCTCAGCATAAGTTTATAGACAATTGCTGCTATCAAAGACGGAATAGTTGCGGGAAAAAATACAAGCCCTGCGACGGTAATGCTTATGTGTTTGACCATACTATTTAATATAGCAGAGTTATGTAGACGCTATAAACTGCTTATGCTTTGGCTGGGGCGTGAGTTCCTTAAGATAACCCTTGCCGATCTAGATAATAGTGCCGAGATTGACGTTCAGGAGATCCGACAACTTATAGATGATGAGTCAGATAGTTCTGCATCGGCTCCAGAAAAGAGTATGGCGTAATGGCTCGGTTGTATTGCAGACGCTCTGATGATCACGTTGGATTCATCATAGTTATTCTAGCCGCAGGAACAGTCTGGGCGCACAGAGTAGTGTTTACCAGGATCGAGCACCTCTTGCCCGTTATATGGATTACTGCGTTGATAATAGTAGGTTTAGTAATCCTTACTAGACTTGGTATGAGAATCAATAAGAATCGGCGTCTATATCGGGCTGATGCGATAGATATAGACACTATGACTGGGCTAGAGTTTGAAAGATACGTAGCCAAACTCTTAAAGACCCGGGACTACAGCCGTATCCGACTAACTGAATATTACGATCTAGGAGTAGACATCATTGCCGAAAAAGACGGTATCAGATGGGGTATTCAGGTAAAGCGCTACTCCGGCTTAGTGAAAGCTAATGCCATAAGAGAAGCAGTGACCGCGCTGAGGTACTATGAATGTGATAGAGCTATGGTTATATCAAACAGCACCTATAGTCATACAGCTATGGAATTAGCTTGGAGTAATGATTGTATCCTCATAGATAGGAATAGATTGGTGTCATGGGTTTTGTTGGGCTAATGCCACTCTTCTGGGACTTTTGCAGTGTCGATAAGCGAGAATTTTGTACCTGACTTTTGCCATGCCTTCGCATTCATACAGTGCATTTAGGGCTTGCCCATACGTCGCGATTTCATCTCATAATGACGTATAAACCAATCTTCTGTGCTTTGCGCATCTTCCTCGGTTTTCCTCGCTTCACCGATAATTAATTGAACTTCACGATTTTGGGTAGACTCTACATACTCTATCCCAATAATTATTTTAATCATCTTGTCTTTTGGGGCTTTTTTAATTTCTTGATCAAGGTGTTCGATTAAATCATAATAAAGGATACCAACATTTAATGTATGTGTGCCTGTGTGCGGATTAACAACGTGCATATTGGTGATGCCATCTGACCCACTCATTGAAATCCATATCGAAGGTCTTATAGTTTTTTGCCCAATTTTGGCTTTTACCCACTCTTCATTATGAGTTAAAACATCTCGATAAAGATTCCATACCAGATTAGGACCTGGAACTTTGAGAAGTCCCAACAAGGTTCCAGGTCCTATGCCTTGGGCTCTCGCAATAGCCTCTATAGAAGGCATGATCATACGAACTAGACCAAACACGGCGGATCGACTTGCGCTGTCTTTATTGGTCTCGTCTAGTATTGAGATAAGGTAACGACCCGCTCCACTCTCTAGGCTTTGCTTGATCTCTTCCAGGTGCCTCTTGTAGTTATATTCTTGAAGGATATATTTTGTACCAGAGCTCTCGTGCCAACGTCGGCCATTAATCATGCGCCCATTTGTAGGCTCGGTAGGATCGGAGAAAACTTGCCCTAACTTATCCATCTATATAATCAGCCCAGGAGATACAAAATCTTCGAAGGATCCACATTGAGCGCTTTAACAAGTTTTTTAATTGACTCTGGAGACGGCTTACTAACCCCACGCTCTATCTTGGCGTAAGTGTTAGGGTAGAGACCAGCTTTCTTTGCCACCTCAACCTGAGTCAGTCCACTTTTAAGGCGGGCTTCTTTGAGTATTTCTGCGGCAGTTTTATCTTTAGGCATAGCGTTACATATTCTTTCTTGTGCTAGTGAACTATGTGTTAAGTGTAGCATGAGCCATTCTCGCTAGAATAGTCTCGACCATATTTTAAAGATGAGCATTATCCCAGGTTTGACATCAGTGATATGATGTTCTCGTATAGTTTAAGAGGTGGGTGAATAAGGGATCTACGCGCTCATGCATCACCTCCTAAACGAAATTCTCAATGGGCCAGCTCGCTACTCCGTTCGGCACCACTTTAGCCCACTTTGGACGTTAGTCTTTGTGCTTGGTATTTTGCTGGCTGAATTTATCGCGGTATATCTTATTGGCTATCTTATAGTAAAGGCTATACAAAGCACTCGCCCATTCGTAGGTTGGATACTTCGGCGCTGTGGAGTCGGTAAGATCAACAACCCCCAAACCTTCCTGGAATTGACTATCCCCGTAGATACCACCAAGTCAGCTTTTGCCACTGAGCAACTCCATATATTGCTACGCAGCTTAGTAACCTATAACAAAACCTGGGAACGGCTAGCCGCTTATAAGAAGCCTTATTCTCTCGAGCTATACGGAACCCATGATGACGGTATCCGCTTTATCCTTATGATTCCGACCTTTGCTGAAGATATTGTCCGCCGTAATCTCCTGTCCTTTCTACCCGGACTGAAGATTAAGCCAGTCGACGACTACCTGAGAGCCATTAAAAACGTTTCAGTTGGTGTTATTGAGCTACGGCTCGGCTCAGACTTTGTGCTGCCTCTGCAAGATCATAAGGCTTTAGCTGAACATGATCCGATGGCCTACCTCACTGGGCATATGACGAAATTGTTGCCAAAAGAATTATTAGCTTCCCAACTCGTAGTTACACCACTCTTCAGCACGACTCATCACCAAGTTTTACGCCATATACGTGGTATACAAGGCCGGATAGCTCTCAACAAAGAGCTGTCTTCTAAGCTGGTTAAACAACGCACGCCGCAAGGGTATATCTGGTTACTGGTGTGGTATCCACCGGTCTGGTTCCTCGGGGCTATGTTCAAAGTTGTCACAGGATTAGCTGAGATATTAGGCTCGGCTTTCTCCAGAGATCACGATCTACCTGAATTCATGAAGAGTGACCGTGGCCAGGGCAAATCGAGTAATCCTTATGAGCTAGAGCTCGGCAAGCTGATAAAGTCTAAACTCGACCAGCAACTGTTTGAAGTAACGATGCGGATTTTGGTAGCCTCTCCCGATCCTACGACTATTACGAATCGGCTGGATGCTATAGCTGAGTCATTTAAGCCTTTTACGAGTACCTACCAATCGATCAGGGTTCGGAGTGATATGCCGTTTACCACGACTGGTACTCAGTATTTCACGAAGTTCAAAGCCCGAATCTTATCCGTGCATCATCTGAGCCAACCAACCATACTGTCTAGTTCTGAACTATCCGATCTCTACCATTTCCCAAATACCGATCTGACTAAGACTGAAGGGTTAGTAAAAAGCCGGAGCCGAGAACTGCCTACGCCGTTATCTATAAGCCGGAGCGATACGCAGCTAGACGTTATCGTCGGTGTTAACGAGCATGGTGGTGAGCAGCAACCTATTGGCTTAACGCTAGAGCAACGCCGGATGCATACCTACGTCATTGGTAAGACTGGCACTGGTAAAACTACTTTGCTAACCAGCTCTATCTATCAGGATATGATTAGTGGTAAAGGCCTGGCCGTGCTTGATCCTCATGGTGATATGTTCCAAGAACTACTGAGCATTGTTCCAGAGCATAGACGTAAGGATGTAGTCGTGTTTGATCCCTCTGACCGTGACTTCCCAATTGGTCTTAATATTTTAGATCCAGATTTGGAGTTTGCTGACGATGAAGATAAAGAGCAGTGGATTACCGGCAATGTCCTATCTGTCTTTGCCAAGCTTGCTGACGAAAAGCTGTGGGGACCTCGTATGGAACATGTGCTGCGGAGTACGACTCTAACGGCGCTACAGACATCCAACCCCAGTTTATATACCATTCAGCGGCTTCTGACGGACAGACCGTACCAGAAGGCGGTGGCCAAGACATTAAAGGATCCAGTGCTGAAGCAGTTCTGGCAAAAAGAGTTTGCTCTCATGGGCGGTATGCAGATGGCGAATGTCACCCAGCCTTTAACAAACCGTTTAGGGCACTTTATTACCACGAAGATGTCGCGGCATATCCTCATGCAGGGAAAAAGTACGCTCCGTATCGCTGATATCATGAATGAAGGTAAGATCTTACTGGTTAACCTATCTAAGGGTGATATTGGTGAAGACCAAAGTACATTCTTTGGTACGATTCTGACTTCGTTCATCTGGATGGCCGCCTACCAGCGAACTAAGATCCCAGAAAAACAAAGGCGAGACTTCTTTCTTTATGTTGATGAGTTTCAGAACTTCGCAACGCCACGGTTTGCAGAGATAACCAGTGAAGGTAGAAAGTTTCGGGTTTCGCTCATCGTCTCACATCAGAACATTGCCCAGATAGAAGACAAGAATATTTTAAAAGTTATGGCAGGTAACGCGCACGCTATCATCGCCCTGAAGAGCAGCCCTGATGATGAAGCCTTTATGTTGCCGTTTATGAAGCCGGTGGTTGAGCGTGGTGACATCGTGAATCTGGCGCCGTATCATTTCTATATGAAGACCACAGCAGACGAGAGCGAGGATGCTTTTTCTGGGGTAACGGTACCATTGGAGGTAGAAGTCTCGGATGACGTACGCCAGCAAGTTATTGCCTACAGTCAGAAACAGTATGGGACGCCGAAGAAAACCGTTGAGGCTTATATGGAGAAGTTGTTTGGGATGGAGCAGCAGACCAGGATATCTAATGTGACTACGAAGAAAGTTGCTAAAAGACCTAAGAGCAACCCAAAGAGTAAAAATGTAAAGAAGCAATACGGAACCTAGGCTTTAATATATGACCACTACCAGCGTTCTTTACTGGTAAAAGTCTTGTAGTGAGTCATTTCCTCTTCGTTAACGGAAGGCGTAGTCTTGACTATTGAGTCTTCTAGCATACTTTGGTCGATAACGTCCTTATCCCGCATAACTGCCATGCGAGCAGCTTCGTTAACAACCAGCTCGATGTCGGCGCTAACATAGTTCGCTGCTAATCCTGCTAATTTGTCGTAGTCTATTTTACCCACTGGGCGATCAGATAGAAAAAGCTTAAATAAGTCATGTCTAGCCTGGTCATCTGGTGGAGGTACAAATATACGTTTATCCATTCTTCCGGCTCTTAAGATTGCAGTATCTATCAACTGAGGGCGATTCGTTGCCGCAACAACAAGAATATTATTCTTGCCCGCATCGTTCAACTGCATCAGGAATTCGTTTACTTCTTCCTGCTTGTACTGCATCTCGGCACCAAGACCCTCTCTTTTGGGTATTAAGCCTTCGATCTCGTCTATAAAGACGAGTGAGGGGGCTTTTAACTTTGCCATATCAAATAACTTACCGACCTTGCCTACGGTGCCATGAATATAAGAAGATGATATATCTGAGTGTTTAACTTCAAGAAAGTTATATCCAAGCTCTTCGGCTAGTTTACGAACAATGAAGGTTTTCCCGCAACCTGGAGGGCCAAACAATAGTATGCCGTTTGGAACAGTTATCTTAAACTTCTCGTACTTTTCTGGGTTTTGTAATGGTTTGATGACATCTTCTAAAAGTAGACCCTTTAACGCTACCATGCCCGCAACCGCCTCGAACCCTTTAATCTGAGTTAGGCTCTCCAGAATTGCCGTTACATGTTCAATAGAGTGTGAAGCCGTAACAATCCCTAAATATTCAGTTCCATTTACTGTTATCTTAATCAATTCGGTTTTCTTGCTCTTAATTTCTGATGGCTTAAGATTTGTAAAAAGATACATATACTTACCGTCCGTGAGCTTATATATCTCAGTGAAGAAGACTTTATCAACTCTACTCTTAACTTCCTGCCCAGAAGGTAATTTATATCCGTTATATAGAATAGGCTTAGATACTTCTGTCATTGTCTTATCTTAAACCATTACATTCAGTTGCTTTATCGTTAACCTGTTGAACCAAACTGTTCTGCTGGGGTATCAGATTATTATAATCAGTTGTATCGCCGCTTGATTGGTATGAAGTCTCCTGAGCATTAACCGAGTCTAGCTGACTTTTTAAACTATTGTACTGAGTAACGCAATCGTTGTAAGCTTGTGAACTATTTCCACTCGATGAGCCTGAAGAACTTGCACCAGTACTGCCCGAGCCACCTGAACCTGAGTTTGAAGAATTGCTACTGTGACTACTAGCTACTCCAATAATAATAAAAATACCAATTGTAATTGCCCAGCCAATTAAACTTTTTACATGTTTTTGTCTCTGAAGTTGTGGTATTTTTGCTGCTAAATTACCCGTTATAACAGAATCTATAAGTATGATTAATATACTGCTTTCGAATTGGTCTTTAAAATGTTTCTCTGCCTGCTCTACTACACTACTTCTTAGACTATCAACGGCCTGACCACTTCTCTGGTCTTTTCCTAACAGTTCAGTAAGCCTGTTGATCTCGGCTATCATATCATCAACGTATTCTTTACTGATATTTGTATCTTCTAGGTAACTATAGATAAATTCTACATTTGAAGTAAGTAGATTGACGGCCTCAGAGTAGTCTTTATCATCGTATAGCTTTTTACCTTCATTGAATTGTTTTATTGCCAGTTCTGTTAAGCACCACTTTAACCTTTGTGCCAAAAATTCTTGAAGCTCTTTATCCTTAGGGTATTTTGATTGAGTATCCACGATTAAATCTAAAGCTTCAGCATACTTACCCGCTTCTTGCAGGTCAGTGATAGGCTTCATTATCTTATCCCTACCTACTAATCTCCTTAAGTCACTTAAGTCATCTTCGAGCCTAGCCTTTAGGGTGGGTGTTCCACATATTTCGAGTGCAATTTTTAGAATACTGCCCGACTTAGCAGCATCATTAAGATTATTATAAAGATTAAGGCCGACACTCCTCATTGATTCTGCCGCCTTATCTCTCATAGCTTTTGACTGGCTATCATTATAAAGACCGATATCTTTTAACTTATTGAAACTGTTCCTTAGAATGATTACTAAACTTTTAAGCTCATCCAGTTTTTCTTTTGAAATGAGTTTTTCATCGGTGATCTTTATATTTTTTAGTTTCATCGATGCATTGTTAATTGTTTCGTATATAGGAGCAAGCAAGTCTTTCTCAACTTTAGCGCCTTTAACTTTGAAGGCTCTCTGAAATTCTGCAACAAAGTTGTTATCACCAAGCTCCTTGCTAACATCGGTGTAATAGTCTGACAAAGTATTTACTACACCCGACTTGAAGCTACTCACTGCCTCAACACTAGTACCTAGCTCATCATTAAGCTGATAAATCTTAGTAAATGATGACCAAAACTTTTCTGACTCAACGATTTCCTGCCATGTTCGTATAGATCGATTTAAATACTGCTTAGTTCCAGTACTTGCTAGTATTGTTAAGAGAACCGCTAAATTACGTTTAGCTATAAAGCCTTTTGCGGTTTCTTGTTCAGCCGATTTGTGCCAATCAGTAACAACTTCTGCTGTACGGTTATTTTGTAGTTTCTTAAAATCATCATCTATATCAGTATTTGCTGAGTCAAACCAGTAGAAATATTCAGAGATACGCTTAGTCGGAGAAGTTAAGTTCTGTAGTGCAAGTTTTACGCTATTATCTGTTCTTACTGGTTTAAGTATTTTTAGGTCTTGGTCATATTCAGGAACTTCATCTATCTTTAGTAAGTTCGATAACTCCTTAGCTCGATGATTAATTTCTTTCTGTGTGGAGCTTATATCTAGCCCCAAAACATTAAAACCATTTTTGCTAAAGAGATCTGCCATTACTTAGTAATTCCTGCCGTATTGCTTGTTATCTCTTCCTGCTCTTCAGTAGGCAACATATCAAGCAGATTACGAACGCACCGTTTTAGCTCTTCGAAATCATTCTGCTCGATTGCAGTATCTGCTTTTTTAATGAAGTACTCACCATCTGTTTGATTTTCTAGCTTAGATTTCTTACTTTTAATTTCATTTAATTGCCAAACCCAGAAAGATGGATCTTGGACTAGAGCACGATATGTCACATCACGTACTTGTTGAATCACACGGTTTAGCATATCTTTATCTTCATTCTTTACGGCCTGATTACCCTCGCTTCGCAACACTTTTAGCTGTTCAACTATGCGGTCTTTCTCTTTATCTTCATTTAGGTTATTTAGTAATTCTTGTGCGTTATTAAATACTTCCTCAAACTCACTTTTGAGTTGCGGTAATTCTTTGGAGTGTTCAAGTTTATCAAGTTTCGTCTCTAATTCACGTAGGTCACGTTCTGCCTTATTCTTGTCGTCAACATCTGTACCGGCATTTTTTATATTGCCTGAGAGCGTATCAATGCTGTTTTCAAGTTGGTTAAATTGATCTTCGGGTATATTGCTCTTGATTTTGCTTAGTCTTACTTTCTGAGCGGTTAAATTCGCCTCAAGATCAACAATATCCACTGCTTGGGCATATTTATCTACTCTAGTATTTATGGCGAGCTCTATACTGGGTAAATATGCCTCAATCGTAACTGTCCTAGAGTCATCAATTTTAATCGTAAGGTCTACTTCAGTATCTGCTGGTAGGTCATAAGGTAGTTGCTTGCCATCAATCTTAAGCGTAGTAATAACTTGATTGCCTCTAGGTACGTCTGCCTCACCTTCATAGACTTTTATTGGTAACTGGTTATCTTTGCCTTTTTCAAGTTTCTTAAGTGTGCGGTAAGTACGAGTTTCACTTAAAGGAGGTATGCTGTTCTTTTCAAAGTATGGGTCACACACTTCTTTATATTGGAAGTCACTGTTAATACCTTTTTCTGCATATATCACACCTATGGTATGCGGTATTGGAGAACCAGATACTGTTAGGCCATGAGTTATACTAAACGATTCTGGATAGACGGGTAGCGAGTTCCCATTATCGTCAAACAGATACAGCCAGTAAACATTTTGAACACTCTTTTGGACAGTGATTGTGTCAAAAAAGTTTCCAGATTTTAGCTTGATCTTCGAACTGGTATAAGAACCATCGTCAGATTGAATTTGGAGATAATAGTCCTGGTCGTTATTTTTTAATTCCTCTGCAGTTCCTGTGACTGTTTGTTCCTCTTCTGATGTCATAGCATCATAATGTAATGTGAGATGAATTTCTCCACTAATCTTAGTGTGTGTTTCCGAAAGAATATCTTGTGGCACTCTCTGACTTAGACCGAATAAACATGCCCCTCTGGCAACTATAGTAAGTGGATCAACGGAGTTATCAATGGTAAGCTTAAAAACCGTCTCTAGTGTTTTCTTTATGTATGGGATTTGAGTAGGGCCACCGACAAGAACAATTCTATTAATAGCCGACGCTTGTATACCAGAATCCTTAATTGTTGCGCTAGTTAACTCTATTGTTTCATCAACTTTTGACTTTATGAGTTTTTCAAATTCTTCACGGGTCAAATCAACAGATACATAAATGTCTTCTCCACCAGAAATACCTTTCGCAATATCTTCAATTTCAATAGTCGTTTTATCAAACTGGCTTAGCTCAACTTTTGCTGTCTCGGCTAATGCTTTTAATCGAGCAAATGCGCTCTTTACTCTCAGGTCTTCATTACTTCTACTAAAATCTTTCAACTTATATTTATCTAAAATAGCAGGTCTTAATACCTCATCCACTATTAGCCAGTCAAAGTCTTTACCACCTAGAAAATTATTGCCGCTGTGTGCAAGCACAGTTAAAACACCGTCTTTAGAAGATATCAAAGCTACGTCAAAAGTCCCACCGCCCAAGTCATAAACTAGCCAGTTCTGATTATTAGTATTATCAAATCCATAGGCGATTGCAGCAGCTATGGGTTCTTGGAGTAGAACTACATATTTAAATCCTGCTAACGACCCTGCACGCTTAGTTGCTTCAGCTTGTAGTGATGAGAAGTAGGCAGGCACAGTTATTACCGCATATTCAGTTTCGGCTTCAGGATATCTTCTATTAACGTCTTCTTTAAGACTTATCAGTATCTCGGCTGAAATTTCTTCAGGGGACATGTCAGTGTTATTTCT
>Ga0207046_10129_pt1 | contig 18961 bp, 17 predicted proteins | sample Alteio_BWMinCont_66_FD_153303 | JGI IMG/M metagenome (GOLD analysis project Ga0207046, IMG submission 153303) | Enriched cells from forest soil in Barre Woods Harvard Forest LTER site, Petersham, Massachusetts, United States -... | ecosystem: Environmental > Terrestrial > Soil > Temperate forest >...
GAAAAATATTACACCCTTTTATTGGAGAAAAAAACAGAATTCTCTATTTCAAAGGCTGGTTTTGTGTCGCAAACTGTTGTATTAGAAAAAGGAACTCCTAACATGAATCCAATTTCACCTAATAAACAAAATATTATGCTGATAGCCATATTAGCGTCTGTTTTAATTGGCTTAGTTATTATTATTATTCGTTATTTAATGCATAACGATATAAATTCGTTAAACGAAATAACCAGGCAAATGAGTGCCAGTGTAAATATTTTAGGAATTGTGCCAAGCTATGACAAAGAAATTCCTGTATCGCAACTGGTAGTAGATAAAAATCCTAAATCGCTAATTGCAGAATCGTTTAGGACATTGCGAAGTAACTTACAATACATTTCACATACCGAAGGAACAAAAATAATTGCCCTTACATCAACTGTTTCAGGTGAAGGGAAAACATTTGTGGCTATCAATCTTGCTGGTATAATTGCTTTTTCGAACAAAAAAGTAATTATTTTGGATTTAGATATGCGAAAACCTAAGATACACAAAGGGTTTAGTGTTAGTAATGAGAAGGGGATGAGCACCATTTTAATCGAAAGAAACACATTAGAAGAATGTATAAATAAAAGTTCATTAACAGGATTGGATTTTATTACAGCAGGCCCAATTCCACCTAACCCTTCAGAATTAATTATTAGTTATAAGATGGATGAGATATTAAATAAACTCAAAACCATGTATGATATTATTGTAATTGATAACCCACCTATTGGATTGGTTACTGATGGAGTTGCCATGATATCAAAGGCAGATTACCCCATTTATGTTTTTAGATCAGATTACTCGAAACGAAACTATATACAAATATTAGATAGGTTGCAAAACGAAAATAAAGTGCAACATCTTTCGGTTGTTTTAAATGGTGTAGACATTAATAGAAATACATATGGTTATAACTATGGTTATGGTTACGGCTATGGTTACGGTTATGGTAATAAATATGGTTACTATGAAGAAAAGGGCGATAAGAAAAAGAAAAAAGGATTATTTAAAAAGAAAATAAGTGTAAGTTAACATGGTTGCTGAAAAAACGTTTATTGAAGGATTATTGATGTTGAAGCCAAAAGTATTTGAAGACCCGCGTGGTTATTTTTTTGAGTGCTTTAACCAGAAAGTTTTAGAAGAAGCGGGGCTAAAAGAAAACTTTGTACAAGATAATCAATCACTATCTCAAAAAGGAGTTTTACGTGGCTTGCATATGCAGGCGCCCCCTCATGCTCAAGGCAAATTAGTTCGTGTTATTAAGGGTGCCGTGCTTGATGTAGTGGTTGATGTCAGAAAAAAATCGCCAACCTATGGTAAATATTTTTCTGTTGAGCTAAACGAACAAAATAAAACTATGTTTTGGGTGCCCGTAGGGTTTGCGCATGGTTTTTTGACATTACAAGACAATACAATTTTTCATTATAAATGTACTAATTACTATAATAAAGAATCTGAGGCTTGTGTTTTATGGAATGATAAAGACATTAATGTAAACTGGAATGTAGAAAACCCACTTTTATCGGCAAAAGATGCTGAAGGCACTCCTTTTAAAGATTTTGTTTCTCCTTTTTAACAACAATGAATTTTTTAGCAAACATACCTCTATTATATACTTTTTTGTTTTGCGGAACGCTTATTTTTTCTATTTTAATAAATGAATTGCTTTTAAATTTTTCTAAAAACCTTGGTACACGAAGAAATAATAGTGTGCAAATTAGGTGGAATTCAACGGCTAAACCAGCCTTAGGTGGCTTATCGTTTTACATTGTTTTTTTGTTTGCTTTTATTACCTTAGAAATTATAACGCAGGGTAAACAAGGTTTTTTTTCTACCTTAAAAATAGTAGGGCTTTTGTGTTCGGTTACTGCAGCTTTTTTAATGGGAATGGCGGATGATGCGTATGACACCAAGCCCCTTATAAAGTTTATTGTTCAATGCTTGTGTGGCATTATACTTATTAGCACCGGTACAAAAATAAACACGTTTGAAAGTGAGTTTTTAAATTATTCGCTTACTGTTTTATGGGTTGTAGCTATTATGAATTCTATTAACATGCTTGATAATATGGATGGCATATCTGCTATTACAACCATTGCTATATGCGTGTTTTCGGTAATTTTTAGTGCACAAAACAACTTAGCTACCCAACCACTTACACTTATTATAATCGCTGTTGTAGGAACGCTTTGTGGTTTTTTGGCCTATAACTGGCATCCTTCTAAAATGTTTATGGGGGACAGCGGTAGTCAGTTTCTTGGAATTTTTTTAGCCTTTTGTGGGATTGAATTTTGTTGGAATGTGCCAGTGATTGATAAACACAATTTCCCGATAATTTATCCCATAAATAATTTGATTTTAGTTGCCTTGGTTTTTATTATGCCACTTACGGATACGGCTATTGTGGTAATTAATCGAATACTGAAAGGCTCATCACCTTTTGTTGGTGGAAAAGACCATACCACACATAATTTATTTTATTATGGCATTAGTGAAAAAAAGATAGCTCTTATGTTCTTTACAATCAACATAATTGGCGGGTTTTTAGCAATGTTGTTGATTAACCAATCAGATTTTAGCTTGCAGCGGTCATTATTATTTGCTGTTTATCCACTTTTTTTGTTTTTGTTTTTGCTGTATCTTACAAGGCGAAAACGCCATGCTTAGTTTTAGTAAAAAAATAAATTATTTTGTTTTGTCGCTTGCATTTTTTGTACTTATTTCTTTCGGATATTTTATAACAAAAATTGCTTTTAAACAAACAGAAATAAATGCAGATTATATAAACCCGGCTGAAAGTCTTTTTGGATTAAGTATACCCAAAGACATTCATTTTGCAGGCGAGGCAGTCCCTCAGGATGATTATAGTATAAAAGAGAACTTGGACAAAGAGTTTATAGGTAGTTCATCATCTGCCTATGTTTTGCTTAAACGTTGTGCTCTTTGGTTTCCTCCAATTGAGGCTGTTTTAAAACGAAACAACATTCCGGATGATATAAAATACATTGCATTAGAAGAGAGCAATCTTACTAATTCGCAATCATCTCAGGGCGCAGCCGGGTTTTGGCAATTTGTGGCAAGTACAGGTGCAAATTATGGTTTAGAAATTAATGATGATGTGGATGAACGTTACAGTGTAGAAAAAAGTACAGAGGCAGCTTGTAAGTTTTTTAAAGAAGCATATAAAAGGTTTGGTAGCTGGACAATTGCTGCTGCTGCTTATAACTTAGGTTCAGGAGGGATTGAGCAACAATTAAAAAAACAAAAATCTACCAACTATTATGATTTAATGTTGAATAAAGAAACTGCCAGATATTTATATCGTGTGCTTGCTTTAAAAACCTTGGTGGAAAGCTCTTCTAAACATAAATCGAAAATATCAAAAAGTTTTTATGGTGTGCCATTAACTCCATATAAAGTAGATACTGCGGTTATAGATTTATCAAGATTTGCAGTTTCTTTGGGATATACATACAATTTGCTGAAAATTTTTAACCCATGGTTAAGAAAAAACACATTACCTAACCCCACTAAAAAAACGTATGTTATAAATTTTCCTAAAAAAGAATATTTAAAAAATGGGTTTACGTATTTTGAAGGAGATTTAGTAAGAGAAAGTTTGGATACTACTGTCGGGCAGAAAAATGTAAAACTCGATTCTATTTTGCCTTCGAATGACTCAGAAAAAGAAATAAAAAATTTAAAAAAGGATACAGAGAAAAATGAGCAACCTCATTAATGAAGAAGATTTTATTGAAGTAATTGGCGCACGGGTACACAATCTTAAAAATATTGATGTTAGCATACCGCGTAATAAATTAGTGGTTATAACGGGGCTTAGTGGTAGTGGGAAATCCTCGTTAGCCTTTGATACTATTTATGCCGAAGGGCAACGCAGATATATTGAAACATTTAACTCATATGCTCGCCAGTTTTTGGGGAATTTGGAACGCCCTGATGTAGATAAGATAACAGGTTTATCACCTGTAATTGCTATCGAGCAAAAAACAGTAAGCAAAAACCCGCGTTCAACCGTTGGTACAATAACTGAGATTTATGATTTTATGCGTTTGCTGTTTGCTCGTGCAGGCGAGGCATTTTCATATGTCACCGGAGAGAAAATGGTACGATATACCGATGAACAGATTATTGATTTGATTATTGAAAAATACAATAAAAAGAAAATCAATATTCTTGCTCCCGTTGTAAAGGGGCGTAAAGGGCATTATAGAGAATTGTTTGAACAAATAAGAAAATCGGGTTTTACAAAAGTCCGCATAGATGGCGAGATAAAAGACCTTGTTGCAAAAATGCAAGTTGATAGATACAAGATACATGACATAGAAATTGTTATAGACAGAATTGAGGTTGTTGCAAATATTCGTCCGCGTTTGGCTCAATCTTTACAAACAGGCATGAAGCAAGCCAAAGGCACCATAATGGTTTTGGAACATGATGACAAAAAAAATTCAAAGCTTAAGCCACAATTTTTTAGTCGTTTTTTAATGTGTCCTACAAGTGGCGTCTCTTACGATGAACCCGCACCCAATATGTTTTCATTTAACTCGCCTTATGGGGCATGCCCTAAGTGCAACGGACTTGGTGTTATTTCTGAAATTGACATTCATAAAATTGTTGCTAACCCAAAACTATCTCTTAAAAAAGGTGCTATCACTATTTTAGGTGATTATAAAAAGGGCTGGATTTTTAATCAGCTTGAGGCTATTGGGCAAACGTATGATTTTAGACTTGACACACCTTTTGAAGACATTGATGAAGCGGCTGTAAACATTATTTTGTACGGAAGCGATGAATTGTTTAAAGTAAAAACCGAAGGGAATGATGAAGGGTACTCTATGACCTTTGAAGGCATTGCAAACTTCATTAGCAAACAAGCCGAAGAAAATCCGTCACCTGCCATGCAACGCTGGGTGCAGGGGTTCACAAATAAAATTAATTGCCCCGAGTGCAACGGGACTCGTTTGAAAAAAGAAGCGCTTTATTTTAGAATTGATAAAAAAAATATTGCGGAGTTATCGCAACTTGATGTTGCTTCGCTAAGTTTATTTTTTAAGGATATAGAAAAGCGATTAACCAAATCGCAACAAATAATTTCGAAAGAAATTTTGAAAGAGATACGTGCACGTATTGGTTTTTTATTGGAAGTGGGATTAGATTACGTTTCTCTTAACCTGAGTTCACGTTCTTTGTCAGGTGGAGAAGCACAACGTATAAGGCTTGCCACGCAAATAGGTTCACAATTAGTTGAGGTGTTATACATTTTAGATGAACCGAGTATAGGCTTGCATCAGCGGGATAATGAACGACTAATTACGGCGCTGAAAAATTTACGTGATGCAGGTAACTCTGTTTTAGTGGTTGAGCATGATAAAGACATTATGCTTGCCGCAGATTATGTTATTGATATTGGACCCGGAGCAGGTGTGCATGGTGGAAATATTGTGGCAGCATCAACTCCGAAAGATTTAATTAAAAGCTCTACTGTTACATCGCAATATATTACTGGTAAAAGAGAAATTGCGGTTCCTAAACAACGCAGAAAGGGGAATGGTAAAAAAATAGTTTTAAAAGGTGCGACAGGAAATAATTTAAAAAACGTATCGGCAGAATTTCCATTGGGTTGTTTTATAGGGGTAACAGGCGTTTCGGGTAGTGGCAAATCAACACTTATTAATGAAACATTATATCCAATACTTAGCCATTATTTTTATAAATCAGAAACCAAACCACTGTCTTATAAATCTATTACAGGGTTAGAGCACATTGATAAAATAATAGAAATAGATCAATCACCAATTGGCAGAACACCTCGTAGTAATCCTGCTACTTACACAAAAGTGTTTGATGATATACGAAATTTGTTTGCGGCTTTACCTGAAGCAAATATACGTGGGTATAAACCAGGTAGGTTTTCTTTTAATGTAAAAGGAGGCAGGTGCGAAACCTGTGGTGGTGCAGGCATGAAAACCATTGAAATGAATTTTTTGCCTGATGTGTATGTGTTGTGTGATGAGTGTCATGGTAAACGCTACAATCGTGAAACACTTGAAATTCGTTATAAAGGAAAATCGATTAACGATGTACTGAATATGACCATAGACCAAGCGGTTGAGTTTTTTGAACATATACCATATATTAATCAGAGAATAAAAACTTTGTACGATGTGGGTTTGGGATACATTACCCTTGGGCAGCAAGCCACAACCCTTAGTGGAGGTGAGGCCCAACGTGTTAAGTTGGCAACCGAACTTAGTAAAAAAGATACCGGGAAGACTTTTTATATTTTAGATGAGCCTACAACGGGCCTGCATTTTGAGGATATTCGAATTTTGCTGGATGTACTTAACCGTTTGGTGGAAAATGGAAACACGGTTTTAGTAATCGAACATAATTTAGATATTATTAAAATGGCTGATTATATTATTGATATAGGGCCGGAGGGGGGAGCGCGTGGCGGACAAATACTTTGTACCGGTACACCCGAAGAAATAGTTAAAAATAAAGAAAGTTTTACAGCTAAGTTTTTGAAAAAAGAATTGCGTAATTTTAAATAAATATTTTTCACATGAAAACGCTTACTATAGTTCGGCACGCAAAATCTGATTGGGGAAATGAAAACATAGAAGACATGCTTCGTCCATTAAATGAACGTGGATATTCAGATGCTCGGATAATGTCTACCCAAGTTCAAAAGAAAATTCAGACACCCGATTATTGGCTTACAAGTCCTGCCATTAGGGCTTATTCGACGGCATTAATTTTTGCGCATACTTTTAAGGTTGATGCTGAAAAAATGGTCATCAATAAAAAAATATATGCGGCCACTGTTAAAGGTTTAAGGCAAATAATAAGCTCAATTCCTGATAGTGTAAATAATGCGATATTATTTGGACATAACCCTGAACTGACTAATTTTTTTAATGAAATATCAGATTCCTTTGCTGATAACATACCAACCTGTGGTATACTGCATTTGACATCAGAGGTTAAAAAATGGAAAGAATTTTTAAGTGAACCTCTCAAAAACGATTTTTATCTTTACCCAAAAGAATTTAAACAGTGAGTATGTCTAATAAATATTTACCCTATGTAAATAGAGAAATTGCGTGGTTATCTTTCAATGAAAGGGTGTTACAGGAGGCGGCAGACCCTAATACCCCCTTGCTTGAAAGAATAAAATTTTTGGCTATTTTTTCTAATAACCGAGATGAGTTTTACCGTGTGCGCGTGGCAACCGTAAAGCGAATGTTGCCTTTGGGTAAACGCGCTATTCCTTTAATCGGCGCGCTTCCCAGCGATTTGTTAGACATTATATTGAAGCGAGTACTCGTACAGCAAAATCGTTTCGAAGGAATTTATCAGCAACTTTTAAAGGAGTTGAAACAACAGAAAATATTTATTATAAATGAAAAAGGCCTAAATACAGAGCAGCAGAAAGTGGTTCGCTCTTATTTTCATGAAAAAGTAATTTCAAACCTTTTTCCCATTCTTTTAGATGAAGCAAAACCATTTCCTTCTTTACGAGATAAATCGAGTTATTTATTTATTCGCCTACAAGCTAAGCAAGCAAAAGGATTTAGCTATGCTTTAGTTGAGGTGCCAACAAAAAGCATGTCGCGTTTTTTTGTTTTACCAAAGGAGGGGGACAAAAGCTACATTATTTTATTAGACGATGTTATACGCTTTTGTGTAGATGAAATTTTTTCGGTACTTGGTTTAAATGCCTTAGATTCTTATAATATAAAATTGACAAGAGATGCGGAACTCGACATAGATAATGATGTTGTATCGCATAGCATGGTAGAAAAAATTTCGAAAGGGTTAAAACAACGTAAAAAGGGGTTGCCGGTTAGATTAGTGTTTGATGGTGCTTTGCCTGATGATATGAAAAACTTTTTACTGAAAAAGATAAACCTTACCAAAAAAGATGCTCCTATCCCCGGTGGACGTTATCACAATTTTAAAGATTTTATTGCCTTTCCGGATTTGGGCAGAAAGGATTTACTTAATCCAAGTATAAAAACCATTGAACATAAACTTTTTGCAAATTATAGCGCCAGTTTATTACAAGCTATTAGAAAAGAGGATGTGTTATTGGTTTACCCCTATCATACTTACGACCATATTATTTCTGTATTGCGTGAGGCCTCTATGAGTACATCGGTTGAAGAAATTAAAATTACTGTGTATCGTTTAGCCGACTCATCAAAAGTTGCAAATGCATTAATTAATGCACTTAAAAACGGAAAAAAGGTAACCCTGGTTGTAGAATTACAAGCGCGTTTTGATGAGGAAAATAATTTGTACTGGGCAAATAAATTGCATGAAGAAGGTGCCACAATCATTTATGGGGTTCCTAATTTAAAAGTACATTCTAAATTGTTTTTAATTACTGCTAGAGAGAATGGCAAGATTGTGCAATACGCTCACATTGGCACCGGGAACTTTAATGAAAAAACAGCCAAAATATATACTGATTGTAGTTTACTTACTTCTGATAAAAAAACCTGTATTGAAGTAAGTCGTGTTTTTGATTTCTTTAATGACAATTTTAAAACCGGAAATTATAAGCATTTAGCGGTATCTCCTTTTAATATGCGCCGTACATTTACGCAGCTTATAAATAAGGAAATGGTAAATGCAAAGGTAAAAAAGCCGGCCTACATCATTTTAAAAATGAACAATTTGGTTGATAGAAAAATGATTAACCACCTATACAAAGCATCGCAGGCCGGTGTAAAAATAACTTTGATTGTGAGGGGAATTTGTTCTTTAGTTTGTGGCGTTAAAGATATAAGTGAGAACATAACCGGTATAAGCATAGTAGATAAGTTTTTAGAACACATGCGAATTTTTGTTTTTGCCAATGGTGGCGATGAAAAATATTTTCTTTCTTCTGCAGATTGGATGACCAGAAACCTTGATCATCGTTGTGAAGTAGCGGTAGATGTGCGTGATAAAAACGTACAACGCACCTTAAAAAGCATTTTAGAAATACAATTATCGGGCAATACAAAAGCCAGAATTTTGGACCAACATTTAACAAACACCTATAAAAAACCTGCTGCAAACGAACGTAAAGTTCGTGCACAGGATGAAGTATATAATTATTTATTAAAAGAAACAGGGGTAGAAAGTCCTGTAAAGAAAAAAAAGCTAAGCCCTGTTAAATTATGATTTTTGCTGCTATTGATATAGGCTCTAATGCTGTACGCCTTTTATTTAGTCATGTATACGAAACAAAAGGGAAGGTTTATTTTGAAAAAGAAGAATTGATACGTATGCCAGTGCGTTTGGGTGAAGACACTTTTTTACGAGGGGAAATAAGCAAACAAAAAGCCGATAAACTAGTTGCAGCCATGCGCGGATTTAAAGAACTAATGAAGGTTTTTGATATTGTTGCGTATAAAGCTTGCGCCACATCAGCGATGCGTGATGCTAAAAATGGACAAGAAATTATTGAACGTGTAAAAAAGGAGGCTGATGTAAGTATTGAAATTATTGACGGAAAAACGGAGGCTGCTACTATTTTTTCTAACCACGCCGAAGAATTTTTAGATCCTATGAAATCATATTTATATATTGATGTGGGTGGGGGAAGTGTGGAACTTACTTTGATTTCAGACAGAAAAACCATTGCCCAAAAATCTTTTAATGTGGGAACCCTTCGTATGTTGTTTAATAAAATAGATAAAGATGAATGGGATAGCTACAAGCAGTGGATTAAGAAAAATACACAAGGCATAAAACCTTTACATGCTATAGGTTCGGGAGGGAACATAAACAAGTTGTATAAAATGATTGGTAAAAAAGATAGCAAGAGTTTAAGTTATGAAAGAATAAAGGCTATGCATGATATGCTTAACTCATATACATTTGAAGAGCGCATTACTGTACTGGGTTTAAAACCAGATAGGGCCGATGTAATTATACCTGCCAGTAAAATATTTTTAACGGCTATGAAACATGCAGATATAGAAAAGGTGTACGTGCCACAAATAGGACTTTCGGATGGCATTGTGCATTTACTTTATGAAGAGTACAAAAAGAAAAATTAAATTTTACTTGATACTTGAATCAAACTAGCAATACACTTAAATTACAAAACCTTTCAATTGGTCATACGGGGAATGTACTTATTGAAAATATTTCGTTACAAATACAAGCCCCTTGTTTGATAGGATTGATAGGAAACAATGGTTGCGGCAAAACCACTCTTTTAAAAACCATTTCGGGTTTACAAAAAAAAATAGCGGGAAACATATCATATGAAGAGCAAGAAATCTCCGTGCTTTCAAACAAAGAAGTTTCTAAAATTATAACCTTTGGCTTTGCTTTTAATAATAGTACATTTCCTATTAGTGTGTATGAGCTTGTAAGTATGGGGCGTTATCCTTATGTAAATAATATGGCAACACTTTCGGAAGCAGACCATAAAATTGTTTTAGAAGCTGTAGATATATTAGGGATACTTTATTTAAAAGATAAATTGATAACAGCCATAAGTGAGGGCGAACGACAAAAAGCTTATATAGCAAAGGCTTTGGCGCAGCAAACACCTGTGTTGTTGTTAGATGAACCTACGGCATTTTTAGATTATACGTCGAAAAAGCGATTCTTTAAAACGATAAAAGAAAATGTTGCTGCACAAAATGTAATTACGATTGTATCATCACATGATATAGATTTTTTAAGTAGAAATGCCGATTATCTTATTATGATGCAAGATGATAAAAAGGTAGAGTTTGAAAAAACAGAAGCCATTGTGTGTACAAATTATTTTAATACGCATTTCAATTATTAGCTACAACAAATTAAGGTTTTGTAATAAAGATTTAGTGCGCAAATCTTTTTCTAAAAAATATGCGGTTATTCCTGATTTTCTTGCCCCTTCGATATGTTGAAAAGAATCATCCACAAAAATGGTTTCTTCGAGTATTAAATTGTTTTCATTTATTACTTGTAAAAAACAGGCGGTGTCCGGTTTTCTCACTCCCATTTTATAAGAATAATAAACCTTCTCAAATAAGTTTTCGAACTCAGCTACCGAGCATGTGGTTTCAACCAATCTTTCAAATTCAGCTATATGCGTTTCATTCGTATTGCTTAGTAAAAAAACTCTATACTTTTTTTTAAGCTTTTTTAGCATTAAATAATTTTCAATAGGGAAATGAATTAGCATTGCGTTCCAGGCATTTTTTATTTCATCTATGTTTAATTTTTCTATGCCAGATAAGTTTTTTAATTTCTCAAAAAAAACTGTTTCAGTAATGTCACCCGTTTCAAATTTATTAAACAAATCAGTTTGCGCTGCTTGCGAATAAATTTCTCTAAAATTTGTACAACCCAATTTAATAAAAGCTTGTTCGGTAAGCTGATAATCAATGTTTAATAAAACGCCACCAAAATCGAGTATAATATTTTTAATAGGCATAACTTACTTTTTGTTGTTAGGCAAATTCAAGATCAACGCTAAAATTTTGCGGATTTTTTGGCGTAATAGTTTTATAAAAATCCATAACTAGTTTCATATCAGCTTTAAAATCTCCGGTAGGGTAAATTATTTTATCTATACCGCAAGTCCGTTTTTTATAATCTACAAAACCTAAAGCAATTGGTACTTTTGCTTTAAGTGCTATGTAATAAAAACCAGTTCTCCATTTTTTCATTTTAGCTCGTGTGCCTTCGGGTGTAACCAATAAACAAAGCTCATCGCGTGTTGTAAATAAATCGGCTATGGCATCTACGCTGCCTCTTTTTTCACCTGTTTTAATGGCACTTCTATCAATGGGTAAAGCACCTAAAGAATTCATAATGCGTTTAAAAGGAAACCGCATCCACTCTTTTTTTATGGTAAAACGAGTTCTGAGTTTCATAACTTGTAATGCACCAATGCCATATACAAAATCCCAGTTACTGGTATGTGGAGCGCCAACAATTACACATTTTTTTATGGTGTTGGGTAAATAATTTGTTATTTCCCATTTACCTAATTTAAAAAGTAGCTTAAACATATATTTTGTTTTACTGTTTTTATACTGAAAACTTATAACCTACTCCGCGTATAGATTGTATGTATTTTGGGTCGCGTTGATTTTTTTCAAATATTTTACGAAAGTTTAAAATGTAATTATCAATAGTACGCGAAGAAGGGTTTTCGGTTGGCGACCAAAGTTTTTCTAAAATTTCATCGCGCGATACAATCAGGTTTTTTTTACTTATTAAAAGGTTTAATAGTTGCCACTCCCGCTGCGATAGTGATGTAATGGTTTCTGTTTTTGTTTTTATATAAAGCGATGAAAAATTAATTTCAAACTCATCAAACGTAAAAACAGTTGTTGCAGCTATATCGTACCTTTTTAAAAGATTTTTTACCCGTAAAATCAGTTCTTCTAAATTGAAAGGCTTGGTTAAATAATCATCTGCCAATTTTAATCCGGTAATTCTGCTATTGCCATCTGCACGGGCGGTTAAAAACAAAACAGGTAAATCGGGGTGCAATTTTTTTAGTTGACTACAAGCCTCAAAACCATCTACTTGTGGCATCATTACATCTAAAACGGCTAAATGAAAACTTTGTTGTTTAGCTGCTTGAATTGCATCAGCACCATTATTACAGGCTGTTACCTGATACCCTTCTAACTCTAAGTTAAGTTTTATGGTATCTTGCAAATGCTCCTCGTCTTCGGCTAACAATATTCTTTTCATTTATTTAAAAATTAAGAATTAATTGCGACGATTGTGGCACGGCTTCTAAATTAAGTGTATGCCCCACACCAGAAATAATTTTTAAAACAGAATTAGGAATGGCTTTGTGTACTTCTTCTGCTAAATGAACAGGTAGCAATAAATCTTTCTCACCATGAATAATAAGAGTTGGGGTGCTGATGTTTTTTAACATAGGTCTGTAGTCAGGACGTTCTCTGGTAGCACGCATAAGTTTAAACAAAGCGGCACTATCATTATTTGCATCGGTACGGGCCTGTTTCATTAAATCAATAGGTATAAGAGGGTTTTTGAAATAATTTTCGCCTAGTACGCTTGGCAACATAACATCTAACATAAGCGGATAACCACCTATTTGTAAGGCGTTCCACCAGGCAGTTTCTATAGCATCGTAATATGGAGTTTTATGGGCGAAGCTGCTCATTAAAATTAATTTGCTTAGTTTTTGCGGGTATAACAAAGCAAAATGCTGTGCTACTAAACTGCCATAAGACAAACCTACAAGAATAACCTTTTCGGTTTTCAAACTATCTAAAAGTTCTTTTATGTCTTGAGCATGCCTGTCAAAATTACGCCACTCAGCCTCTTTAGATGATTGCCCCTGAAAAATAAAATCTACCAAAATAATTTTGTGGGTTTCTTTAAAATGCGGCAGCATAAAAAACCAGGCAAGGGTTGATTGCGATAAGCCGTTTAAAAAAACAATTGTTTTTTGGCTTTGGGTGTTGCCGGTTACTTCGTAGTATAGGCTTAAATTATCGGAAGTTTTAAAAAGCATGGTTTGTTTTTGCCGAAATTACTAAAAAAGCCTCAAGGTAAATGCTGTTTAGGGCATCTTATTACAGAACAGTTTAGTATGATAATAGACCTGTTTTTAAAAAGCCAAAAACAAGTATTAAAAAAGCATAAAAAATGCCTTTACCATGCAAATTGCGTATATTTGTGTAATGCGTTTCAGGCTGTTTATTATTATACTGTTTATTGCTTTACAAAGTTTTGCAACCCATAACCGTGCGGGTTATATTAGTTATAGCTGCATTGGTGGATTTACGTATAAATTTAGAATTTATACCTACACTAACCCTTCGAGCTACCCGGCAGACAGGTGTGAGGAAACCCTTATTTTTACCAATGTATATTCAAATCAAAATTATTATCTTAATTGTACCCGGGTAAATAATAATCCTACCGATCTTGTTAGCCAAAGCCTTGCAAATTGCGCTGCACCCAATAATCCGAGTGGAGCGGGACAAGGCGAAGGTTTACTATTGGTAAACCCTTATAACGGTACTCCTCCTTATGGAGGGGTTAAAGTAAATATTTATGAGGGCACCTATACTTTTGGTGGCCCGGGTAAGTTTGTTTTTGGCATGGTTGACCCTAATTTAGATGCCAATGTAAATAACGTTGCCGGGGGCAACGGCAACTCAAAAAACACGGCTTTTGCCTTATTAGATACTTTAAGCATTGGCAATTACACAGGGCCTAATAGCACTCCTTTGGTTTCTAACCCGCCTATTGATAATGTTTGTTACCACCAACAGTTTTGCTATAACCCGGGTATGGTAGATGCAGAACATGACAGCCTTGCCTATTCGTTAATTCAATTTACTACGGGCGATACTACCGGAGGTTTTTATAATGCCTCGGGCTCTTTTATTCCTCTGGGGATTACTGTAGATAATGATGGTAATATATGTTGGACATCACGGATTAATAATTTTGCGGACCAACAACAACCTAACCAATCTACACCTGACGAGTATGACATTGATGTACTTATAACAGAATATCGTGCTAACCCATCCGGAGGGCCTCGGTATAAGATTGGTTCTATGATTTTTGCTGTGCAGTTACTCGTAGTAAATTGCCCGCCTACCACTCTTTCTTTGGTAGCATCGCCCGTTAATGAATGTGTTGAGGCAGGTAACAGTTTGCAGCCCCCTATTGTAGCAACCGCTACTGCCAGTATTGCCAGTGGGGGTGTAAGTATTTCAGCATCCGGTATGGCACTTACTGCCAATAACATTGGCAATAATGCCACATTTCCATCAAATAGTGGCTCAACTTCTGTTACAAGCACTTTGCATTGGTCACCCACTTGCCAGGCTGTTAGCTTAAGTCCTTATTACTTTACTATACAAGCGAACGACCAATCTAGACCACTTCCAAATGCTACATTTACTACTGTTGCTGTGCAGGTGGTTTCGCCCCCTGTACAAAATTTAACGGCTACCGTTGCAGGCAGTAATGTTCAACTAACCTGGAGTCCGCCTTCAAATTGTTCGAGTAACGCAAACAGTACAGATAACCCCATAACCGAATATATAATATATCGTATAAACAATTGTATATCATACTCGCCAACACCTTGTAAAACGGGTGTTCCGGCAAGTTCGGGTTATCAGGTAATTGGTACCTGTACAGCAAGCCCTTATTTTGATAGCAATAACGGGCAAGGGCTTCCGCCCGGTAACACCTACTCGTATATAGTTATAGCTAAATTTGCGGATGGCTCGCTAAGCATGGCACCTCCCTTTAATTCCGGTAGTATGTGTATAACCTTGCATTTTGGTGTGCCTATTATTACCAATGTAAGTGTTGATACAACAGACGCATTAGCCGGAAGCATTTTTATAAGATGGCAAAAACCCATTGCAGACCACATAAATTTTGATACATTAAAACAAGGGAATGGCGGGCCGTATCATTTTTCGGTACAAAGAGAGGATGCTGCGGGCACTTATACAAATACGATATATAGTTCTACCCCAAAAACTTATTTTGGGCAGTTAACCAGTTTATCTGATATAACATATGTGGATACATTAATAGATACCCAAACGAAATCATATAAGTATAGAATATACTTTTATGCTGATACCAGCCATTTCAATAAAGGAAGTAGCGCTCCGGCAAGTTCGGTATTTGCTACCGGGGTAGGGCACGATAAAAAAGCAGTGCTTAGTTGGACATCTCAAACACCTTGGAAAGATACTTTGTATTATGTTTTTCAGCAAAATTTTAATAATAAAGGTTACACTTTAATTGGCAGCACACACCAAACAACTTATACGGTAACAGGTTTAACTAATGGATACCCTAATTACTGTTTTAAAATTGAAAGCGTTGGCACTTATGAGAACCCTAATATTATTAGTCCGCTGTATAATTTTTCGCAAAAAGTATGTGTAATGCCTATTGATGATTCGCCACCGTGCCAACCTACATTAAACATTGTTGGAGATTGCGATGCATCTATCAATAAACTTACTTGGGTAAATCCAGACCATATTTGCAACATAAATGATGTGCTTAAATATTATATTTATTATACACCCAAGCAAGATAGCACACTTACCAGAATAGATTCTGTTTTAAATGTGAATGATACAACTTATACTACCAATGTGAACACACAAAACATTGCGGGTTGTTACGTAATTGTGGCGGTAGATTCGGCTGGCAATTTAAGCCCGTTGGCTAACGAAACCTGTACAGATAATTGTCCGGAATATGAACTGCCTAATATTTTTACCCCTAACAGCGATAATGTAAATGATTTGTATGTTCCGGTAAAAAACAGATATATACAAAGTGTAGATTTTGTTTTATACAACCGTTGGGGGGAAGTAGTATATGAAAACACGAACCCTGCTTTAGGTTGGGACGGAAAATCGAAGCAAATGAAACAACCGGTGCCTGATGGGACTTATTTTTACACTTGCACCGTTTACGAACGACATTTTTACGGAATAAAAGAAATTAAGCTAAAAGGCTTTGTTCAGCTTATAAAGTAAGTGCCGATTTCTCCAATAAACTTATACAATAAAAAAATAATACTCGCTCCGCTTGATTGGGGACTGGGGCATGCAGCGCGATGCGCGCCTTTAATTAAACAGTTACAGCAGCAGCAAAATAGTGTGGTAATTGCTTGTACAGGTGGACAACAAAAGTTTTTGGAACAAGAAGTCAGTGGAGTTGAGTTTGTATCTCTCTTTGGGTACAATATGCATTACGCAAAGGTTTTACCTTTATGGGTAAAGATTTTAATGCAACTACCAAAACTTTTTTCTGTAGTACGAAAAGAAAATAAATGGTTAGCAAATTATCTCGAAAAAAATAAAACAGAGGTTGTAATAAGTGATAATCGTTTTGGGTTTTATAATAAAAATGTAGAAAGTATATTTATAACACATCAACTAAATGTACAAGCTCCCTTTTTTGAAAAGTTAATTAATCGCACAAATAACTCTTTTATTAAAAAATATAATGTGTGTTGGGTACCGGATTATGCTGAAGAAGAAAAACGTTTAAGTGGGATTTTATCGACTAAAAAAAGTGTAAAGAATGTTATTTTTATTGGGCCTTTAAGTCGGTTTGAAAAAATGGAATCGCAACAAAAAAAGCACGACGTTTTAATTTTATTATCAGGGCCTGAACCACAAAGAGCCTTGTTAGAAGGAAAATTAATTTCAGCTTTTGAAAATACAAATTATAAGATTGTTTTAGTAAGGGGGAGTTTTAGTGGAAGTTCACAAAAAATTCCATCTAATTTTCGGGCGATTGATGTAGCTTCCTCGCAACAGTTACAAGAGCTTTTTAATGAATCAAGTAAAATAATTTGTCGTTCGGGTTACTCTACTTTAATGGATTTAGACGCGCTTAACCTAAAAGCTTTACTGATACCAACACCCGGGCAAACGGAGCAAGAATATTTAGCTATTTATTGGCAAGAAAAATTTGCTTGTACTTATTTAGAGCAAAAAAATATTTCAGAAGAAAGTATAAAGAGATTTATGTTGTCTTAAAACAACTCTTTAGGAATTTTGCAAACCGGGATGGGATCTATTTTATGTTTGTTAGCGCGGTTTCTTGCTTGGTAAATTTCCATTACATGTTTTTCTCTTGCAGAAAAAGTTTTCTCATCTACTTTATTTTCTATGGCGGTCATTGCCCATTCAAGCTCATCATAGGTGGCACCAATTTGGTCTTCATCGCTACGCTCATCAGCAAACAAACCATCGGTAGGCTTGGCTCTTAAAACACTTTCTACTACGTTTAATTCTTTAGCTAAGGCATAAACCTGACTTTTTAATAAATCGGCAATAGGACTAACATCAACGCCACCATCGCCGTACTTGGTAAAAAAACCCACCCCAAAATCTTCTATTTTATTACCTGTACCTGCAACTAACATTTTATGATGCCCGGCAAATGCATACAGTGTAAGCATGCGTAAGCGGGCACGCGTATTTGCCATAGTTAAAAAATCTTGAATAGAGCTTGGAAAATCAGTTTCAACTTTTTCAAAAAGTCCGGTAAGGTCAACAAGTTCTGAAGTAACATTAGTAAAGTTTTTCTTTAGCCACTCAATATGTTCAGCCCCTCTGTCAAACTCAGCTTTGTGTTGCCTTATTGGCATATTAATTACAATAACGGGTTTTTTGGTTAAAGCACAAAGCGTGGAAGTAAGAGCAGAATCTATTCCGCCAGATATACCAATAACAAAACCCTGTGTAATTGATTGGTTGGAATAAGCATTAAGCCAAGTAACAATATGATTGATAATTTCTTTTTTCTTCATGTTTAAAACCCCGGAAGTAAACCTTTAAAATCTTGACCTAATATTTTTTGTTTTTGATCTATCGGAAATTTCTTTTTATAAAACCATTTACCCGCTTTTAAATAACCATTAATTTCTACAACGGGTTTACCCATGGTAATATTAGCTAAAGTACCCAAGTTAAGCCCTTTAAAATCTCCCCGTAACACAAAAGTGTTATCAATGCTTGAATTGGCTGGAATTTTTACTTTTTTTACAATGCGTGCCTCGCCTAATTTTGAACCACCTACCGTAACGGTTGCCTTAGATTTATATACTTTAAAACTTTTATTATTAGGGTTATTTATAGTAACATTTATTTCGCCTTCCACACTATTTAAGTCCATTTTGGTAGCCTTAAAATTGTTAATGCTGTTGATGGATATTTGCTTAAACTCCCCTACACAAGAGGATAGGAAAGCCACCAAGCAAAAAACTAAGATTCTTGTAAAAAACCGCATACTAAAGACAAATATAAATAAAGAAATAAGTCAAATCATTTTTAATTAGCCTTGTTTAGCCGTAAATTTGCTTGTACTTATTTAGAGCAAAAAAATATTTCAGAAGAAAGTATAAAGA